>Ga0310811_10006770_pt1 | contig 14663 bp, 10 predicted proteins | sample YCmetagenome_FD_207642 | JGI IMG/M metagenome (GOLD analysis project Ga0310811, IMG submission 207642) | Soil microbial communities from experimental microcosm in Duke University, North Carolina, United States - YC | ecosystem: Engineered > Artificial ecosystem > Soil microcosm > Unclassified ...
CGAGTCCGGTGGCGCCGAGCCCGTGCAGTTGCACCGGCAGCGACAGCGGAACGGCACCGATGTTGCCGGCGGCGAAGCCCTTCTTGCCGTTCGCGTTGCCCATGCCGCCGGCGGTGGACACCGTGTCCGTCGTGGCCGAGCCGGAGCCGTGCCCGAGCACCGAGCCGCCGACACCGAACACCTGCGCCGGGGTGGACAGCGGAACCTGCACCAGGTTGGCGCTGATGGAGCCGTTGTCGTCCTGGGTGTTGCCGCCGCCCCCGCCCGAGACCGTCTTGGTCTCCGAACCCGCGCCACTGCCCGTTCCGATCAGCGAGCCGCCGACACCGAACAGCTCGGCCGGCGAGGCCACGGGGATCTGCACGACGTTGCCCGAGCCGGCTGAGTCGTTGCCCTGGCTGCCGTTGTAGCCGCCGGTCTTGACCTCTTTGCTCTCGGTCGCCGATCCGGACGCGCTGCCGCCGACCGCGGCGCCGGACCCGAACAGCTCAGCGGTCCCCGCCGGCTGCCCGCTCACGCTGTTGCCGGCGAGGAAACCACCGTTGCCGTTGGTGTAGGTGGCGTCGCCCGCGGTCGCCGAGAGGGTGTTGTCGCAACCGTTCGCGTGGCCACGGCCGACCGCGGCCGCACCCAGGCAGAACGCCTCGACCGGAACGGCCGTCGGCAGGTCGGCGACGGTGCCCGAAGCCGTTGAGTCGACCCCGCTGGTGCTGGAGTAGCCACCGGCAGTGGCGTTGCTGCCGAGCACGGGGCCCGAGCCCAGCGGGCCGGAGCCGACGACCGCGTTGCCGATCACCCCCGCGGCGTTGCCGGCGACCGTGCCCGGCGTCGCGACCTGCGGCTGCGCGACCGTGCCGCCCAGGAAGGCGTGGTCGCCGTTGGTCTCGATGTAGGTCGGGGTGCCGTTCATGCCGGGCGCCTGGTCGCCCGCGGTCGCGTCGGCGATCGAGCTACCGGTCGGAACGTCGGCGTCTCCGCCGCCGGCAATGGCATTGTTGGACACCTTGAGCGGGAGCGCGAGCGGGGTGTTGGCGACGTTGCCCGAGATCGCGCCCAGAGCGCCGTTCGTCTTGGTCCACCCACCCGACGTCGCCGAGCTGTCGGCGTCGAAGTCGGTCTCGGCATGCCCGAACGGGGCACCCAGCGCGTTACCCGAGACCTGCACCGGGGTGGCGCCCTGCGGACTGACGACATTGCCGGCCAGCGCGCCGTTGGTCCCACTGGTCGCGATGTCACCGGTGGTGGCGGCGGACTGCGTGGCGCTGCCCGAGGTCTTGCCCCGCCCGCCGAGTGCGAGCGCGTTGCCGGAGATCTGCACCGGAAGTGCCCAGTCCAGTGAGACCGCGTTGCCGGCGAGGCCTCCGCCGGCGCCGCTGGTGTTGATGTCGGTCGAGTGCGCGTAGGTCTGATTGGAGTTGGAATGCGCCGAGGCGTTGCCGAGCGCGCCGACCGCGTTTCCGGTGATCTGGATCGGCACCACGAGGTTGGCCGTCGCCTTGTTGCCCAGCGCTGGATCGCCGTCCGACTCGGCCTGCACGGCCTGGCGGGCGGGGTCGGCCGGGTGTGCGGCGTCCTTGTTGGTCGCCTGGCCGATCTGCTGCCCGGCCTGGCCGGCCGCGCCCGCGGCCTTGGCGGCGACGCCGTTGACCACTCCGGTGACCGGGGACAGTGCGTTGAGCACGCCGGACCGGACAAGCGGAGCGAGCGCCTTGTTCACCGTGTCCGTGACCGGCGCGGTGCTGACCTCCTGCCGGACACCGGGAATGGTGACCTGCTTGCCGAGCGTGCCCACTGCGTTCTTCGAAATGTCGATGGGGACGCTGGCGTTGACGTCTACGGGCCCGGCCGGACTGTCGGGGCTGACGTTCTCGTCGGCGGACGCGATGCCGGTACCCAGCATCAGCAGGCCACCCGTGACCAGCGCGGTCTGGATACCTCGCTTTGCCCAGGTTTGCATCGGATTCTTCTCCTTTTTCGTTGGGTTCGCGTGCGGGGGTTGGGGAATGGGCGCACGAAAGGCACCCGGATGGCGGGCATGCGAAGGCAGACCCGTAGCGAGAAAGCAGGGGTGCGGGCGGACTGAGGCGAACGCGCCGGGCTACCCCGCGCGTGAATCAGTCAGGGGTGACGCCGGGCTGTGTGCCCGGCTGAACCGGCACGTTCCGGATCCCGAAGCGGACGGCGTGTGAGCCGGCCGAAGCGCCGGTGAGCAGCGCTGATACGGGCACGGCGAACAGCGGGCCGTCGGCATGACCGCCGGCGACCGAGCCGCTGGGGCCGACGGGAAGTCCCGCCGGGGACAGTGGATCCCGCGGTGCGGAGAACGGGTGCGGAGTGTGCGCCGCGCCGAGCCGGCTGTCCTGGCGCGGCCCGGAACCGAGGTGAGCCGTGCCGGCGGGCCGGTCGGCGACGCGAAGATCGCCTGCCACGGGTACCGGCGGGGTCGCCGGCAGGGCCGTCGTGACGGGGCCGTGTGCCCCGGTCGCGCCGGATTCGCCGCTGTCCCCCGGCCGGAGGATGGGCAGGGCCGGGAGCTTGACCAGGCTGCGGGTGGTGCCGGCGCCCAGCGCACCCAGCAGGTCCCGGGGCGGGGTGAGCGCCATGCCCAGCACGCCCGGGAGATCGGGCCGCTGCCCGACGATGCGCTCGACGGAACCGAGCAACCGCTTGGCGGGATCGAGCACGGCATCGCGGGTGAACTCGTGCATCGTGTCGCGGACTTCGCCGACGATCCGGCGCTGCAGAACGTCCTGGCCGGCCTGGTCTCCGGTGCGCCGGTGCGCCGGGAGGTGGACGACCTCGCTCACCCGCCCACCGGCGAGTTCGGGAACGTCCCGGTCCGCGGCGGAATCGGCGATCGCGCCGTTCATCGAGTCCAACGGGGTGGCGGAGGCACTGGTCGTGCCGATTGCCCAAGCGATCGCGGTACCGGCGACAGCGCCACCGCAGACCAGCAGGGCGCGCGCAAGCCAGCGGCCGGCACCGATCGTGCCTCGCCGAGTGGCCACGTTCACCCGCGTCACCGTTTCTTCCACTTCTTGATCAGGGGGGCGAACGTTTTGAGTCGTAAACGTTTTCGCATTGATACCCCGTGAGACTTGCGTTGCTCAGGAAACCAGAACGCCGGACCGGTTCGCATCTTGAGAGCGACCAGATCGCTCCAAAGAGTGACAACGGTGCCGTCCCACTTTTCGATCACGCTCCGCGACAGTCGGCGGAACAATCACGCGTACTTCCGTCACCGCCCGAATCGCGCGTGTCGCTAGGGTGAAGGAGTGAGCGACGGCAAAGGGCCCCAGTTCAAATCCGAATTCCTGGGGGAAGACACGTCAACCACCTCGCTGGTGCCCAAGGGACTCCGGGTGAGCGCGGCATTCGCCTGGCGGTTCCTGGTGGTGATCGCGGCGCTCTACGTGATCATTTGGCTGATCGGCCGGCTCTCCGTGGTGGTCGTGCCGTTGTCGATCGCGCTGCTGCTTTCGGCCCTGCTCGCACCGGCCGTGGCTCACCTGGTCCAGATCAAGGTGCCGCGCGGCCTGGCGACCGCGCTGGTGCTGGTCGGCGGGCTCGCCGTGCTCGGCGGGCTGCTCGCGTTCGTCATCATCCAGTTCACCGACGGTCTGCCCCAGCTGACGCAGCAGTTGCACAACAGCCTCACGCAGATCCAGAACTGGCTGATCAACACGGTCCATCTGCGCCAGGAACAGATCCAGCAGGCGATCGACAACGCGATCGGCTTCCTGCAGAACAACCAATCGACGATCACCTCGAACGCGCTGACCACGGCCAGCACGGTCGGCGAGTTCCTCACCGGTTTCCTGCTCACCCTGTTCATCACGATCTTCTTCCTGGCCGGCGGGGACAGGATCTGGGGCTTCCTGATGCACGGCGTGCCCGCCAACGTCCGGCTCCGGGTCGACGTGGCCGGGCGCCGCGGGTTCGCCTCGTTGGTCAGCTACGTGCGCGCGACCGCGGCGGTGGCCGTGGTGGACGCGGTCGGGATCGGGATCGGGCTGTGGATCGTGCGGGTCCCGCTGGTGATCCCGCTGGCCACGCTGGTGTTCCTGGCCGCCTTCGTACCCATCATCGGCGCGGTGGTCGCCGGCGCCGTCGCGGTGCTGGTCGCGCTGGTCACGAACGGTTTCGTCACCGCGCTGATCGTGCTCGGCATCGTGATCGCCGTGATGCAGCTGGAAAGCCACATCCTCCAGCCGCTGCTGCTCGGCCGCGCGGTGAAACTGCACCCGCTCGCCGTGGTGCTTTCGATCGCCGTCGGGTTGGTGGTCGGCGGCATCGCGGGTGCCTTGCTCGCGGTTCCGCTGCTGGCGGTGCTCAACGCCGGAATCCGCTCGCTGCTGCACCAACCCGACACGGGTACGGAGGAAGCCTAAGTCGAGTCGAGGTGAGCCGCCGGTTCGGACCCACCGCCCGCGAGCCCGCGACTCCGCTGTGGTGGGGTGCCATCGCGCTCCGCATCCTGACCTTGCTGTTCGGGTTCGGCGCGGTGGTCGTCTACCGGGACGAGTACCTGCGCCCACGGCTTGCCTGGGTCGTGCTCGGCGCGATGGCGCTGTGGACCGTGCTGATCAGCCTGGTCTACGCGCGGGAAGCCGTGCGGTGGCGCTGGTGGTGGTTCGTCGTCGTGGATCTGGTGGTCTCGTGCGCTTTGATGCTCACCTCGCCGTGGATCCTGAGCCCCGCTCAGCTGGCGGGCGTGGCTCCGCTCATCACCACGATCTGGGTCGCCGGGGTGCCGGTGGCCGCGGGCACCCGGTTCGGCGGGGGTGGTGGCGTCGCGGCCGGCCTGCTCGTCGGGCTGGCCACCGGGCTGGCCCGGCAGCAGTTCAACCTGGACGTCGCGCGCGACTGCATGCTGCTGCTGGCCACCGGGCTGTTGATCGGGCTGAGCGCCACGACGGCACGGCGGTCCGCGGCCGTGCTGGCCCAGGCGCTGCGCAGCGAGGCGGCCACCGCCGAACGGGAACGGCTGGCTCGCTCGATCCACGACAGCGTCCTCCAGGTGCTGGCCCGGGTTCGCCGCCGTGGCGCCGAACTGGGCGGTGAGGCCGCCGAGCTGGCGACGCTGGCCGGTGAACAGGAGATCGCGCTGCGCGCGCTCGTCACCACGGAACCGACCGGCCCCGGCTCCGGTGAGTCCGACCTGCGGGCCGCGCTCCAACTGCTCGCGTCGTCGAAGGTGCAGGTCTCGGCTCCCGCCGGGGAGGTCGAGGTTCCGGCGCGGATGACCGCGGAACTGGTCGCGGTCGCCCGCGAAGCGCTTTCGAATGTGGAAAAGCACGCCGGGCACCAGGCCAAGGCGTGGGTACTGCTGGAAGACCTCGGTTCGGAGGTCGTGCTGACGGTGCGGGATGACGGCGAGGGCATCGCGGCGGGCAGGCTGAGCGCGGCCGAAGCGGAGGGCCATCTGGGTGTCGCGCGCTCTATGCGGGGGCGGGTGTCGGATCTGGGTGGCACCATCTCCCTGGAAACGGCGCCGGAACAGGGAACCGAATGGGAGATTCGAGTGCCGAAACCCGCGAAATCCATGGAACGGACACGACGCGACACCTCGGGCGCACGGTGAACTCTCGGACACCGGGGAACCGGGAACCCGGGGGAGAACCCGGCAGCGCGGGCCGAACGATGATCTCCGTCATGGTCGTCGACGATCACCCCATCTGGCGCAACGGCGTGGCCCGCGACCTGGTCGAGAATGGCTTCGAGGTGCGGGCGACCGCGCCCGACGCGCGAACGGCGGTGCGCATCGCCACCGCGGTCCGGCCCGATGTCGTGCTCATGGACCTCAATCTCGGCGCCAGGTCGGGGGTCGAGGCGACCAGGGACATCACCACCGATCTGCCGGACACCCGTGTGCTGGTGCTCTCCGCGAGCGGCGAGCACGGCGACGTGCTGGAGGCGGTGAAGGCCGGTGCCTCCGGCTACCTGGTGAAATCGGCATCGGTGCCGGAACTGGTCAACGCCGTACGACGCACCGCGGCCGGTGACACCGTGTTCACGCCGGGCCTGGCCGGGATGGTGCTCGGCGAGTACCGGCGAATGGTGCAGACCCCGGCCGACGGTCCGGCGCCGCCGCGGCTGACCGAGCGGGAAACCGACGTGCTCCGGCTGGTGGCCAAGGGACTCACCGCGCGCCAGATCGCGCACCGCCTCGTGTTGTCCCATCGGACGGTGGAGAACCACGTGCAATCGACCCTGCGCAAGCTCCAGCTGCACAACCGGGTCGAGCTCGCGCGGTACGCGATCGAGCACGGTCTGGACGGCGATTAGGGGATTTTCCCTGATCCGCACCCGGACGCCGCGAACCTACCCTTGTCGCATGGGCGAAGAGACCGAGACGAAACCGCTCAGCCCGCGGGATATCCGGGTGTCGGACGAGGATCGCGAACACGTCGTCGCGGTGCTCCAGAAGGCCATCGGCCGGGGGCTCATCGACCTCGACGAGTTCACCCAGCGGACCGACACCGCGCTCGCCGCGCGAACACGGGGTGAGCTGAACGCGGTGCTGGCCGACCTTCCCGGACTCGTGCATCGCGAAGCCGCAGCGCACGCGCACACGTTTCCGTCGGCGGTCCCTCCGGGCCGGCGGCTCGAACTGACGGCGCAGTATTCCTCGATTTCACGCGGCGGTCCCTGGCGGGTGCCGCCCGAGGTGATCATCCGGAACAAGTACGGGTCGACCAAGCTCGACTTCACCGAAGCGCAGGTCGAAAGCCCGATCGTGCACATCGAGCTCGACGCGAAGTGGGGGTCGGTCGAGGTGGTCATCCCCGAGCACGCGGCGATCGATCTCAACGCGATCACCGACATCAAATATGGCTCCGTCAATGACAAGACGGGCTCCGACGGACGGCCCGGAACACCGCGGCTGGTGTTTTCCGGGCGGCTGAAGGGTGGCTCGCTGACGATCCGCCACCCCCGCCGCTTCTTCCACTAACCCGCTACGCGAGAACGCGCGGACACGGGATCCGCCGCCGACAGCACTTCCTTGGCGATGGCCTCGCACTCGGCACGGCTCACCCCGGCGAGCCCGGCGCCGACACCACGGATCGCGGGTGCGTTCATCGACAGGCTCGTCATGCCGAGTCCGGTGAGGACACGGGCGAGCAGCGGATCGGCCGCGGCCTCGCCGCAGACGCCCGCGGGTTTGCCCGCCGCCTTCGCCGCTTCGCCGATGATCGCGATCAGGCGCAGGAGCGCGGGCTGCCACGGGTCGTTGAGCGCGGCGACCGCGCCCAGCTGACGGTCCGCGGCGAAGGTGTACTGCGCGAGGTCATTGGTACCGACGGAAACGAAATCGACCACCTCGAGAATCTCCCGCGCGGCCAGCGCGGCGGCCGGGATCTCGATCATCACGCCCACCCTGGCGATGCCGGCCGAGTGGGCCCGCTCGGCGAACCAGGTCGCCTCGGCGGCGGTGGCGACCATGGGCGCCATGACCGACACTTCGGCGCTGGAGTCCTCGGCGGCGCCGGCGATCGCTTCGAGCTGACGATCGAGCACACCGGGCCGGTCGAACGCGACGCGAAGGCCCCGCACACCCAGCGCCGGGTTGGGTTCGGCATCGGGGGACAGGAAGGCGAGCGGCTTGTCGGCACCGGCATCGAGGGTGCGCACGATGACCGGCTTGCCGGCAAACGGGGTGAGCACCGCCGTGTAGGCGGCGCGTTGTTCGGCGACGGTCGGCTCGGCAGCGGCGTCCAGGTAACAGAATTCCGTGCGGAACAGGCCGACACCCTCGGCACCGGCTTCCGCCGCGGCTCGTGCGTCGGCGGGCGAGCCGATGTTGCCGAGCACCTTGACCCGGTGCCCGTCGGAGGTCCTGCCGAGGCCGTCCCAGTCGGCCGGTCCCGTCTTCGCCGCGGCCAGGACGGTGGCGTCCGGGTCGGCGACTTCGACCAGCCCGGTGTCGCCGTCGACCAGCAGCGCCTTCGCGTCCAGGGCGAGCAGGCCGCGGACGGCGACGACGGCCGGGATGCCCAGCGAACGGGCCAGGATCGCGGTGTGGCTGGTGGGGCCGCCTTCCTCGGTGACCAGCGCGAGCACGCGGTCGGGATGCAAACCGGCGGTGTCGGCGGGCGCGAGGTCGCGGGCGAGAAGGACACTGGGCGCCGTCAGCTCCGGCACTCCGGGCGGTTCCACACCGAGCAGTTCAGCGACCACCCGGTCGCGGACATCTTCGATGTCGCGCACTCGTTCGGCCATGTAGCCGCCCGCGGCCGCGAGGGTCTTGGCGAACCCGTTGGCCGACTCGTGGACCGCGCGCGCCGCCGGCAGGCCTTCGGCGACCACGAGGCGCTCGGCCTCGCTGATCAACGCCGGGTCGGCGGCCATCGCGGCCGTCGTCATCAGGATGACGGCGGCATCGCCGGTCGCGGCCTCGGCGAGCGCTTCGAGCCGGGCCACCACGGCCTGGGTCGCGGGAGCGATCCGGGCGGACTCGGCGGCCGGATCGGCCGGTTTCGGACCGCTCGCCGGTGCGCCGAGTGGTTCGGCGACCCGCACGACGGGGCCACTCGCACGCCCCGGGCTCACCGCGACTCCGGATAACCTCGTTTCCGACATGGTCTAGACCATACCTCTCGACGGCGGCTCCGCACAGCCCCCGTGGACCTGCGGCTCTCCTGTCATCCCAACGGCTTTCATCCGGCGGCCAATTCCGCCGCCGACGGATACGACGGTTGCGCGCCCGGGCGCGTCACGGAGATCGCGGCGACCCGGACCGCCTGGCGCGCGGCCGATTCCAGGTCGGCTCCCCCGGCGAGGGCGGCGGTCAACGCCCCGGTGAAGGCATCCCCGGCACCGGTCGAGTCCACTGCCTCGACCCGCGGAGCGCCGATCTCGGTGATCCCGGAGGGCGTGATAACCAGCGCGCCACGAGCGCCCAGGGTGAGCACCGCGGACCGCGGCCCCAGTTCGAGCAGCTTGGCCGGGTCGGTGCCGGAGCCGAGCAGCGACGCGGCTTCGTGCTCGTTGACCAGCAGAATGTCGAGTGCGGCAAGGGTTCGTCGACCGAGTGCCGCGGCCGGGGAGAGATTCAGCAGGGTGCGCACGCCGGCCGCGGACGCCGCCGCGACCGCGCGTTCGACCATGGGCAGGGGAACTTCGAGCGAGGCGACCATGATTTTCGCGCCGGCCAGCGCGTCTTCCACCATGGAGGGTTCGAGGGCGCTGTTGGCCCCGGGCGAGACCAGGATCGAGTTCTCGCCGTCCGGGGTCACGGTGATGTAGGCGATCCCGGTGGGCCGCGCCACGACCCGGAGGAGATCGGTGTGCACCCCCGCTCGGCGCAGCGACTCGGTCAGGATTGCGCCATACGAGTCATCGCCGATCGCCGCGAAGAGCGCCACGTCGGCGTTCAGCTTCGCGGCCGCGACCGCCGTGTTCGCTCCCTTGCCGCCGGGCATGACGACCGTGTCGCCACCCAGTACGGTCTCCCCGGCACTGGGGCGCCGATCGGCGCGAACCACGAGGTCAGCGTTTGCCGAACCGATCACCAGAACGTCATGCGTCATGCCAGAAGTCTGCCCCGCCGCGGCCGCGTCCCGCGTGGCCGTACGACACGCCGGACGAAATGTGAAGGATTTTGTAACTTCCTGCCAGCGGGATGCGACAATAGGGTGAGTGTCCGAGATCATTCACCTGAATGGGTTAACTTTCCGGTCGGGGCGTCCCGGCTGAGGCAGAACGGACTCTCCCTAGTTGTCCGCCCGGGCATCGCCACGGGGGGACACCGGGTCGCCGGTACCGATCGCGTAGCCCCCCGAGCGATCGGTACCGGCGGCGCCCGAGGCGGCCCGGCACCGGCGCGAACCGCGCCAACATCAACAAATCCCGCTCTGCCTGCGCGTTTCCCCACAAAACGGAATCGGCGACCTCTTAGAATATTCGAATGGACAAGCCGACGCGCCGGGGTCGCGTGCGGGCGGCGACCGATCAGGACATCCGGCGAACCGCGCGCGCGCTGCTCATCGACCGCGGTCCGGAAGCGGTGACCCTCCGGGCGATCGCCCGCCAGCTCGGGATCACCGCGCCCGCGCTGTATCGGTACTACGGCTCACGCGACGATCTCATCGAGCATCTCCGCCTCGACGTCATCAACGATCTGGCGGCCGAGCTGAGCCGCGAGGTTTCGGCGCTGGCCACCGACGGGGTCGCGGAACTGTTCGCGATCTGCCGTGGCTTCCGCCGGTGGGCATTGACGCACACCAAGGAGTTCACGCTGGTCTTCGCCTCACCGACCGGCGACGTCGGGTCGGCCACCAGCAGTGTCGCCACCCTCAACCGCGCCGGCGAGCCGTTCGGACGAATCTTCCTGGTGGCCGCGGGACGCATTCTCGCGACGCACGAGGTGACCGTGCCCGCCGCGGAGGCGGTGCCCGTCGAACTCCGCGACGACCTGGCCGCCTTCCAGGACGAACTGCTTTCCGTGCTCACCCAGTCCGGCGTGGACTTCCCGCCCGACAAGCTCGACCTCGGCATGACCTATCTGATGATCCAGTTCTGGGCTCGCCTGTACGGGCACATCACGCTGGAGGTCTTCGGCAACTACCCGATCCCGCTGTCCAAACCCGACGCCGTGTTCGACGCCCTCCTGGCCGACCTCGCCCGCGAGATCAACCTGGAGAGCGCCTGATCCGTGGTCCCGGCCGGCCGGGACCTACAGAACCACGTTCACCAGCCGTCCGGGCACGACGATGACCTTGCGGGGCGTGCCGCCGTTCAGCAAGGCGGCGATCTTCTCGTCGGCGAGCGCGGCCGACTCGACGTCTTCCTTCGGCGCGTCGGCGGGCACCGTGATGCGCGACCGGACCTTGCCGTTGACCTGGATCGGATAGACCGCGGTTTCTGCGACCAGATAGCGCTCGTTCGCCGCCGGGAAGGGCCCGTGCACCAGGGAGTCCTGGTGCCCCAGACGCTGCCACAGCTCCTCGGACACGTGCGGGCACAGCGGGGCCAGCATCAGCACCAGTGGTTCGACCAGCTCGCGCGGCGTCGCCGCGGCCGAGCCGTAGGCCTTGGTGACGTGGTTGTTCAGCTCGATCAGCTTCGCGCCCGCGGTGTTGAAGCGGGTCTCGGCGTAGTCCTCGCGGACACCGGCGATGGCCTTGTGCAGCTGCCTGCGGTCCTCGTCGGTGGCCTCGGCCTCGGAGACCCGCAGTTCCCCGGTCTGCTCGTCGACCACCAGCCGCCACAGCCGCTGCAGGAAACGGTGCGCGCCGACGACGTCCTTGGTCGCCCACGGCCGCGAAACGTCCAGCGGCCCCATGCCCATTTCGTAGAACCGGAAGGTGTCGGCCCCGTACGTCGCGCACATCTCGTCCGGGGTGACGACGTTCTTCAGGCTCTTGCCCATCTTCCCGTATTCCTGGGTGACCTGTTCGCCCTGGTAGAAGAACTTCCCGTCCTTCTCCTCGACCTCTTCGGCCGGCACGTGGAAACCACGGGAGTCGGCGTAGGCGTAGGCCTGGATGTAGCCCTGGTTGAACAGCCTGCGGTAGGGCTCCGCGGAGGAAACCTCGCCCAGGTCGTACAGCACCTTCTGCCAGAAGCGCGAGTACAGCAGGTGCAGCACCGCGTGCTCGACACCGCCGACGTACAGGTCGACGCCGCCGGGGTCGGTGGCCCCGTGGTCCTCGGGGCGGGGGCCCAGCCAGTACTTCTCGTTCTCCCGGTCGGCGAAGCGATCCTGCTTTTCCGGGTCCACGTAACGCAGCTGGTACCAGCAGGAACCGGCCCAGTTGGGCATGGTGTTGGTGTCCCGCCGATAGCGCTTGGGCCCGTCGCCCAGGTCCAGGGTGACCTCGACCCAGTCGCCGGCGCGGGACAGCGGCGGCGACGGTTCGGCATCGGCGTCGTCGGGATCGAACGTCTTCGGCGAGTAGTCGTCGACTTCGGGCAGTTCGACCGGCAGCATCCGCTCCGGAATCGCGTGCGCGACCCCGTCCTCGTCGTAGACGATCGGGAACGGCTCGCCCCAGTACCGCTGGCGGGAGAACAGCCAGTCCCGCAGCTTGTACTGCACCGTGCCGGAGCCCGCGCCGTGGTCCTCCAGCCAGGAGATGATCGCCTTCTTGGCCTCCCCGACGTCCAGCCCGTCCAGGAAACCGGAGTTGATCGCGGGGCCGTCCCCGGTGAACGCCTTGCCGTCGAAGCCTTCGCCCGGCTGGACCGTGCGGACGATCTCCAGGGAGAACTTCTCCGCGAAGTCCCAGTCACGCTGGTCCTGGCCGGGCACCGCCATGATGGCACCGGTGCCGTAGCCCATCAGCACGTAGTCGGCGATGAAGATCGGGATGCGCTTGCCGTTGACCGGGTTCACCGCGTAGGAACCGGTGAAGACGCCGGTCTTGTCCCTGTTCTCCTGGCGATCCAGCTCGGACTTGCGCGCGGCCGCCGCCCGGTAGGCGCGCACCGCCTCGGCCGGGGTCGCCGCAGCGCCGGTCCAGACCTGCTCGACGCCGTCCGGCCACCGCTCGGCGGTCAGCCGGTCCACCAGGGGATGTTCGGGCGCCAGCACCAGGTAGGTGGCGCCGAACAGGGTGTCCGGACGGGTGGTGAAGACCTCGATCCGGTCCTCGCCCGCGGCGAAGACGACCCGGGCGCCCCGCGATCGCCCGATCCAGTTGCGCTGCATGGACTTGACCTTCTCCGGCCACTCCAGCCGGTCCAGGTCGTCCACCAGCCGGTCCGCGTAGGCGGTGATGCGCATCATCCACTGGCGCAGGTTCCGCCGGAACACCGGGAAGTTGCCGCGCTCGCTGCGCCCGTCCGGCGTCACTTCCTCGTTCGACAGCACGGTGCCCAGGCCAGGGCACCAGTTCACCGGCGCCTCGGCGATGTAGGCCAGCCGGTGTTCATCCACAATGGACAGCTGCTCCGCGCGGGTCAGCTCGCACCAGTTCCTGCCGTCCGGCGTACGGCGCTTGTCCTGGGCGTACTCGGCTTCCAGCTCCTCGATCGGGCGAGCCTTGTCCTGCTTCTCGTCGTACCACGAGTTGTAGATGCGCAGGAAGATCCACTGCGTCCACCGATAGTAGTCCGGGTCGATCGTGGAGATCCGCCGGCGCTCGTCGTGGCCCAGCCCCAGCCTGCGGATCTGGCGCAGGTAGGTGGTGATGTTGGCCTCGGTGGTCTTGCGCGGATGCTCGCCGGTCTGCACCGCGTACTGCTCGGCGGGCAGCCCGAAGGCGTCGAAGCCCATCGTGTGCAGCACGTTGCGACCGATCATGCGGTGGTAGCGCGCGTAGACATCGGTGCCGATGAAGCCCAGCGGGTGCCCGACGTGCAGCCCCGCTCCCGAGGGGTAGGGGAACATGTCCTGCACGAACAGCTTGTCGTCGGGGACCCCGTTCACAGCCAGCGGTCCCACCGGGTTGGGCGCGTTGTACGTGCCGTTTTCCGCCCAGTAGCCCTGCCAGCGCAGCTCGATGTTCCCGGCCAGCTCCGCGTTGTAGCGGTGACCGGGCATCTCCTCCGAGGACGACTGGGGGTTCGACCTCAGCGGGGTGGGAGCGCCACCCCCGTACTGCGCTGCTGCTTCGCTCACATCTTCATGGTAAGTGGCGCGTCGATCGCCTAACGCAGAGGACCGCGCGTCCTCCGGCGCAGTGGCGCAGCGCATGCGTGACCAGGGTGTCCGCCCGGCCCCCGAGCCGCCACACCTATTCTGATCGGCGTGTTCGCTCTCGCGCTGATTCCCCTGGTGCTTGGTGTCGTCGTCGGCTGGGGCGGCCTGCTCGGCTGGCTCGAACGGCTGCCGCGGGCCCGCGGTGCGGGGGTGCGGACCGTCGCCACGATGCGCTCCGACGAAGCGTTCCGGGTGGCGAACAAGGTTGCCGGGCTGCCCACGGTGGCCGCCGGGGCGGTCGGGATCCTCACCGGCCTGGCCGGTCTGTTCATGCCCGGCACGGCGGGCCCGGTCATCGCGGCCGCGATCGGGCTGGTGGCGATGTTCGTGCTGGTCAGCGGTGGCGGCCTGCTCGGCCACCGGGCCGCGGAGGCGGTTCCCGCTCCGGCCTCGGCGCCGTCCGCCTGCGCGAGCTGCGCCTGCGGCGGTTGCGCGCTCACCGGCAAGTAGCGGCCTTCAGTTGCGCTGGAGGTCCCCGGGATGGGTGGCCAGCAGCGCGGTCGGCACACCCTGCCTGCGCAGCACCTGACTCCACAGGTCCCGTTCCGGCGTGGCCAGCACGTCACCGGGCAGCGCGGGAACGATCAGCCAGTCACCGCGCTCGATCTCGCCCGCGAGTTGGCCGGAGTCCCAGCCGGCGTACCCCGCGAAGACCCGCATCCCCCGGACCCTGGGGACGAGCAGATCCGGGTCGGCGTCGAGATCGACCAGGGCGACCGGGCCGCGCACGCCGATCAGGCCCGGAACGCCGGACGCGGTTTCCCCGGCGCGCAGGGCCGCCAGGCACAACGCCGTCTTCTTCTCCACCGGGCCGCCGACGAACACCGCTTGCGGCTCGACGACGTGTCTGCCCCAGCTGGGTAACACATCGTCCACCGGCACGTCGCTGGGCCGGTTGAGCACCACACCGAGGGTGCCCTCGGCTCTGTGGTCGATGATGAACACCACGGTGCGGCGGAAATTGGGGTCGAACATCGTGGGGGCGGCGACCAGGAGCGTTCCCGGCTCTACCTCG
>Ga0310811_10006772_pt1 | contig 14659 bp, 16 predicted proteins | sample YCmetagenome_FD_207642 | JGI IMG/M metagenome (GOLD analysis project Ga0310811, IMG submission 207642) | Soil microbial communities from experimental microcosm in Duke University, North Carolina, United States - YC | ecosystem: Engineered > Artificial ecosystem > Soil microcosm > Unclassified ...
ACGTACCCCGGGACGACCATCGTATTGCCGTTCGTGCCGACGATCTCGAACCCGTGGGTGACGTCGATGCTGGTGAGCCGGAACGTCACGGGCTTGCCGGCCGGCACGCGGATTTCGGCGGGATTGAAGGTGAACATCATCGCCACCGCCACCACGGTCGCACCGCCCGCCGTCACGGTCACACCACGCTGTGCGAAGCGGGGATCCCCGAACACCTTCCCGGGGTCGATCGTCTCCACGTGGCTGGGCGGCTGGAGGGCGCTGGCGACGTAGCCGATCGTCACGGACAGCGCGAACACGACGATGATCACCGTCGCCGCCCACATCCAGATCTTCTCGTAGAAGGGAACGTTCATGGCGTCACCCCTCCGCGGCGCAGATAGATCAGGAGGTACACGCCGAACCAGCTCAGGACGACCAGCAATCCGTAGATGGCGACCAGCAGCAACGTGCCCTTCGGGTGCTCCGCGAGCGGCGTTTGCCCTGCCACGGGTAACCTCCGGTCAGTAGCGCGATTGCATGTAGGTGAATCCCTTCGCCAGGGTCGTCCGCCACGCGTGCTCCACGGCGGGCGTGAACTCCGGATCACAGCGTTTGATCGTATCGAGCAGACTCTCGAGAAACGGCGGATAGAGCGACGGATCGATGGCGAGATCGCGCCGGCTGTGCCGATCGGCGATGCGGGCGAGGATGGTCGGCTCCCCGTCAGGCTGCTCCGGGAAGCTGAGCAGCAGGCCGATCGCGTGGCGCAGCAGCTTGTGCTGGCGCTCGAACTCGGTTTGGGCGAAGAGCTGCCGGATATCCGGCCGGACCTCGAACAGACGGTCATAGAAGGCCGTGAAGAAGTCGGGCGCTTGGGCGGCGCGCTGATAGCTGGCCCGGGAGACCGCACTGGCCTCCTGTAATTCCTTGTCCATTGTCAGCTCCCCACCGATACGGGCAGATCGACCTCGAACCGGGCGCCGCCCGTGTCCCGATTCATCGCGCGAATGACGCCGTCGTGGAGCCGGGCGATGGCGAGGGCAGCCGTGAGACCGAGTCCGGTGCCTGCGCCGCGGGTGCGCGCCTGGTCGGCCCGGTAGTACGGCTCGAACAGGTGCGGCAGGTCCGCCACGGCGATCCCCGGTCCCGAGTCCTCGACCACGACGCGCTCGACGCCAGGGGCTTGTTCCAAACGGACGGTCACGGCACCCCCAAAGTCGGAGTAGGTGACGGCGTTGTCCAGCAGCTCGTCCAGCAGCCGTCGCATCAGGTCCGCGTCTACCTCCGGCAGGATCCCCCCGTTTCCAGCCACGCACTCGATCCGCAGCTCCTTCTCCGCGATCCGGTGCCGCAACGCGTCGAGCGCCTGCTGGGCCACGGCGAGCAGGTCGGTCGGCTCCCGGCGCAACGCGAGCTGGCGCGACTCGATCCGATTGATAAGCAGGAGCTCCTCGGTCATCGTCGTCATCCGCTCGGTTTCCTCGAGGGCGCTGTGCAGCACGATCTGGTACTCGCGCGGCGTGCGTTCGTTGCGCAGCGTCACCTCTATCTCCCCGCGCAGTGCCGTCAGCGGTGTGCGGAGCTCGTGGCTCACGTCGGTGGTGAACCGGCGCTGGATGGCAAAGGCGTTGCTCAGACGGTCCAACATGCCGTTCAACACACCGACCAGGCCACGATACTCTTCGGATGTCGCGCGGGCCGACAATCGCTGATCGAGCGTACCGCCGGCGATGTGGCTCGCCTGCTCGGCGATTTCCTTGACCGGCTGGACGGCAGAGGCAGCCAGGCGCCCGGCCCCGACCATCGTCGCCCCAGTCCCGAGGATCACGATGCCGACCAGCGCCAGCAGCATCAGCCGTTGCAGCCGCTGCACCGGGTCGAGCGACGCGGCCACCTGAATGACGCGATGCCTGCCGCCCGTTGTGCCGGCGTCCGCCACGGCGAGGTACGTCGAGCGCATGTCCATGCCGTGCCAGCGGGCTTCACTGAAGGTCTGCCGGTCGCTCCGCGCGGCCGCCGCCGCCACGGTGTCGACGGGAAGGTCCGCCGCCCAGCCGGGGATCGCGCGCGCTACGGCACAACCGGGATCGCGGAAGACGATGAAACGGTTGACTTCGTGCTGATACCGCAGCGCATCGAGCGCCATCGCGTGCGCCGCGCTCTCGCATGGCGAGGTTTGCGCCACCTCGTTGGCGGCGATGAACGCCATCGCCGTGAGACCTTGATCGAGCTGATGGTGCAGCACGCGCGACGCCGCCACCCAGATGGCCGCGGACGCCACCACCAAGCCGGCGGCCATCGTCGCCGCAAATCGGACGACGAGGGTCCGCCGGAGCGAGTGGGTCACGCGCTCTGTCGCGTCTCGTCAGGCTGCTGGAGCCGGAACCCGACGCCGCGCTCGGTGTGGATCAATTCCTGTCCGGCCACCTGACGCAGCTTGCGGCGCAGATTGCCGACATGGACGTCGACCACGTTGCTCTCGGGGTCGAAGTGCATGTCCCACACCTTCTCGAGCAGCTCGGTGCGACGGACCACTTCCTCGGCGTGCAGCAGGAAGTGCTCCAGCAGATGGAATTCCTTGGGCGTGAGATCGATACCCTTGCCCGTCACCCGCACCTTGTGTTTCAGACGGTCCAGCTCGATCGGACCATAGACGAGCAGGTCGGTCCGCGCGGCGCCGCCGCGGCGCAAAAGCGCGCGGACCCGCGCCAGCAGCTCGTCGAACTTGAACGGCTTGGCGAGGTAGTCGTCGGCCCCGGCGTCGAGCCCGCGCACCACGTCTTCCGTCGCGTCCCGCGCCGTCAGCATCAGGATCGGTGTCCGCCGGCCCTCCCGCCGCAGCTCCGCGGCCACCTGCAGGCCGTTCTTCTTGGGCAACATGACGTCCAGCACGACGAGATCGTAGTCGTAGACGTGGGCCAGCATCGTCGCTTCGTCCCCATCGGGGGCGATATCGACGGCGTAGCCCTCTTCCCGCAGCCCTTGCTCGATGAAGCCCGCGACCTTCCGATCGTCTTCCACCACGAGGATTTTCATGGTTCCACCAGGAGGATTTTCATGGTTCCGCCACCAGGACTTCCTTGGTTCCGACGCTAGTGTGACCGCGCTGAATGGATTCTAAGGAAAGCGTGAAGACCCCTTCATGCAATGGGCTGGAATGGAAGCTCGAGTATGAACGTGGCACCCTTGCCGGGGGTGGACTGCACCCTCAGCTGTCCGCCCAGCACTTCCGCGAGGCGCCGCGATACGGGGAGGCCCAGTCCGGTGCCCACTCCCGAATGCGGATCGAAACGCTCGAACGGCTCGAAGATGCGCTCCAGCGCTTCCGGCGGTATGCCTAGCCCTTCGTCATGCACGAGAAACTCGATCGTGCTGCCGTTGGGGCGGACGTCGAGCTGGACCCGTCCCCCTTCGGGGGAGTGGCGTATGGCGTTGCTCAGGAGGTTCACGAGGATCTGCTGCAGCCGCACGGGGTCTGTCCGGAACGAGACGCCGGGCCGCTGGGCATCGACGGCGAGCACGAGGTGCTTTGCCTCCGCCGCGGGCTCGAATCCCGTCACCGCTCGCTGGGCGGCGTCCCGCGCGTCGACTTCACGCGACACGGGCCGCACCTTCCCGGCGTCGAGGCGCGTCAGGTCGAGGAAGTTGTTGAGGAGCGAGATCGTCCGTTCGGTTCCCTCATGGACCTCCTTCGCCGCCTGGGCCAATCCGTCGGCGGTTCGCGGCCGGACGAGGCGCTCCGCCCACCCGTAAACGCCGGTCAGGGCGTTGCGCAGCTCGTGGTTCATCATCGCAAAGAACAAGTCGCGTTGACGCTGCATGTCGCGCACCTGCGAAATCAGACGGCTGCTCTCTTCCATGAGGCGGGCGTTTTCGATGGCCACCGCTGCCTGGGTCGCCAGCAGCACTGCGATCCCCTCATCCTCGGCATCGAACTCGCGAGCGTCGATCTTCTCCGTGAGATACAGGTTCCCGAATACCGACCGCCCCAGCGTGATGGGAACGCCCAGAAACGAATGCATCTGAGGATGGTGTGGCGGGAAGCCGCACTGCGCCGCATGGCGCGCGATGTCTGGTGTGCGGATCGGCTTGGCTTCCCGGATGACAAGCCCCAGGAGCCCACGCCCGTGCGGCAACTCACCGATTTGCGCGCGCTGTCGATCGTCGATCCCCGACGTGACGAATGTCGCGAGCGACTTTCTGTCCTGCGCCAGCACGCCGAGTGCCGCGTAGCGCGCGCCGACGACATCGCGGGCGCCGTCCACGATGCGCTGCAGGACGGCCTCGATGGTGTGTTCCGAGAAAATGGCAGTCGTAAGCGACAGCAGCCGGCGAAAGCGCTGCTCGATGCGCGCCGCCTGGTGCGTCGACGCCGCCGGGCGGCGCTTGGACTTCATAGAGCCTTTAGTCGACTTCATAGAGCCTTCATGGACGATAACTTGCAACCTTCGGGAATGCTGGCAAGGACCAAGTCTTCGGCTCCGTAGGTCGCAGCCTGACACGGGATGACATCATTGAGTGCTGGCAGCTTCGCAACCGACGACGCCACAAGGGATGGCGCCCCGGTCCGCATCCGCTCGATCGGACCGGGCGACAAGAGCCGGCTCGCCGCCTTCCATGGGCGGTTGAGCACGGAATCCGTGTATTTCCGCTTCTTCGAGTTCAAGCGAGAGCTGTCGGCACGGGACCTTCGCTACCTGACGGAGCTCGATTTCGATCGCCGGGTGGCCCTGGTTGCGACGCTCGATCCGGCACCAGACAGCCCGATCGTCGGCGTCGCCCGCTTCGACATCCTGCCGACCCCGCCGGGCCAGCCGCGCCGCGCGGAGCTGGGCATCGTCGTGGAGGACGCGCACCAGGGCCGGGGGATCGGAACGATCCTCTTGAAACACCTGCTCGCCATCGCACACGACAAGGGCATCGCGGAGATCACCGCCGAAGTACTGCCCCAGAACACGAGGATGCTCGAGCTGGTCGCCTCGAGCGGCGTGCGCGTCCGACAGTCGCTCGCAGACGGCGTCATCCACCTTCTCCTGTAGCAGAGGCTGAAGCCGGCTTCAAGCACTCTTCACGGTGACGCGCCGGCGCCGCGTGTAGTGTCCGCCCATGAGCGCCGCTCCCGTTTCGGCTTCGCTCCCCATCGGCGCGCCGCGCCCGGAGCCGGTGTTCCGCGCTCGCAATCTCACGAAAGTCTATCGCCTCGGGGACGTGGCGGTTCCGGCGTTGCGAGCGGTGTCGCTCGAGATGTACCGCGGCGAGTTCGTAGTGATCCTTGGCCCCTCGGGGAGCGGCAAGTCGACGCTCTTGAATATCCTCGGGGGCCTCGATGTCCCCACCGACGGGACGGTCCAGTTCTTCGAGCACGATCTCACGGCGGCGAATGAGCAGGAGCGAACCCGGTTTCGCCGGGAGCATGTCGGGTTCGTGTTCCAGTTCTACAACCTCATACCCAGTCTCACCGCTCGGGAGAACGTACAGCTCGTCACTGAGATCTCAGAACACCCCCTTGATCCCGGCCACGCCCTCGACCTGGTGGGGCTGGGCGAGCGCCTGGACCATTTTCCCGCACAGCTCTCGGGCGGAGAGCAACAGCGTGTCGCGATCGCCCGGGCCGTCGCCAAACAACCCGACGTCCTGCTGTGCGATGAGCCGACCGGTGCCCTCGACTACACCACCGGCAAGCTCGTGCTGCAAGTACTGGATCGCATCAACCGGGACCTGGGCACGACGGTGGCGATCATCACGCACAACGCCGCAATCGCCGCGATGGGCGACCGGGTCGTGCGGATGCACAGCGGGCAGATCGCCGCAATCGAACGCAACCCCACCCGGGCCTCCGTCGACGTACTGCAATGGTGAGTGCACTCGATCGCAAGGTGTTGCGCGACCTCTGGCACCTGCGCGGCCAGATGGCGGCGGTGGCGTTGATCGTGGCCTGCGGGGTGGCGAGCATCGTCACGATCCGCACCGCTTACGATTCCTTGCGACAGTCGCTCGACGCCTACTATCGCGACTACCGTTTCGCCGAGGTGTTCGCATCGCTGCGCCGCGCCCCCATCGCGCTCGCCGCGAGGATCTCTGCGCTGCCCGGCGTCGCCGCCGTCCAGACTCGCGTCGTCGTCCACGTCACGCTCGCCGTACCGGGACTCGCCGAGCCGGCCACGGGTCGCCTTGTCTCGGTCCCCGAACAGCGAGCGCCGATGCTCAACGACCTCCATCTGCGGCAGGGGCGGTACCTCGCTGCGAGGAGCCGCGACGAAGTGATCGCGAGCGAGCAGTTCGCGCAGGCCAACCAGCTCCAGCTCGGCGATACGCTCGGCGCCATCATCAACGGCCGATGGCAGCGCCTCCACATCGTCGGCATCGCCTTGTCCCCCGAGTTCGTGTACCAGATCGGTCCCGGATGGTTCTTCCCCGATGACAAGCGCTACGGCGTGTTGTGGATGGGACACGAGGCGTTGGCGACGGCGTTCAACATGCAGGGAGCGTTCAACGACGTCGCCTTGAGTCTCTCTCCCGGCGCCGACGAGCAGGAGGTCCGCTCGCGCCTCGACCGCCTGCTCGGGCTGTACGGCGGCCTGGGGGCGATCGGCCGCGCCGACCAGCAGTCCAATCGCTTCATTACGGACGAAATCAGTCAGCTACGCGTCAGCGGAGCCATCGTGCCCGCGGTATTTCTCGCCGTCGCCGCGTTCCTCGTGCACATCGTGCTGGCTCGTCTCGTCGCCACCCAGCGACCCCAGATCGGCGTGCTCAAGGCGTTCGGTCGCAGCAACGCCGAACTCGGACTGCACTACGCCAAGTTGGTGATCGGCGTCGAACTCGCCGGGGCGGTGGCCGGGGCGGCGTTCGGCCTGTGGCTCGGCGGCGGCCTGACAGCGCTCTATGCCGCGTACTACCGCTTCCCCCTACTGCAATTTGCACCTGGCTGGGGCGTGCTCGGGCTCGCCACCCTCGTCAGTGCCGGCTCCGGGCTCTTGGGAGCGCTGGGCGCCGTGCGCCGCGCGACTCGACTCCCCCCCGCGGAAGCGATGCGTCCCGAGCCGCCGCCTCGTTACCGGCGCGGTCCCCTTGAGTCGCCCGGCCTGTCCCGGGTACTCGGACCCGTGGGTCGCATGGTGCTACGGACGTTGGCACGACGGCCTGGCCGCGCCCTGGTCACCGCCTCCGGGATCGGCCTTGCCTGCGGCATCATCATCCTGGGTCGTTTCACGCTCGACTCGGTCGATGCCCTCGCCGATTACGAGTTCAACGTGCGCGAGCGCCAAGACGTGACGCTCACGTTCGCCGAGCCGCGTCCGGCGCGCGTGCGCTACGAGCTCGCCAACCTTCCCGGCGTGCTCCGCGCTGAGCCGTATCGCGGCGTGCCGGTGCGTCTGGTCCGGGCGTACCGCTCCCGGCGTACCGCCATCGTCGGGCTCGAGCCCGGCGCGGAGCTGCGGCAGGTGGCGGACTTCGACGGACGGCACCGCGCGCTCCCGCCGGACGGCTTGTTGCTGACCGACAAGCTCGCCCGCGTCCTCGGGCTCGTGCCGGGCGACCGCGTCACCGTCGAGGTACTCGACGGTGCGCGACCCACCCTCGTGATGCCGGTCGTGGGCCTCGTCGACGAGCCGATCGGGACCCTCGCCTACATGGACGCTGACGGGCTGCACCGGTTGTTGCACGAGGGGCGGACGATATCCGGGGCGGCGCTGGCCGTCGACACCCGTGCACTGCCCGCGCTGTACGACGTCCTGAAGCACATGCCCGCCATCGCCAGCGTGACCCTCCGCGGGCCAACTGTCGCAAGTTTCGACGAGACCCTCGCCCGGAGCCATGGCATGATCACCGCGTACATTGTGGGCTTCGCGGTGTTGATCGCCTTCGGTGTCGTGTACAACACGGCGCGCATCGCGCTCTCGGAACGAGCGCGCGAGCTGGCGAGCCTCCGCGTGCTGGGGTTCACCAGGGCCGAGACCTCCCGCATCCTGCTCGATGAGCAGGGGGTGCTGGCGATCGCGTCCCTGCCCTTCGGTTTCGTCTGGGGGTACGGCGGCGCCGCCCTGCTGGTGCTTGCGTTCGATACGGAGCTGTACCGGCTCCCGTTCGTGCTGCACCCCGACACCTACGCGTACGCCGTGATCGTGATCCTGGTAGCTGCTGTCGTGTCGGCGCTGATCGTGCGTCGCCGGATCGACCTTCTCGACCTGGTGGCGGTCCTAAAGACGGGAGATTGAAAGGATGAGGCTCGGTCGCAGAGGATTCATGTGGGGAGGCGCGGGGCTCGCCGCAGCGGCGTTTCTCGTCTATGCACTCCGGCCCGCCGTCGTACCCGTCGAGGTCACGGCGGTGACGCGGGGACCGCTGCGCGTCACTATCGATGAAGAGGGCCGCACGCGTGTCCGCGACCGCTACCTCGTCGTGGCGCCGATCGCTGGCCGCGTCGCGCGCATTACGCTCGATGCGGGATCCTCAGTGACGCGCGGCTTGATTGTGGCTCGACTTTCGGCGGCTCCGCTCGACCCCCGCTCCCGCGAGGAGGCGGCCGCGCGCTTGCGCAGCGCAGAAGACGCTGAGCGCGCGGCTCTGGCGAGCGTGTCACAGGCACGCGCTACGCTCGATCAGGCAGAGCGAAACCGAGCCCGGGCGGAGTCGCTCTTTGCGAAACACCTCCTCTCCACTGAGCAGCGCGAAGTCGCGGCGCTGGCCGAGACGACGGCCCTGCGGCAGGTCGAGGCGGTCGATTTCCGCACGCAAGCGGCCGCGCACGAGGTCGAGGTTGCGCGCGCCGCGTCGACGGCCGGTGCCGGAGCCGTCATGCAACTACAGTCGCCGGTGCGCGGCCGAGTGCTCCGGATCCCCGAGAAGAGCGAGCGCGTCGTCGCCGCGGGAACGCCACTCGTCGAGATCGGCGACCCGAGCCGCCTTGAGATTGTGGTCGATCTGCTTTCCGAGGACGCAGCGAGGGTGAAGCCGGGCGACCGCGTCCTGATCGAAGGCTGGGGTGGAGATCGTACTCTCGAGGCGCATGTCCGCAGCGTGGAGCCTTCCGGATTCACCAAGGTATCCGCGCTCGGTGTGGAGGAGCAGCGCGTGAACGTTCTGGCAGATCTGGACGACACGCCCCCGCAGCTGGGGGACGGCTACCGCGTCGAGGCGCGCGTCGTGCAGTGGGAGGGCGACGCACTCAAGGTGCCGGCCAGCGCCCTGTATCAAGTCGGCGATCAGTGGCGCGTGTTCCTCGTGGAGAATCGCCGGGCCCGCTCACGAGACGTGCGGGTCGGTCATCGCAATCCCGACGAAGCGGAGATTCTCGACGGCCTGAGCGTCGGAGATCGCGTGATCCGTCAGCCGACAGACAAAGTCTCAGACGGCGTTCGAGTCCAGGCTCGGCCTCGGAAGTAGGTAAGCCCGAAAGGCGCCTGAAGAGCCTTTCACCGGGATCCTCCGTTCCCGTTCCAGATCCCATGAAGGAACCTTGAGGTGCCGTACACGCCGTCTTCAATAGCCTGCGACCAATTTGCCGGTGAAGGAGCGACCCTATGCAACTACAACGTGTGCTGGCTGGAATCAGTCTCCAGGCGCCCAATCCCCGCGCCGTCCTCACCGCCGCCGAGGTCGCGGCGGTGGCGCACGCGGAGCTCGAAGTCCTGACCGTACTTGCGAACCCGTGGGAGCTCGTGCGGGCGGACGAGGTCGAGGGTCTGCGGCGCACTCACTTGGGATCTCCGGCAGAAGTGGCGGCTCAGCGGGCGTGCGAGCGCCTGGAGCAGCTCGCGGGACCAGCGGTCATGGCGGCGCCACGTGCTTCCTATCGAGCGGCGTTCGGCTGGCCGAGCGTAGAGCTGGTCCGCCGGGCCGAGGAAACCGGTGCCGACCTGATCGTGTTGGGGAACTCGGGTCATGCCGGCATCGGTCCCGCGGAAGACGTGACGCCGGCGACGCTGCGGCGCAGCCGGGTGCCCGTGCTCGTCGCGCCACCCGTTCACGAGGTGTATCAGCGCGTCCTCGCCTGCGTCGACGACAGTCCCAACGCCTCCCGCGTTCTCGAGGCCGCGACCACCCTGGGCGAGTCCCTCGGTGTGCCCGCCGTGGCACTGCACGTCGAGCCCGCGACGACCGGCATCCTCGCGGCCGGCGGGCGGCGCCCGTGGCTCAACCGGCTGGAAGAGACTGCGGGCGGCGGAACGATGTTGGCACTGGAAACGGTGGTCCGGCAGGGTGACGTCGTCTCCGAGATCCTGAACGAAGCGAAAAGCGGGCCCGACTCCTTGATCGTCTTTGGGTACCATCGAGGCCTGAACTACGGTGCCGCCGGAGCGGTCACGACCGTCGCCGCCCGCCTGCTCCGTCGCGCGACGAGCGCGCTGCTGGCCGTCCCCGTTTAAGGACCCGCTGCCTCTGAGTGGTCAAGGCGGCGCACCGGAACGCCGCCGAACAGCGCGTGCGATTCGAGGTGGCGGTGTTTGGGAACGACGCTGAGCGCGCCGACCTGCGTATCTTGCTCGACGACGACTCCGATGCCGATCACGCTGCCCACCCCGATCGTCACCCCGCGCCCGAGACGCACCCGGGCCGTCTTCACCATTCCCGACTCCACCACGTGACCCGAGAGATGCACATCGGCGCCGATGACGACGTCGTCGTCGAACTCGAGGAGATTGTGGTCCGCGAGCTGGGAGCTGTTCAGGTAGACGCCGCGCCCGAGTCGGGCTCCGTTCAACCGGTGGTACAGCGTCCACAGCGGCGTGGCGCGCAGCAGCGTCCCCACGAGCACCCGGACGACGTGCGTCGACATGCCGTAGCGCGCCCAGCGCAGCAGCGGCCATTCCATGTCGGCGATCCGCATCTCGGCGTCGGGAGGCGTACGCCACCCGAACAGCCGAGCCGACAGCGCAGACAGAGTCAGCAACGAGACTGCGAACACCAGGTAGGCCGGCACGAGCGACATTGCCAAGAGCGTAATCCGCAGCGCGTTGTCTCGCACGGGCCAATGGAATTGCCATTGCCAGAACAGCGCCGCCGGCAGCATCGAGAGCCCGAACACCACAGTTTCCGTGATGCCGATCGTCACGACAGCCCAGGCGACGCGACCGGCCTTGCCGAGTCGTTCACGTGACATGACCACCCCGTACGATCCGCACGTGGCACTCACAGGCGACGGGCCCGCTCTGGTCCTGGTCCCGGGCATGGACGGCACGGGGAGTCTCTTCTACCGCCAGGTGCCGCTGCTCGCCAAGCGGTACCGCGTGGCGACGTACCAACTGCGCGATGACGCGGCCGACATGGCTACACTGGTCGACGACCTGGCGCACGTCGCCCGTGGCACGGCCACAGCGGGTAGCCGGGTGGTGGTCGTGGGCGAATCCTTCGGCGGCGCGGTCGCGCTCAGTTTCGCCCTCGCCTACCCCCACCTCGTCGCGGCCCTCGTCGTGCTCAACTCGTTCCCCCGCTTTCTGCCGCAAGTACGACTGCGGCTCGCGGTCCGAGCGCTGCAGTTGATGCCGTGGGAAGCGATGCCCTTGGTGCGACGATTGACCGCGTTCCGACTGCATTCTCGCTATACGCATCGGGCCGAGATCCGCCGTTTCATGGAACTGACGCAGCAGACGAGCCGGGCGGGGTACATCGCCCGGCTCCGGATCCTGCAATCGTACGACGTCCGCGATCGGCTGGGGGAGCTCGAGATGCCCGTGCTGTTCCTGGCGTCGGAGCGCGACCACCTGGTGCCCGCCGTCCGAGAGGCTCGAGAGATGGCGAGTCGTGTGCCACAAGCGATGGTGCGCGTCTTGCTCGGGCATGGCCACATCTGCCTGATCGCGCCGAACCTCGATCTCGAGCGCGTGCTCCGGGAGTGGCGGGGCTGCTGATCCAACTCCTTTCCAGAAGCGCCTTCAGTCCTTCAGCACGAACGTGACTTTCATGCGGACGCGGTATTCGGTCACCCGCCCGTTCTCCACTACGACCTTCAGGTCCTTTAGCCAGGCACCGCGGATATGCTCCAGCGTTCTCGCGGCGCGGGTGATGCCCGCCTGGATGGCGTCTTCGAACCCCTGCGGCGACGACGCACTGATTTCTGTGACTTTGGCGACTGCCATGGAGGTTCTCCTGTGTTCAGGGGATTTCTCACGTTTCTACGAATGGCGCAGCAGTGCCGCCACGCCGTCGATGCGCGCCGCGAGGCGAGGCTCCGTGAGTTCGACGACGGTGCCACCGCGGCGCCGCGTCTCGGCGGCGGCGGCGACCACGAGATCGGGCACCCGAGCGACCCCCTCACCCGTAGCCTCCGCTTTGGTCGCCATCAGGCGGCCCGAGACAACTCGGTAGCCCGGGCGCGAGAACCCCGCGACCACCAGCAGAGCGCGGACCTGCCCCTCGTCGAGCGCCCGCAGCACGGGCCGAATGCCGTTGACGGCTCGCTGCGCCCCGAACGCCTCGTCCAGTGTCTGAACCCACTCCGTCTCGGTGACGACGCTGTGCGCGCGATGGGCGGCCTGCGCCGCGCGACGCACCTGAGCCATTGTGAGCCGCACCGGATTGAGGTCCGCGGTTCCCACCACCAGTGTGGCGAGCGGCCGCGGTAGAGCGCGCGTCAATCCCGCAACGACGGGCTCCGACCCTCCGACCAGGACTTCCCGAGCTTCATGCGCGCGCGTCAGCGCAGCGAGCCGCCTTGCGACCGCCCCGTAGTGGCGACGCTCCTCCTCCTGGCGGTGCCGATGGAAGGCGGCCTCACCCCTGCCGGGCGAGTCCCGCCGGTCGCTGTGGAATCTGCCGCCGCGCGGATGCGGGGTGACGAGACAGGGAAGCTCGATCACATCCGCACCATGCACGAGAAAGAGTCGAGCGTGTTCATGATCCAGGACGACAGCGAGCAGCGTCGACTCGGCCATAGCGCCTCCTTCGCTCAAGATGCCGGCGGTCGTTGAAGCGACGGTGAGAGCCTGATGAAACTGCGTCATCTTTCGACACGATTCATCCATTCTTCATCCACCAGCGACGACCTTTCTCCCATCGCTGGAGGAAGCAACGTGTCGTCCGTCTGGAAGCCTATCCTCATCGCCGTGGACGGCTCGAGCGAATCCGTCAGCGCCGCTCGTTTCGGGACCCGGCTGGCCGCGCGCGCGGGAACCCGGTGGCGGCTCGTGCACGCGGTGCGCGACCCCGGCGTCGCGCTCACGGCGAGGCTGCTGCAAGACAATGCGGCCGAGCTGGACAGGGCGCTCGCCGAACTCATCGGCCCACAGCTCGAGGACGCCCGTGGCACCGCGATGGCGAGCTCGGCGCCCGGCGAGCTCGTCATCCGCATCGGCCGCCCGGCACCGGTGCTGCAGGCGGAGATCGAGCGCTGCGGAGCGGGCCTCGTCATCCTCGGTGGCAAGCGACACGTGGCCCTGGGACGCTGGCTCGGCGGCAGCACGGCGCTCGACGCGGTTCGGCTGCTCACCACTCCGGTGCTCGTTACGAAAGGCGATCTCGCGGACCTCGACCGGGTGCTGGTTGCCGTGGATCTCTCCCCCGCAGCCCAACCCACGATCCGCGAGGCCGAGCGCTTTGCGTTTCTGGCACAGAGCAAGTTGCGAGCGATCCATGTCATCGAATCGCTGACTCGCAATCCGGCGGTGGCCCGGTGGGTCGATCAGCAGCGCTTCGAAGGCCAGTCGCTCGCGGCGCTGGAGCGCCGCGTCTGGCCGAGCCTCCGAATTCAGGATGCCGAGCGCACGGTCCGGTTCGGCGATGTCGTCGCTGAGTTGACGGCGGAAGCCGTCGAGTGGGGAGCCCATCTCCTGGTCGTGGGCACCCACGGGAAGGACTGGATCGACCGCCTGCTGCTCGGCAGCGTGACCGAGCGGTTGATCAATGCATTGCCGGCACCGCTTCTCGTGGAGCCGGTGCGATCGCAGCCGGACGTCTTCGGAGACGAGGCACTGCTGGCTCAGGTCGCCAAGGCTCCCAGAGCAGCACAGGAATCGCACAATGGCGTTGGCATGGAGGGCGAACGATGAACGCGAAGCTGTTTCGCGACAGGATAGAGGCCGGCGCCGCACTGGCGAAGTCGCTCGACGCCTATCGAGGATCCGACACACTGGTGCTCGGCATTCCGCGCGGTGGAGTCGTGGTGGCGGCCGAGATCGCGCGCTCGCTCGATGCGGAATTGGATGTGGTGGTGGCCCGCAAGCTCGGGGCGCCCGGCCAGCCGGAGCTGGCAATCGGTGCCGTGACGGCCGACGGCGGCCGATTCCTCAACGAGGAGATGATCCAAGCGTTGCACATCTCGGCGTCGTACCTCGATGCGGTAACTCGAGTGCAGATGGCGGAGGCGCGACACCGGGAGACGTGGATGCGGAACCTGCGGCCGGCCGTGCCGGTCGCGGGCCGCATCGTTATCCTCGTGGACGATGGACTGGCCACCGGCGCGACGATGCTGGCTGCCGCACGGGCGCTGCGCCGGCACGGGCCGGCACGTCTCGTAGCCGCCGCACCCGTCGCGACGCGCGATGCGTGCGCGGCACTCCAGGCCGAAGTGGACGAGGTCGTGTGCCCCCTGCAACCCGAGCCGTTCGGCGCCGTCGGGCTCTACTATCAGTACTTCGAGCCGGTGGAGGATGAGCAGGTTCGGGAGCTGCTCGAAGCGACCCGTCGCGCTTCGGCAGAGCAGGCGGGGTTGGACGTCCGGGGATGAGAGCGTAGGACT
>Ga0310811_10006773_pt1 | contig 14658 bp, 13 predicted proteins | sample YCmetagenome_FD_207642 | JGI IMG/M metagenome (GOLD analysis project Ga0310811, IMG submission 207642) | Soil microbial communities from experimental microcosm in Duke University, North Carolina, United States - YC | ecosystem: Engineered > Artificial ecosystem > Soil microcosm > Unclassified ...
GTCGCCGAAGGCGTTGTTCAGCGTCCAGTTGGGATCATGCGGGATGAAGCCGCCATTGCCGAAATCGATCGCGACATAGCGGACATGCTGGTTGACCCAGTCATAGATGGCGCGGGCTTGCTCCTTCCTGTCGGCGATGCCGGCGGTGATGGTGTCGGCCTGTTTCTGGATCTCCGGCGTTACCGTCACTTTCGGGCGTATCAGCGCACCAATGACATGCGCGAAGACGTCATAGTCCTTCATGCTCGAAACTGTGAAATAGGCGCCGCTGTCCGGGTCCGCTACCAGCCTGACGGGCGTCGCGACGGGCGTGGGGTTGGAAAAGCTCCAGCGATAGGTGGCGGTGTCGCCATGATCCGTCACATCCTGCGTCACCTCATGTGAGGCCGCGGTCATGTGCATGGTTTTGGGTGCGGTGACGGTGTAGATGGAATCGTCCGCCTCGATCGCACGCGGCAAATGTGCCGAAAAGACGAACTGCCCTGGCATAAGAGCTATCTTGTCGCTGGTCCTGCTGGTCAGGAAAAGCGTGTCCCCGGCTTCCACGTTGGGGAAGATCACGATCTTCTGCTCAGCATCCGAATAGATCGGCACCAGGGCGTTGGCCTGCGGCATCTTCTGAGTGATGATATTGGCCGGATCGACGGTCAGCTTGCGGCCATCGGCCTTCAAGGTATAGGCCTCCAGCACCTCCACGTCCTGGATCGTGCCCTCGTAACGCACCGGGATTTGGGCGAACTGGGTGGCCATGGCCGCAGTCAGGACCTGGATTTGGCTGGTGCTGGTCATGGCGCGGCGGCCGTCCGCGTTCACCACCGTGTCCTGGTGTATCTGCTTGAAGCGGATACCGGAGGTCGCGGGCTGTGCCACGGCATAGGTCGTGGCGAAAGCCGCGCCGGCAAGCGCGACAGCGATCAAACGGCTCAGCATTGCTTTTCCAGCCCTGTTGGTCAGCGAAACAAGATTATCGCGCGAACAGCCAAAACCAAACGGGCTGCGATAGGCGCTGATTTCCCGTCAGATTAAATGGCGGCAATGTTTGCGGGATGACGATGATATGGCGGCTTTAAGTCCGCCGGGCGAGGAAAACCCAGAGGAACAGAGCCAGCGCTGAGGAGGCCAGGACGACGCCGATCAGATCGCCGGTCAGGTCTGTATGCAGATAGAGAATGTTGCGCAGGGTCTGCGTCACCATCTCGACAAGCAGCAGGGCCGTCGCGAGCAGATGCCAGAGTTTGACTTTGAAGGTCATGGGCAAATCCTATCCGACTCGGCCAGCGCCGCTGAACGGGGAACGGTTGTTTTCCAGTCCCGGCGGATGAATAGCGTGTAACGCTGCTTGGCCGTATCGCGGACCGCGCCAAGGCGTTTCAAGGGCTTATGCCGGGCCGGAAAAGGAAGCCCGGCGCCCCTTGCCCGCCCGCCATTCTGCGGCAAGCATTCCGCCAGCAGAGGGGCCGATGCGTTTTCTTCCACTGGTCTGGGCGGCGCTGAGGCGAAAACCGATCCGCTCTATCCTGACCTTCCTGTCGGTCACGGCCGCTTTCACTTTGTTCGGGCTGGTGATCGGGCTTTCCGACAGCATGAAGATCATGGAAGAGCGCGCCCATCCGGACCGCATCTGGACCCTGCCGCGCTTCGACATGAACGGTATGCCCATCGCCATGGCCAAACAGATCGGCCGGTTTCCCGGCGTGAAAGGGGTCACGGTGACCTCCTATTTCAATGGTTATGTCGGCGATCCGAAGAACCGCGCCTTCGTAGCTTTCCTCGATGACGAATATGGCCGCATTTTTCCCGACTGGGGACCCACGATCGAGCAGTGGGATGTGGTCCGTCACAATCGCACCGCCATCATCATGAGCCGCAAGATGGCAACCCTGTTTCACAAAAAGGCGGGCGGCAGCTTTACCATAATCGCGCCTAATTTCCCCCGGGCGGATGGCAGCAATGTCTGGACCTTCAAAGTCGCTGGCATTGGCGAGGAGATCACGCAGAATATCGGCGGCTATATCATCGGCAATTACACTTATTTCGACGAATCCCTGCCGCTGGCCAAGCGCAGTCGGATGGACGAGGTAGATCTTCAGGCCACTGATCCGGCCATTGTGGACGCGCTGGCGGCGCGGATCGACCGGACCTTCGCCAATTCGGGCAATCCCACCCGCAGCCTGCCGGAAAAGGTGGTTTATGCCGTGGGCAACAATTGGGGTGGCGTGGATGTGAATGCGGTGACGCGCGACATCGCTTTGGTGGGCCTGTTGATGATCCTCTATCTGACCTCCAGCGTACTGGCCAAATCGGTGCGCGAACGAAGGAGCGAATTTGCCACCCTCAAGAGCTTCGGCTTTACCGATCGTGCCGTGATCGGGCTGGTCGCAGCCGAGGCGGCGCTGCCATGCCTTCTTGGCGCGGTCACCGGTGTCGTCGTGGCAGGCATTCTGGCGCGGCAGATGCCGTCCTTCATGCCGCCCGATGCGCCCATTCCCACCCCCACCGTCTCGACTTCGGTGCTCTTTTGGGCTTTGGCTTGTGCCGCTATCGTCGCACTGGGCAGCGCTATCCTGCCATCCTTGCGGCTAACGCGGATGGACATTGCTACCGCTTTGTCGGAGCGGGGCTGATGCTGCGCCAGTTCGTCATCGTCTCGGTCCTCAATTTCCGCAACCTGCGTCACCGGTTCTGGGAATCGCTGGTGATCGTCATCGGCATGGCTTGCGTGTCGGGCGTGCTGCTCTCCATGCTGTCCATGACCGAAGGCCTGCTCGATGCCTTTCACCGGAATGTGGACCCCAGGACTATCATCGCGGTGGGGCGCGGCACGCAGTGGGAAAATGCCAGCAGCATCCCGCGGGACCAGGCGCGGATCGTCATGAGCGCGCCAGGGATTGCGAAGGCGCCGGACGGGCAGCCCATCGCCGATGCCAACCTGATCGCCTATGTGCCGGCACGGCTGAAGACAAATAGCGGTGATAACCCCATCCCCCTGCGCACCTTCGGGCCCAAGGGCGCAATGCTCCGGCCGAATTTTCACATTGTGGCCGGGCGCATGTTCCGGCCCGGCGCGCATGAACTGATTGCCGGTGTCCTGGCCGGGTCCCGGTTTGCGGGCATGGGTCTGGGCGACAAGGTCATCCTGCCGGATGGCGAATGGCCGATTGTGGGTATCTTCGAAACCGGCGATCTTCTGGACGGGCAGCTCGTCGGCGATACCGCAAGCGTGATGCCAACCCTGCGGCACAAGGCCTTCAACACCGTGCTGGCACGGCTTCAGTCACCGGCCGACTTCGCCACCTTCCACCGCGCGATAACCACCAATCCGCTGCTGACTGTGGATGTGATGCCGCTGGCGGACTGGAACGCCAAGGCCAGCGGCCAGTTCGTCGCTTTCTCACGGATCATCGTCTATGGCGCGGGCGCCATCCTGGCGATCGGGGCGTTGTTCGGCTGCTTCAACACCATGTATGCGGCGGTGGAATCGCGTGGCCGCGAGATCGCCACCTTAAGGGCGCTGGGCTATAGCGGCCTGCCGATCGCCGCTTCGGTGATGCTGGAAGCGGCGGCGCTGGCGGTCGCCGGCGCCCTGATCGGCGCTGGCATAGCCTGGCTGCTCTATGACGGGGTGCAGAGCGGCTGGGGCGAGAATGCTTTCCTGCTGGTGGTTTCGCCTGCCATGGCCGGAATCGGGGTCCTGTGGGCGATGGTGGTGGCTGTTCTCGGCGGGCTGATGCCGAGCATCCAGGCGGCGCGCTGGAGCGTGGCCGATGCCTTGCGGGCGCGATAGGTCCCGGTTTTTTGGCCGCTATTTCATGGGATGAGACGGGTGCGGGTAAGCGCCTTGCCTGCCGGGAATTCTGCGCCATGCTGGGCGGAAGATAAGAAGGGTAGGCGGAGGGGCGATGAGGAGCCGGATCTGGAGTGTGCTGCTGCTGTTGCTGGTGCCCTGTGCCGCCCATGCGGCCGAAAAGGCGGCACCGGCGCAGAAGAGTGTGACGGCGGGCGAATTCCTGGTGGATGCGCCGACCCTGATCAATCTGGGCTTCGAGTGGGTGATCTCCGGCGACGACAACCGCAACGCCAAGGTGGCGGTGTCGTATCGCAAGAAAGGCGATGCTCAATGGAAGCCGGCCATGCCGCTGATGCGGCTGCAGCATGAACGCATCTATTGGGGCAACAAGAAGACCGACGATCATATCTTCAATGTGATGGTGCCCAACATGTTCGCCGGCTCGATCCTCGATCTGGAGCCGGACACGGTTTACGAAGCGCGCTTTGTGCTCACCGATCCCGATGGCGTGAAGGGCCAGGCCACCCATATCGCCACGGTCAAGACCCGCGCCGAACCTAAGCCGGCGGCGGGCGGCCATGTCTTTCATGTCTATCCGGTGGACTGGAAAGGTCCCAAGGAGCCGAACTCTTATGTGGGGCTGAACTGCGGCTACAATTATCATTGCCAGGGCGGAGATGAATCCCTGGCCGACCGGCCGCGCGTCCAGGCCGGCGACACGGTGCTGGTCCATGCCGGCGTCTATGAATCACACCAGGATCTGTACAGCCGCATCAGTTCCACGCGGCCGGTGGAAGGCACCTATTACCTGTTCGGTCAGGGCACGGCCGAGAAGCCCATCGTGATCAAGGCGGCGGGCGACGGCGAAGTGATCTTCGACGGCCGCGGCAACTTCAACCTCTTCAACATGATCAAGTCGAAATACAATTATTTCGAAGGCATCACCTTCCGCAACACCGAGATCGCCATCCAGGGCGGCGTGCAGTTCATTGGCGGCACCGTCGGGCTGACGGTCCGGCATTGCAAGTTCGAGAACATCAATCTGGGCGTCAATGACAGCTGGTCCGGCAGCCGCGACTTCTATATCGCCGACAACAGCTTTATCGGCCGCGACGATCCCAAACATCTGCAGGGATGGAGCAACGACGACTACTGGTTTCGCTTCAATGGCGTGGACGGGCAGGTATTTCCCGTGCCCCTGAAGTCCTATACGGCGGTGCGCGTCTATGGCCAGGGCCATGTGGTGGCATTCAATTACGCGGCCAATTTCCATGACGGCATCGATGTGGAGACCTATGGCAATCCAGACGGCAGCGACGCCGTGCATGGGCCGCTCTATCCGCCGCGCAAGGATTGGGACCGGCGCACCGTCTCGATCGATTTCTACAACAACTACATCACCAACATGCACGACAACTCGATCGAGATCGACGGCTCGATGCACAACATCCGGGTGATGCGGAACATCCTGATCAATTCCGCCTCCCATCCCTTTTGCAACCAGCCCTCGATCGGCGGGCCGGTCTATTGGGTGCGCAACATCGCCTATAACGCGCCCTTCGGGGCGGCGCGGATGACCTCGGGCGCGCCGGGCGTCTTCTTCCTCAACAACACCATCTTCACCGAGTTCGCAGGCAACGCGGCCGGCAATCTGCACCTGTTCAACAACCTGATCCTGGGAGAGAACGCCAATCCGGCGATCCTGTCGGTCAACAGCTTCACCTCTTACGGCGAATCCGACCACAATGGCTTCCGGCCCAATGCGGGGCAGGCTTACGCCTTTGAATGGAATGTGCCGGCGAACGGCGCACTTCAGGATTACCATGACCTGTTCGATCCGCCCGCAAACCGCGGGGAGAGGACCTTGCAGGTGCGCCGTTATGCGAGCCTGGCCGACTACAGCGCCGGCACGGGCCTGGACCGGCACAGCATCCTGGTGGATTACGACGCTTTCGAGAATGTGAAGCAGCTCAACGCCAAGGATTTCACCAAGGCGCAGCTTCTCTATGACGCCAAGGACATGGATTTCCGCCTGAAGCCCGGCTCGGCGCCGGTGGATAAGGGGATGGTTATCCCCAACGTCACCGACACCTATACCGGCGCGGCGCCGGACCTGGGTGCGCTGGAAGTGGGAATGCCCGCGCCGCACTACGGTCCGCGCCTGTAAATTCCTCGGCCTTAGGTCCAATGGCGGAACGCGTGCTGTCTTGCGAACGTTAGACCTGTTCTCTGAGTAGACGGGGAACAGATCACGCAAGACAGGTGTATTCGTGGATGAGAGAGATTTCTGGCATGTGGCCGCGCATCTGATCCGCCTGCATGGCGAGCAGGCGCAGTTCGATGCCGCGATCCGGGCCGAGCGGGCGCGGCTGGCCGGCGACCAGACCGGGCATGAGATCTGGCGCCTGGTGATGCACAAGGTCAGTGCGTTGCAACGCGAACCTGCGCGCAGTGAACTGCATTAGCAGTCTGGTTGTATCCTGCGTTGCATTTCCTGACGCGGGCGGCCTGAACGTCAATTGATGGTGCGGCCGAATGTACGATCGGCCCTGTTTCGCCGCATGTCACCCTGGCTGGGCGCCGTGATATCCGGATGAACACAAGATCCCAGATGAACGCAGGATGAAGCGGACGCTCAGCTTTCGGACATGCAGGCGTCCCTAGTCTGGGCGGCATGGAGGTGTCCCATGCGTTATTCCTTCCACGTGCTGAATAATTCCATTCCGGAATCGGTTGCGTCGGGCGATTTCCCGACCGAGCAGCAGATGAAGGAGGGGGCTCTCAACTATCTGCTGGAGCTGGCACGGGAAGAAGCCCGCGTGCTGCCCTGCTGCCTCAGTTTGGTGGCGCGCGACGAAAAGGGCGGCGTTTCCTCGCTGATCCTTTCGATCACCGACACGCGGGCGAATTGAGCGCCGCCTCAGCCCAGCGCCAGGCCCGTCCGGCGTTGATCAGAGCTTTGCGGAAAGTCCCAACAACACATTGCGGCCAATGGGATTGGCCAGGAGATTGTCGTAGCCGTTGGCGGAATTGAAGTAGGGAGGCCGCTCGTTCGTCACATTCTGGACGATCAGGGAAATCTGGTCGCCGCCGAAAATGCCGCCGTCGAAATTATACGCAAAATGGACGTCGAATGTGACATTGGCGCTCACATGGTCGCCGCCCTGACCGCTATAGACGCCCGCGGCATTGGTCACCGGCGCCACCACCGCCGTTCCGTTCACGTTTCTATAGGCGCTGGTATAGTTCATGTAGAAGTCGGCCATAAAGTCGGAAAGCGACCAGCCAAGGTGCGTGCGCATCTGGGTCGCCACCGAGGGAAAGGCCGAGGCGAAACCGTCGGTCCCTAAGGCCGAGAAGGTCTGGTCCGGGGTGGGCGCCATCTTGTAGGCAAAGCCCTCGTCGAACTTCAGCATCTGGGTCAGGGTGTCGCCGATGACGAAGTCGCCGAAGTCGGTGGTGAAGTGATACTGCGCCTCCACATCCAGGCCCTGCGCATAGAAGCTCAGATAGTTCGACGTATCGCTGAGGAAGGTGAACTGGACGCAGGCCGGAAAGACCGCGGTCTGTGGCGTGGAGCCTACAAAGGCGGTGATCTGCGCTGGTGTGGCGCAATTGGGATAAAGCGTCAGATCGTGCTGCAGCGAGGCGGTGGTGACGCGCGCCCCGAACTGCGGCGCCGTCATGCCGCCGATCAGGGTGGTGTTCCACAGCGTGATCGCCGTATAGAGACCGGGGATATAGTCGGGCGCAAAGTCCGCGCCGATGGACCAGCCATGGCCATGCTGGGCAATGGCGGTGGCATCGCCGATGCTGATATTGATGCCATTCAGGCTGGTGATGCTGCAGCTGGCGGAAGCCGCGGTGCAGCCGGCGATACCGAAATTGGTGACCAGGGGATAGGCCGCCGGGGATATGGCGCCGCCACCGGTGCTGGCGCTGGCGCTGGAGAAGTTCGCCAGGCCCGTCTTGCCGCCCACCAGGTTGAGCGGCGGGGCGACGAAGGAGGTCGAGATATTGCCGCGCAGGCGCAGGCCCCAGTCCACATCCCAGTTGAAGGAGGCCTTGTAGTTGGTGGTGTCGCCGAAATCGCTGTAGGCGTCGCGCCGCAAGGCAAGATCCACATCGAATTTTGAGACAAGGGGAATCTGCATGTCGGGCGCGACGACCGGGATGTTCGCCTCGATGAATTCGGCAGTGTCCTGGCGGTGGAAACGGTATTGGAACAGTTGTGAGCCGACATTGGCGCCGGCATTGTTCTCCGGCCGGGTGCCGAATTCGTAGATCTGCGTATTTAGCTGTTCGATGCCGAAGGCCACTTTCAGTTTTCCGGCGGGCAGCGACAGCACTGACCCCTGGGCCGAGAAGCGGCCTTCCTCAATGCTGTAGATGCCATGCGTGATGTTCTCGTTGTTGGTCAGCGAGGCCAGCGTCGCCGCGGAGGTCCGGTTGGTCGCCGCCGGATTCCACACGTCCAGCGCATTGGCGGCAGTCAGGGGCACGTTCAGGGTGACCGAATTGTAGCCCGGCACCGAGGACTGCTGCACATTGCCTGCCGAATTGGTCGTGCCGTTCAGGGCCAGAAGGGCGGTGGCGGTATTGACGGTCCCCACATTCTGGCCGGCGAAGTCATCGTCCCGGCCCACGACCGCGAGCGCATCCACTTCCCAGTCATCGCCCAGGCTATAGGCCAGGTTGGCGCTGGCATGCATGTCGTTGTCGCCGCCCAGGCTGACCGCGCCCGGACCCAGCAGAGGATCGAAATCGTAGCGGATTTCCTGCTTCTGAAGCGCCGCCTGGCCCGGCGGATTGGTGTAGAAAGGATTGTTCTGGCCAGTGGTCGTGTAGGTGGGATTGAGCGCGGTGGGCGCCAGCAGCGGATTGACAAAGCCGTTTCCGAACGCCGTGGCCGTCAGGGTGCCGCGGGACTGGATCTGCTTGGTGGATCGCTGGCTATAGACCGCATCGGCGGTCAGGGTGAGGGCCGAGGTTATCTCCTGGCTGAACTTTATCATGGCATTCTCCCGGTCCGCATCCGGCAGAATGGCGCCATATTGCCAGTTGGTGCAGAACTGGTTCGCCGAGGCCGTGGTGGTGGACGTCGCCGTCTGCGCATTGGGATAGATCACCGTGCCCGTGGCGTTTGGCCTGATCGCGGCAGGATCGCAATTGAAGTTTCCAAAATTGGTGGCGCCCGGCCCGGACAGACCTGCCGCGGCCGCGCGCGCCGGCTGGGCCAGCGGATTGGTCCAGGGGCGGGAGGTATCCCTCAACTGGCTTTCGGTCACAAAGCCGATGGCGCCCTCGATCCAGCCGGTGGACCAGGCCTTTCCGCCCATCAGGCTGGCCTGGAAGGTATGCGTTCCGGGGGCGTAGCTTCCCTGGGTCTTGAATTCCAGTCCCTCAAAGCGGCTTCGGGTGATGAAGTTCACGACGCCGGCGACCGCGTCGGAGCCGTAAACCGCGGAAGCGCCTTCGGCGAGAACTTCTATGCGCTCGATCATCGCGGCGGGAACGTTGTTGGGGTCCACGAAATAGTTGGTCACGCCGCTCCACGGCAGGCGGTGACCGTCCATCAGCACAAGCGTGCTGTTGGAGCCGTTGGCGCCGAGCTGATGAATGTAGATCGCGGTCCCGGGACCGCCATTGGATTGACTGGCCGCCGCGCGGCCGGCCGTGCCCATGCTTTCTATCGCGGGCATGTCGGCAAAGATCTGCGCAACATTCTGCGCGCCGGTATTCTTTATCTCCTGCTGGTCAAGGGTGATGAGATTGGAGCCCACGGATGCGGTGCCCCGGATGGAGGTGCCGGTCACCACGATCGATTCCGCGTCACTTGCAGGAGGCGGGGCGGGCTGCGCCGCGGCGGGCACGATAGCGGTGGTGCTGAGGAGCGCGGCCGCCACACCGTCGCGCGCCCGAAGCCGGAATGACAGCTTGTTCTCGTCCGTGCGGATGCGCGCCATGAGCTTGCCCTCCATCATTGTTGTGATTGTTGAGGGCGAGGGTTCTGCGGCCCATCAGAGCCGTCAAGCGCTCCGCGGGCGGAAGTCTCACTGTGTGAGATGTACCGTCACTTAGTGAGAGACGGTCTGAGTGGGGATGGCGCGCGGAAAGTGCGGCCGGTCTCAATCATCATTCCTCTGTATTCGCCGCGACATTCGACGACAGAGGTAAGAGGTGTTCGCAACACACGGCCAGCGATCCGGCCTTGCTGCCTCAGCCTGGTGTTTGGACGAAAAGGGGGGCTCGCTGGTCTTTTCGATCACCGGTGCCCAGGCGAATTGAGCGGCGAAGTGGCAGGTGAGAGGTAAGTTGAGTTCGATGTACCCCTCACCAGCAAAATCTAACCGCTTGGCTCGCTTGCGCTTCGCCAAGCGGAAGATTTTGCGTCCTCTCCCACAAGCCCACAAGGGGAGAGGAAAGAAGATTGCGAAGCGCTACTGCGCCGTGCGGTTGGCCGCGCCGCCGCCACCAGCAGCCGGACGCAGCGCGAAGTTGAGCGCATCCATGTTGGGACCGGTCTTGGGCGCAGGCTTGGCCCAGCGGATCGCACCCTTGAGGTCGGCGGGATTGGCGGGCGCCTGGCTGAAGGAGATGGTGAAGGCCTGCGCGTCCTTGGGCGCCAGCTTGGGCACCTGCCATTCCGCGACATTACCCTTCATCTTTTCGTCCATGTGCACGCCCTTGTAGCCGGCGCCGGTGGTGCCGGTGACGGTGGCGCCGGCCGGCACCATCACGTCAATCACCACACCGGAGGCGGTCAGGCCCTTGCCCGTCTCGCCATTGTTGGTGACGTTGAGCGCATAGCTGGTGCCGCCGGTTGACGTGTATTGCGCGGCAAGCTGCGGACGGAAGCCCAGATCGTCATGGGCCCAGTTGTAGATCTCATGGATCTCGGATTCGGGAATGCGCAGGGGATTGAAGTTGCCCATGCGCAGGCGCTGGCCGGGCCGCACCTCCTCGAACTTCGGCATGAAGTCGGTGTGGGTGTAGACCAGGTCGCGCAGGTCGTTATAGGTCGCGGCCTTGCCGCCGAAGGTGGCGCGCGGCATGTCGAAGGTGGCGCCGTGGCACTGGGCGCAGCCCTGGGACATGTAGACCTGCTGGCCATGGGGCGCATTGTCGGCCACCGGCACGCGCCAGGCGCCGGGCTCGGCGACCTTTTGCAGGGTGGCGAAGTAGGCGGCGAGGTTCGTGGCCTCGGCGTCGCTGAGCTGGGCATCGGTGAAGGCGGGCATCACGCCCCAGGGCTTCCTCACGGCTTTCAGGAATTCGGCGGGCGACAGGCCGCGGCCGGCCAGGTCCGGACCGAAGGCGCCTTCGCCGTCGCGGCCATGGCAATTCTTGCAGAAGAGCTCGTTGCCGTCCCACAGCTTCTTGCCGGCGGCGACGTCGCCTGTGCCTTGCGCCCAAGAGGACGTCGGAATCGCAAGGGCCGGAATGGCGGACAAGAGCAGTGCGGCGAACAGCTTTTTCATGTGAGCCCCTCTATTGATGGTCGCGCCGGCAGACCCTTCGCTTCGCTGCGGGTTGCCGGTCGCCCCTGTTTTGTCGCTCCGGCTCTCGCCGGGCTTCTTCTTTCCCGATTCCGCCATCCTAGCCCGGCGGTGAGGGGCCGGGAACGGGGCCGGTAGGCGGATTGGGAAAACTTTACATTCGGGCGCGGCTGTCTTTCTCATACCGGCACGCCTGATCCGGAGCCTTCATGAAGCACTATTTCCTCAAACTGATCCCGCCGCGGCCGGATTTCATGGTCACCATGACCGACCAGGAACGGGCCATCATGGGGGCGCACCAGGTCTATTGGCGCGGCTTCGCCGAGAAGGGCTTGGCGGTAGCTTACGGGCCGGTGGCCGACCCCAAGGGCGGCTACGGCGCGGGTTTCTGGACCTTGCCGGACGGGGAAGACCCGGCGGCGCTGGTGGCGGGCGATCCGGCGATCCTGTCGGGCGCCGGCTTCCGCTATGAGATCGCGCCCATGCCGGCGCTGGTACTCGGCAAGCCCCTTTCTTCTTAAACACGCCTGTCATGGCCGGGCGTTGTTTATTTACTCGCCTGGGGCGTCTTTCTTCTCGGCCTGGCCGGTGCTGACGAAAACCACGCTGTCCCAGCTGTTGTGGATGCCGATGAAGAGCAGGGCCAGGGCAGCCGCCCCGACCGCGAACAGGGCGCCGTGTTCGTGGCTTTGGGCCCAGGACGCCGACAGGCCAAGAAACAGATAAGCCGCAAGCGGCAGGACGGCGTGGAACACCCAGTCCTCGGCGTCGGGCATATAGGCAGTTTGCTTGCGCATGCGGGCGGCCACCGTAAGCGTGTAGAGGAAACCGAAAAGGCCGGCGAGGCCCCAGGCCCAGGCGGCCTCGACGGCGCTGGTCCAGGGCACGCTCATCAGCGCCGACAGCAGAAAGCAGACGCTGAAATGCACGATGGTGGGCGTGGCGAAGACGGGATTGGCCTCGGCCACGCGTTTGGGCGGGTTTTCGGCAATCAAAGTCATGACCACGAATTGCAGGCCGATCAGAGCGCCGGCGGCGGCGCCGACGATCACATAGAAGGTGTCCCAGTGCTCCAGTTCGGCCATGGTCCCCGCGCTTTGTTTGCAGCCATGCTAGCGGGGAAGGGGCCTCGGACGGAAGGTGCGCCGGCCCGGTTGGTCATTTTCCCCGGCTCGGAAGCCTCTCAGAAATGAGGTATGCTTCTGGCGTGGGGGATCGGTGGTCATGCAGAGAATGACGCCAAGCACGCTTCTTGTGAGCGTATTGATCCTGGTAGGGCACTCCACTACATCGGCGCAGGAGCGCGACCCGGTTGTTCCGGACGCGGCATCGGCCGGTAATCTTCCCGCCGATTTTTACGCCAAGCCCGGCTGCGCCAGGCCGGAAGCCCCACCTGTCGTCAAGCCCGTTCGTGGCGATCAGGCCGGCGTCGACGCCTATAATGTCAAGGTGCGGCGCTACAATGAAGCGGGCAAGGTGTTCGGTGCTTGCATCAACGCCTATTCGGACAGGGCGCATAACGACGTCGATTGGATCGTTTTTGCGGTGAACACGGCCGTGGCAAAAGTGAACGGGTCCAATCCGCCTGCCGCGCCGCCTTCGCCGGGCAACATGCCAGCCAACTTCTATCCCGCACCCTTTTGCATCGCGCCGACCGACAAGGTGGCCGCCGCGCCCGATCCGCGCAATGCGGCGGTGGTGGAGGCGCACAATACCAAGGTCAGGACCTTCAATGCCCTAGCCATTAGCTTCAACGCCTGCATCGCGGACTACAAGACGCGTGCACAAGCCGATATTGCCCGCATCGAGGAGGCGCAGAACGCCGCTGCGCTGGAGGCGAAAAACCAGTGACGAACCGGTTATTCACCCTCTCATTGTTGATGGCCTCTGTGCTGGCGGCATCGGCGCAAGTCACGGCGCCGCCGGAAAGCGTCACGGTGACGGCGGCCAAGTCGCGCGCGACGGTGGAAAAGTTTGCCAAGGCTTTCACCTCGCCGACAAAGCTGGCGGAAAAGATCGCGCGATGGGAGAGCGGCATCTGTCCCGTTACCGTAGGGCAGCCGCCGGCCCTGGCGTCCCTGGTCACGGACAGGGTGAGAGACATCGCCGCGAGCGTTGGCGCCCCGGTCAATGCCGACGCGTCTTGCAGGCCCAACATCCAGATCGTTTTCACCACCACGCCACAGGCGCTGCTGGATGACGTCCGCGCCCATGATCCGGTCTATCTGGGCTATGCCGAAACCAGCTCGCAGCGCGAAAAGCTCGCGACCGTTACCCGGCCCGTCCAGGCCTGGTATGCGACGGAAACCATAGACATGGACGGCATGCGCACAGTGGACAGCGCCCGCCAGGTGGGTACCGGCATTACGGTGAAAAATATCGGCGCCTCTGCGATGCCGTTCAGCAGCGGCGTCAATCGCGATCCCATCTATCTGCCCAATGCGACCTATGCCAAGGTGACGGGAAACCACATCAACAACGTCGTGCGCAGCGGCTTCAATCACGTGCTGATCGTGGTGGATTCCAGCAAGCTGGCGGGGCGCAAATTCAACCCGCTGGCCGACTATATCGCCATGCTGGCGTTGACCCAGTTGAGCTCGCCGGATGCCTGCCAGGAGCTGCCCAGCATCGTGAACATGCTGGCCGCCGGTTGCGATCAGGCGATGGAGGGCATGACGGTGACGGATCTGGCGTATCTGCGCGGCCTCTACAAGATGGATGCCGACAAGAACCTGGTCAGCCAGCAGAACGAGATCGCCGACCGGATGCAGCAGGCGCTGGGGCGATAGGCGATGCCCGCTCGATCAGAGGCGGACAGTTCGCGGAATCATTTCCTCGGGCCTGGACCGGGATGGGCGAACCAGCCGAATGCCGCCACGATCATCAGCGCGAACACGACATGGGCCGGGATGAAATAAGCCAGGAAGCCGGTGCAGATGATGTCCAGGATGACAAGGAAGTTGAGCAGCAGGAACAGCCGGTGCGGAAGTGCAACCATACCCATCAGCGGGCCGGCGCCAACCAGCAGCCCGCTCGAGAACACGACCAGCAGTGCGCCGCGCCCTTGCGGGGTCGCGCCGTGCGGCATGAAGTATCTGATCGACAACAGAATGAATGCGGCGGCGGCAGACAGGGTTAAAATCCAGAGGCCTGCAGAAAGCCGCGAACGCCGCGCCGTGACAACATTTGACATATAGATTCCGTGACTGTGCATACCTGCGCCCCCCTCGGGCTGGCGGTATTTTTCGTGTGCTGAGGGAATGTTTCTGGGGGTCACCGGTTCCGCGCTCATCTGTCCAATTGTGCATGCATGTACGCAGCGCCCGTTTAACGGCTTGCGCTATACGGAAATTTATTCGTGCGCGGATGAAA
>Ga0310811_10006774_pt1 | contig 14658 bp, 12 predicted proteins | sample YCmetagenome_FD_207642 | JGI IMG/M metagenome (GOLD analysis project Ga0310811, IMG submission 207642) | Soil microbial communities from experimental microcosm in Duke University, North Carolina, United States - YC | ecosystem: Engineered > Artificial ecosystem > Soil microcosm > Unclassified ...
TCCAAAGTTTATTATCGGGAAAAGATACGTTCGTCATCATGCCGACCGGCGGTGGCAAAAGCCTTTGCTACCAATTACCGGCCTTGATGAGCGAGGGGGTGGCGATCATCGTCAGCCCGCTGATCGCACTGATGAAGAACCAGGTGGACCTCGTTCGCGGTTATAGCAGCAAGGACAGCGTGGCCCATTTTCTGAACTCGACCCTCAGCAAAAAACAGATCAAGGAGGTGCATGAAGACCTGCTGAACGGACACACCAAGATGCTGTATGTCGCACCCGAGACGCTGACCAAACAGGAGAATATGGAATTCTTCAGCGATCTGAAGATCTCCTTTTTTGCTGTCGACGAAGCGCACTGTATTTCCGAGTGGGGACATGATTTCCGTCCGGAATACCGCCGGTTGCGGGAGATGATGGACCAGATCAATCCGGATATAGCCGTGATCGCGCTGACAGCTACTGCGACTCCCAAGGTAAAAAGCGATATCGTCAAGAACCTGGGTCTGCGGGACCCGAATATCTTTATCTCTTCCTTTAACCGGGGCAATCTCTACTACGAGATCCAGCCCAAGATCAAGAAGGATCAGACCATCAAAAGCATCGTCCGCTATATCGTCCAGCAGAAGGGCAAGAGCGGTATTATCTATACGCTGAACCGGAAGACCACCGAAGAGCTGGCCGACATGCTGGTCGCCAATGGGATCAAGGCCGTGGCCTACCATGCCGGGCTGGACAGCAAGCTGCGGGCGGAGCGGCAGGACCTGTTCCTGAATGAGGACGTACAAGTCATCGTCGCCACCATCGCCTTCGGGATGGGCATCGACAAGCCGGACATCCGGTTTGTCATCCACTTCAATATTCCCAAGTCCATCGAGAACTATTACCAGGAGACCGGCCGGGCCGGGCGTGACGGGCTCGAAGGGAACTGTATCCTCTATTACTCCCATAAAGACGTCGCCAAGCTGGAGCACCTGATGAAGGACAAGCCCCTTAGCGAACGTGAGGTAGGCGCCCAGCTGATCAACGAAATGGTCGGCTTTGCCGAGACCGGCGTCTGCCGCCGCAAAGTGCTGATGAGCTATTTTGGCGAGGAGTATACCACCGAGAATTGCGGCAACTGCGATAACTGCCTGCATCCCAAAGAGCACGTAGAAGCCCGCGACCATGCCGTCAAGGTGCTGAAGGCCATCAAGGCCCTCGACGAACGGTTTGCCACCGGCTATGTGGTCAATATCCTTACCGGGAAGCTGACTCCCCAGATCCAGATGTTCCGCCACGAGGGCATCGCAGAGTTCGGCATCGGCAGGGAAGAGCCCGAACATCTCTGGAATTCGCTGATCCGCCAGCTGCTGTTGGAAGACCTGTTGAAGAAAGATATAGAGGAGTATGGGGTGCTGAAGATCACTAAAAAGGGCGAAGACTTCCTGAAAAAGCCCCGATCCTTCAAGATCGTCCTCAACAACCTCTTCGAAGAGGCCAACGCGGACGACGAAGAGGAGAATACCGAGGCGGCGGGCACTACGTCCGCCGACGAGAAGCTTTTCGAGCTGCTAAAGGACCTCCGGCAAAAAGAGGCCAAGAAGAAAGCGCTTCCGCCCTTTGTCATCTTCCTTGAGACCTCCCTTCAGGATATGGCCACCCTATATCCCACGACGACCCTGGAGCTGGAAAAATGCCAGGGCGTCAGCAAAGGCAAGGCCCTGCGCTATGGGAAGCCATTCATCGAACTGATCGCCCGGTATGTCGAGGAGAACGATATCCAGAAGCCCGATGACTTCATCATGAAGAGCGTCGTCAATAAGAGCGTCAATAAGGTCTATATTATCCAGCAGGTGGACAAGAAGATCCCGCTGGAGACTATTGCCAAGAATAAGGACTTACGGATCGACGCCTTGCTGGAGGACATGGAGACCATCGCCGCCAGCGGGACCAAGCTCAACCTCGACTATGCCGTCGATGAGATGCTGGATGAATATGAGCAGGGTGAGATCATCGACTACTTCAAGAGCTGCGAGACCAGCAGCCTGCAGGTTGCCCAGCAGGAGCTTTCCGAGGGCAATTTCACCTGGGAACAGCTGAAGCTGATGAGGATCAAATTCCTGAGTGAGTATGGGATGTAAATTTTATTTCGGAATTCCCGCGGGAAAACTTATTTTTGCCACCCCAAAGACAAATTGGGTACAGGCGGTGCGGTAGCTCAGTCGGTAGAGCAAAGGACTGAAAATCCTTGTGTCGGCGGTTCGATCCCGCCCCACACCACACAAAAGGGTCGCAGAATTGCGGCCCTTTTGCAATTCAAGAGTCATTCGTATACGTTGAACCTTCGAGCCCAATATTGCACATGAAAATCCTGGATAGATTTCTTGCAAAACATAAGACCAGAATAGTTGGTTTGGATATCCTCCGAACCATCGCGATTCTGAATGTCGTGTACGGGCACGGAGCACATCTGATTCCCGATAAATTTGGCGCCGCCTATGATAATTTTAATCTCATCAGGCTTGACGGAGTTAGTATTTACCAGCAAAGACCTGCTCAATTTCTGGATAAGGAGATGGTTTAGGACCATTCCCAACTATCTGCTGGTGCTCGTCGCCTTACTTTCGTACGACCTGCTGGTGATCAGGACAACTGAACATTTTGATTTCAGGTATTTTCTCTTTTTACAGAACTTTTCCACCCCGCATCCCGAATTTTTCCCGGAAGCCTGGAGTTTGACCATAGAAGAATGGTTCTATCTCCTCTTTCCCGTTCTTTGTTATCTCCTTCATAAATTATTGAAAAGTAAATCCCAGGCCGTACTAAATCGGGGCATTGCTATTTCTTGCCTTTCCGCTGATAATCAGAATATAGAAATATGAGTATGGGCTTGAGACAACTGTTCACCAGATGCGAAGGGTGGTACTGCTCAGACTGGACAGCCTGATGTATGGGGTTATCGCCGCTTGGTTGTCGTTCAGAAGACCAGGCTTTTGGAACAAATTCAAGTATGCATTTTTGTTCATGGGTATCGCCTTTCTTGTCTTATTTTATTACAACTCTGTATGGCAAAATGCATTTCCGCCCTTATACTTCAATGCCGAGTCAATCACCGCGTTTTGCTTTCTTCCCCTACTATCCACCTATAAGACGACAAAATCCAGGCTGTTGGATGCTTTCCTCATCTTTATCAGCGTGATTTCCTACTCCATGTACTTGCTAAACCTATCGCCTGTTCAACTGCATATCCTGCCTGTCCTCAACAATTTCCTGGATCGTCGCCACGCATCCCTCGAGGGCAACTACATTGCGCAGTATCTACTTTACTGGTGTGTAACAATTGTCGGGTCCTGGCTGATATGCCAATATTACGAACATCCCATCACTAACCTTAGGGATAAGATCAAGGTATCGGGGCGCGTGCGTTCCTGGCCCGCTCAACCAGATAAGGCAGGAAATCCCGACTTCAGTAAATAGCAGGCGGGGGGCTTATTCGCTACTTTTTGCTTTGCTGACGATCAATTCCGCCTTTGGCCCATATTCAAAATATTTCTTCAGGTTCAGGATCGGCTTTTCAAAATATTCGAAACTGCTCAGGGCCAGAGCGAAGAGAAAGATCAGGCATATAGAGAGCGCAACCGGCGTTCTCAGTAAAAACGCTCCCACATTCGAGGTTGCACCAAATAATCGAGGAATCGAATCCTTGTAAATTGTTGGGATCATGTAATGAAACAGGTAGATCCCGTAGCTGACCCGCCCGATCTTCATCAGAATCGGATTTTCCACCAGCCTGGCTTTTACCCATCCTGCCCGGACAACAATGACGTTGTGGATCAGCCAGATCGATATTATACAATCCGCTATCCGATAGTAATAATTGAAATGACCTCCATCTGGTGAAAATCCCCAATAAAAATTCGCCAGCAAGGCGAAAGGGAATGCAAGGTTGATGAATTTTACAAAGCCCTTTTCACTTTTGTTGCGTTTATAGAAAGCGTAGAGCGCTCCGATGCCGAAGGCGTGCAAACAGACGGGCATCAAGAGCAGAGCAAACGAATTTGGCGGGTTAGACTGCAATCGAAAACCCACGGTTGTTGCAATTCCGACTGCAATTGCCAGGTAAAATATGTATTTCCGATAGCCAGGGCGAATAAATATAATTAACCAGGGCCATATCAGATAGAACTGTTCTTCCACTGCAAGAGACCAGGTGTGTGCTAATGTGGGCCAATGCTGTTGAATGAAACAAAGAAAATTCGAAGTATAGGAAAGGTACCACCACCGGTATTCACTTACATGGGGATATCCAATGATCAAAAGAATGATCAGTGTTGCATAATAAACAGGAAAGATTCTTAGGGTCCGGCGGACAAAGAACGTTTTTATAATTTGCATCCGGCTTTCTCCGCTGTCATACGCTTCCAGCAATATAGAGGTTATCAAAAACCCGCTGAGTACAAAGAACAGATCGACACCAAACCTCGGGGCGGGAAACAAGCCTTTGAACAGAGAGCTTTTGACCGGTCCAAAATTGTCTTCTTCGACCCAATGCCCGACCAGGACTACCAATACCGCAAATGCTCTCAGGGTATCAAGCCCTTTTATATATTTCATTCCGCAATGATATCAATATTATTTGGTATCCTCAAGAGACAAAGGGAATTAATGACGGACCATGACCTTGACCTGGCCGCCTGTTTGGCCATCTTTCCAGCTGAGGATATACAGCCCTTCCGGCAGTGTACTAAACCGACCGATCGAAACGGAATTGACCCCTTCATTGGCAGAATACTCCTGTTGCCAGAGGATCGCACCTTGGAGGTTGTACAGCTGGAGATTGATGGTCTTCGGCGCTGCGCAATATAACCGGACCGTCACGGCCCCCATCGTGGGGTTGGGGAAGGCGGTGAATACCGCGCGTTGCGAAGAGGAGGTCTGTACCGGAACGACCCGGCTGTAGGCTTTGAGGCCGTCGGTCTTAACTTCGACGATGCGATAGTAAACGGTTCCTACATTCACGAGGTTGTCGTTGTCCTCGAATTGATAGGTATCGACGGCCGATGCCGGAATCTGCGGCAACGCGGTGCCGATGCTTTCGAAGTTGGACCCATCGCTGCTCCGCTCTATAATATATTTATCGGTGTTCGATTCGCTCGTAGCTTCCCAGGTAAGACGTACGGAGCCCTCTTTATAGCTTGCACTGAGGTCAATATAGCTGGTCGCAAGGATAGTACAGGAAAGATTCGGGCTGGCAAAGGCCGTTGTACTCATATTGGAGACACTCGTTCCGTTAGAGCCGGAGGCAGCGTTATAGTTCGTCGTTCCGCCAGCGGTGGTGCCTGCAGCACCCCCTGTTACGGAGCTGGTAGCGAAAGCCTGATTGGAATAGATCACCCCTCCGCCACCACCGCCGCCTGGGCCGTGGGAGGGTCCGCCGGCAGTTTCATTGCTTCCTCCGTTACCACCGACGGCCGAGGCGGTGAGACCGCTCTGACCGCCGCCACCGGTAAATACCATGATGGAGCCACCTGCACCGCCGCCGCCCGCACCATCATTCTGGACTGTGCTGTTTGCAGCAGTTCCATCTGCCGATACGGTGCCAGTGCCGACAATTATCCCGGTGGGCACAAGGATCATGACCAGCCCACCACCGGAAGCACCGCTACTTGCCGCGCCGCTGCCGGGGGTCCCTGTTCCATCATTACTGGTCCCGGCTCCGCCGCCGCCGCCAAAAATCATCCGGGACGCCGATACCTCGGCAAAGGCTGCACCAGGTACCCCGCCGGTAGCCAGGTTGGACGACCAGGTGTTGCCGCCGTTGCCACCGACACCGCCATTACTGCCACCACCGCCACCTGAATTCTGATCATTGCTGGACGGATTACCGTCCGTACCGCCGCCACCCGCATTGCCGGGTCCACCACGGGCATAGCTGCCGCCAGGATAGCCTTCAACACCTGAGTATACCACCGAACCCGCGTTTAGGATATAGGCCGGAGTACCCGCGATCCCTTCGCCTTTCGACCCATTGGCATTAGAACTTCTCGTCGTCATATAATCCGAATTGCTGAGACCATTGGCTCCTGAAAGCTTCCGGCCGCCGCCGCCGCGAAAGCCGGCCCCCGATGCGGTGACCGTTTGTCCCTGGAAATTGAGCCTATCAACTGCGTACAACACCACTAACCCACCCACAGTTCCATTCCAGGAAGGAGCGGCGATAGTAGCGGTCAAATACAAGTCGTAATATAGAGGTACCCTCACGACCTCGTAGGTGTATTGACCATTCGTACCGTAGGCACTGGCCTGATAAGCATTGACGGTCCCATTCTTGAGATACAGCGGCCCCCCGGTCAAGGGGACACTATTGGTCGCAATCACATACTCCATGTTGCCGGCCATCATATTCGCGTTACTAAGGTACCCGCTGCCACCGGTTCCGTTGGATCCGTAAGCGTTGCTATTCGAGTTTTGGATTTGCGCTCCCTGTATCTGGATGACCAATAACAAGTCGCCGGCACTAATTGGTGTTGTTCCGTATCCGCTAGGTACGGCTTTAAGGGCGATCGCTTTCGAACCGACAGTCACCGAGCTTTGACCCGCGGGGTAAAAAGTATTGGGGAAAGTGTTCAGCGACGTGGACCCGGTTGGGCAGGTCTGGCTAAACGCAATTTGAAAGGAGCACATGCACACAGCAACCACAAAGTAGAGCTTATTCATCGGCACGGGATTTAGGGTCGTTTAAATAGGATTCAACACAAAGTAACAAAACCATTATTGGACCAATATCTTATTATGTTATTAACCAAGGTGATATAAGACATTTCTGTTGGAGAATTTTCTCGGTGCCGGAAAGAATTTCCATATTTGGGAGACCCGGAACCCCTTCCGCTTCTCATCGCTGCTTTTTCCGATATCTTAACGCTTCAATACCTGCAAATATGCGAATCTGCCTGGCCGGCAGCCTACTTCTACCGCTTGCCGTCCGACTTTTGGAAATTTCCTTAAACCGGGACTTATGCCTACAAATTCTCCATTTTCAATAAAGGACCCCGCGCGCCTGCCGGCTATATTTGTTTTATAAACCAGTCATATGAGCCCGCAAAATTATCAATGCACGATCACCGCGCCCCTCTCTCCCGCCGAGGCTTTTGAAAAGATCGGCCGGGTAGGAGAATGGTGGGCCGTTAACTTCAAAGGCAGCGCCAAAGCCCTTCGTGACCGGTTTACGGTCCACTTCGCCCGAACGACCTGGTCGCTTATGGAGATCGTCGACTATCAGCCCGATCAACGTATCGAGTGGAAGGTGTTGGATTGTTATCTCCCCATTTTCAAAGACCCCTATCTGTGGAGGGGCAATCGCATCCTATGGGAAATCAGCCGCGAAGGAACGCTTACGCGAATCACCATGACCCATGTCGGCCTGGTCCCGAGGGTCGAATGCTATGAGGATTGCCGGAAAGGCTGGAATTTCTATGTCGGCGAAAGCCTGTTCAAGCTGCTCACCGAGGGCAAGGGCCTCCCGGGCAGCGGCATCTTCGTCGAAATTTTTTCCGGCGACCGGAAATACGAAGGGCTGTTGTACTCGAGAACCGAGGCCTTCCCCGATTTTGCCGACGGTTATGTTCTCATCGACGTCCGGGAGAACAACGGTGAGCGTGTGCTTTCGGTCCATTCTGTGAGTGTACTGGATCTCAAGGCCATGAGCCCGAACGGGCTAAAGGGAGATTATTATATGGTCCTCGAGAACCGGCCAAGCCATGGGAATATCCTCCCACTGGAGGACCTCCAGGCGGTAGCCCCCGTGATCCGGTAGCACTTCTATCGCCGAAGCTGCACCTTCATTGTGCTTCCATCCACCGGCCCCGAACTGTGCTCGTGGATGATCTTCCAGACCCCATTCTTCTTTTGGACCACCCATGTCAACCGGTTTTGCAGAAACCGCAATTCTTCGCCCTTTTCCGAAACGGCGGCAAATCGCGCAATCGCGCTGGCGACCGCCATATCGCCGGATTGTTGAATGCGGATATCGCCGAAGGTGACGACATCCCGATCGGCGCCCAGGTTGGCGAACCACCCGGTCACCATTTCCCGCCAGGCCGCGAGCCCCTCATAACTCCAGGCCCACATATCGAAGACCCGGACGTTCTCATCGAAGATTGCGAGGAAGGCGGCGGCATCCTTTTCATATACTGCCTGGGTATAACGATCAAATAAAGATTGCAGCTCTTGCATTTATTGGGATTTTATCGACTCCCCCGGATTGGCTACCGCCGCTCTCGCAGCCTGGTAGCCGACCGTCAGGAGGGCGACCGCACCGGCAATCGCGCCGGCCAGGGCAAATATCCACCATTGCAGGGAAATACGGTATGCAAATTCATGCAGCCACCGGCTCATCACCCAGCCGGCGATCGGGGCGGCGATGAGGAAGGCGATAAAGACAAGCCGCAGGAATTCCATGGACAGGAGGCGGGTAAGGCCCGGCACACCGGCGCCCAGGACCTTACGGATGCCGATCTCTTTCTTGCGTTGTTCGGCGCTAAAGGCGGCCAGACCGAAAAGACCCAGGCAGGATATTGCGATCGCCATCAACGTGAACGTCCGGATGATCCTGGATATCGTCATCTCGGCCTTATATTGTCTCTGCACCTCCTCATCCATGAATGAATAGCTGAACGGGCTGCCGGGTACGTCCTTGTGCCAGAGGGTTTCGATCTTTCCCAGCAATGCGGGATAGTCCGGCGTCGCCGTGTGGGCGACGACGACCGGCCAGATCTCCCAACGGGGTCTTTGCATCCAGACGAGAAAGCTCCCCGGGGTTTGGTCCAGCCGGGAAAAGTTGAAGTCTTTCATGACCCCGACGATCTCCGCCTCCCGCGATTGACTATCGAAAAGCCGGACGCCCAATGCGGTCTGGGGATTCAAGCCCAGCCGCCGGGCATAGGTTTCGTTGATCAATACCCGCGAGCTGTCCGTCGGCCGGAAATTACGGCCGCTTACCAGGTGGATGCCGTTTGCCGGGACAAAATGTTCATCCGAGATCAGGAATGCGGTATTCTGTCCCTGCTCGCTGCGTTGTCCTTTCGGCCAAAAGTCATTTGAGAAAAAACCGGCGCCATCGAGGCAGGCGCTGGAATTACAGGCTTCCTGCACCCCGGCAAGGACGCGTAGATCGGCCAGGAAGGCCGGGACCCGATCGACCGCATCCTGGGTTTGAAAGCTGAGGACAATGCGTTGGTCCTTGTCGAACCCAAGGTCTTTGTTCCGGATATAGTTCAGCTGGCTATAGATCACGATGATCCCGATGATCAGAGCGATCGACAGGACGAATTGGAATACGACGAGACCCCGCCGCAGACCGCTGGCGGAGATGGCGTTTGTAAAATTTCCTTTCAACACCCGGATCGCCTGGAAGGCCGACAGGTAAAAGGCCGGGTAACTGCCCGCCACGACGCCGGTACCGAAGATTAACCCGCCAAGGATCAGCCAGACCTTCCCTTGCAGCAAAAATGTCCAGGGGATGTCCGCATCGGCAAGGCGATTCAACTCGGGCAAGACCAGGACCAGGAGGGGCAGTGCAAGAGCAAAGCCGATAAACGAAATCAACAGGGACTCCCCCAGGAACTGCTGCAACAGCTGGCCGCGCCGGGCGCCGATGATCTTTCTGACCCCTACCTCCTTTGCACGGCGGATCGCCCGGGCAGTGGACAGATTCATAAAATTGATGCAGGCGATGAGCTGGATAAGGATAGCGATGGACAACAGGACCCGGAGGAATGTCGGGCTTGCCGGTGTCGTGAATTGCGGCCCCCCGATCCCGGTAGTCGTATGGACGGTTGACAGCGGCTGGAGGAACAACCGGTTCTCCGCGCCGACTGCTTTTAGCTGGTCGCCGCCATATTTTTTTACAAAGGCCGGAAATTTCCTTGCCAGCCCCGCCGTGTCCGTATGCGGCCGGAGCCGGACATAGGACGAGATGTAGCCATTCGAGACCCAATTGGTGGTATGCAGCACATAGTCTCCCATCCCCCCACTGTTCATCGCAAGGAAAAGGCCCGCATGGATATGGCTTTTGCCCTGGCTTTCATCGATCACCCCCTTTACGACGTAGTCCGTTTTAAAATAGACATTCTCTATCGTGATCGTCTTCCCTATCGCATCCTCCCGCCCAAAAAGACGGTCGGCCACGGATTGTAGCAAGACGACGGAATAGGGCTCCATCAATGCGGTTCGCCGGTCTCCCCGCACAAAATGGAAATTGAACACGTCAAAAAAGGTGGAGTCCGCATAGACGGCCTCCTTTTCGGCCAGGACCTTATCCTTGTAACGGATAAAATGTTTGTCCACGCCAAGGAAGGGGACTACCCGGGTAAACTGCTCTATTTCGGGGAAGTCCTGCTTTAGCAGGGGAGCGACGGACCCCGTCACGGTTGCGCGGTCGCCTTCGCCACCCGCGCCCCTGATATGAGTGTCGACCCGATAGATATCCTGTCCCCGGTAATGCTGCCCGTCATAACTGTATTGATCGGTCACGTAGAGCACGATATAGAAACAGCATAGCGTACCGAGCGTCAACCCGAAAATATTGATGGCGCTGAACGTCTTGTTCCGTACCAATACCCGAAGGGCGGTCAGCCAGTAGTTTTTGAACATGTACGGCTATTTTGCTTTTCGGATATAGATGCTGCCGAAGGAGGTCTTCATCATCATCTCAGGGCCGCCGCCGCCGATCTTCCCAAGGACCCAGTCGTCGATCGTCACGCGATACATATGCCCTTCGTTACTCTTGGTAGCGGTGGGTTGTCCTTTTGTGATATCGACGTCAAAGTCGGTGAAGATTTCGCCGCGTTCGGCCTTTAGCTTGACATTGGCTTTGACGCCGGCCGGGAAGGTGACGTCGACCTTGCCGTTCAGGGTGGAGAAGGCCATGGGCGCCTGTGGATCGACGCTCCGGAAGCCCACTATTACGTTGCCGTTGACGGAATTGGCAACCACGGATCCGGCGATATTATTGGCAGTGATGGACCCGTTGACATTGCTTATCTCCAGCTGTCCGCTGATGTTTTCGACAACAACCTCACCGCCGTTCACGGCGCCCAGGTCGAGCTTGCCGCCGGACTGAGGGACCTTTATTTCGATCAGTGAGAAGTGGCTGAGCCCGGTGCCGATGTTCACCGTATTGTTGTCTTCTTCCGCCGTGACGTCGCCGCCGGCGTTGCCGCCGATCCGCCGCATGCCGCCCCCGCCGGAAGATTCCCGCTGCTTCTCGGTGCCCGTGATATTGATGATGATCTCCTTGCCCTCGTAGCCGACGACTTTCAGGGAACTATACATTACATGGGCGATGACCTTGAAGGGCTTGCCCGGATCGCTAAGCGGGACGGTCATCTGCTCTTTCACCTGATCCTTTGCTTCCGTTTGCGCCAGCAGACGGCCAAGCGTCAATACGGACAACAGGATAAATACCGCGATAACTTTCATTGGTTTCATGCTTTATCAATTTACGATTGCTTCTTTACATAAATGTTGCCGTTCATGGTCTCGAATTTGAACAGGCTGCCGCCGTTGCCGATCTGTACCCTTTTGGCAATGTTCAACTTATAGACGGTGCCTGTTGAGCGATGTGTCTCGTTCTTGATGACCGATACCGGCAGCGGCTCTGCATTGTCAAAATCGGTGTAAAAGGACCCGTTCATGCTTTTGTATTGGCAGATCGCAGAGAAATTTGCCGGATAGGTAACCTCGAGCTTGCCGTTCAGGGTATAATAATCCGAGGGCCCTGACGGCGCCGAGACATAGTTGACGGTGAGATTGCCATTGATGGTCCGGGCCGTGGTCGCGCCCTTGGCATTTTTAATAGTGATGGGTCCGTTCACATTGTGGACGCTGAGGCTTCCGGTCACGTCCTGTACGAGCACGTCGCCGTGGTTGACGGTGCTGACATGGAGGTTCATCCCGAAGGGAACACGAACCACGAAGTCGAGGTTGAAATCATAATCATGATCCCGCTTGCGCCAGCCTTCATCCCTCCGCCATTCATGAGGCCGGGTGTCGAAGGGCTCGGCGATGTAGATGATGATACTGTCGCCATGCTGATCGTAGCCAAGCTGGAACTCGTGCTTGCCGAGCTCGAGACCATCGTTATCATCCGAGGAAAGCCGCTTGTCGATGTCGACGAGGACCTTGTTGCCGGAGTAACCTTCCACGCGTATCGATCCGTTGAGATTGTAGATGGCGAGCACTTCGGCGGCAGGGTTTGGCGCCGCAAATTCCTTTTTGATCTGTTCCTTGAATTCCTGCGCCCGGCCGGCGGCGGGGGCAAGGCAAAGCATCGTCAGTCCCGTCAGCAACGGGAGGAGTCTCTTTTTCATATTTACGTGTTTTAGCTTAGTCGGACAATGGTCTCCTGGATGCGGGTCCTCACCATTTCATTGAGATCTTTTTGCTGGAGCAGTTTCTTTAGCGGATGGATCGCCCTTTTCTCCTGCAGCTTCAACATGACATCGGCAAGAGCAGTCTGCATGAGGGGCGACTCCTGCTGGAGGATCGATTGCACCAATCCTTCCCGGACGACCGGGTTACTGGCATAATGGGTCAGCGCCTCGAGGGTCATCAGCCGGACGTTGATGTTCGGATCATTGTTGAGCGTGCTCAGCAGGGCCTCGATGACATCCTTGTTGACCATTCTTATCTCGCTGGTATAGCTCACTCCGCGCATCCGCTCGGAGGCAGAGGGGTTTTGCAGCAGAGATTTCATCATCATCTCCCGCATTTCGCCGATCTGGGTCGTCAGCGCCGCCAGCTCTTTTTGGTTGCCGCCGGAATCGCCGGTCGTCGGGGACCGATGAAGCCCGTAGCCAACCCACAGTCCGGCCACTACCAGCAGGAGGCTGTAGCCAAGAGCGAAGGCGGGGTGTCCGCGAAACAGCTCCCGCAGGCGGGACCAAAGTCCGGCACCCTCATATTTCCCGGAGCGGACCGATCCCTTATAGCTATCGAGCATCGCGTCGAAGCGGATCTGCGCATCTGCGGTCGGCCCGGGGACCTCCACCTCACCCAGCATCCCCCAAAGAGCACAGAGGCCCTCCCATTCACGGCGGCATTCATTGCATTGCGCCAGATGGGTTTCCATCCCGATCCGCTCCTCTTCCGGGAGCTCCCCATGCAGGAGCCGGGTCAACTGTTCTTTATCGTATCCGCATTTCATACTATCTGTTTTGGGTTTCCGACTGGCAATAACTCTCTTTCAGCTGGCTCATCGCCCGGTGCACCCTGACCTTTACCGCGCCCACGGTGATCCCCAGCACCTCAGCGATCTCGGCATATTTCAATTCCTGGAACCGGCTCAATACCAGCACCTCGCGGCTTTCGGGGCTTAGGTTGCCAAGCGCCCTTTCCAGGGCCTTTATCTCGAGCTTTCGTTCGATCTGCTCATCCGCTGCAAGTCCCGCGGACAGCCGCTCCTCAAAATCCGTGATCTCCTGGTGATGGCCCCTGCGACGGGTCTGTTTCAAATGATCTTTCAGCACGTTGCGCGCCAGGTGATACATCCAGGTCCGGAACTCGCCTTCCCCGGTGAAGGTATGCCGCGACCGCAGCATCCGATAGAACACGTTCTGCATCATATCCTCGCTTGCCTCCCGCTGCTGGGTCATGTGGAACAGGAACCCATACAGCGGACGGTGATACCGCTGGAAGAGCAGGCCCATCTTATCCAGATCGCCGGCCCTTACCTTTAACATAAGCGCGTTATCCGTCAGTGTGTTCAAGCAGCTGGGTATTCTTTGTTACTGTGATAAAAAGGAAACCTCGCCAGGGGCAAATGGTTACCAAAAGTTCCGGATTTATTTTGTCCTGCAAAAGGGCTAACTTTCCGGCGGCAATTAAGTCATTGATTATGATCACTTCCACGCTATCGCAGCTGCATGGGTATACCGTTATCAGCCCGAATTTCGAAAAAGCCATCCAATATGCCCTTTCCATGGACTTCGCCGGGCTGGAGCCGGGAAAATATCCCATCGACGGCGACAATATCTTCGCGATCGTCAACGAGTACATGACCAAGCCTCTTTCGGAGTGCGACCCGGAGAGTCATCGGGACTATGCCGATATCCAGATCATGGTCACGGGTTTTGAACGGTTTGGCTATACCCCGCTGACAGATCAAGCTGAGACCACGCCTTACGACGAGGAAAAAGATGTTGCGTTCTATTCCCTTGCAACAGAGAATCTCAATTATCTTACCCTGCATCCGGGAGAGTTCATTATTTTCTTCCCTTCCGATATTCATCAGCCCGAGGTGTACACGCATCAGCCGGAGCTGGTGCGAAAGGTTGTGATAAAAGTTGCTTTATCAGTTTAATGGAGACTCCCTATAAAGCCAGTCTGAAAAGATGGGCGCTCGACCATCTGAACCAGCGCATCGCGGTGGCTAATGAGGCCATGCAACAAGCGCAGGAGGCGGCCAACAGTGAAGAGAAGAGTTCGGCCGGTGACAAATACGAAACGGGGCGAGCGATGGGGCACCTGCAAAAAGATATGCATGCCCGGCAGCTGGCGGAGCTGGTTCGCGAGCTGGCTGCCCTTCACGCGGTAAATGTCGACGAACACTGCGTCGAAGGCCGGCGCGGCGCCGTGCTCCGTATGGACTCCATGGATCTTTTCATCGGCATCGGTCTCGGC
>Ga0310811_10006775_pt1 | contig 14657 bp, 11 predicted proteins | sample YCmetagenome_FD_207642 | JGI IMG/M metagenome (GOLD analysis project Ga0310811, IMG submission 207642) | Soil microbial communities from experimental microcosm in Duke University, North Carolina, United States - YC | ecosystem: Engineered > Artificial ecosystem > Soil microcosm > Unclassified ...
GCCAGTTCCGGCGTGCATTCCAACGGCTTTTCGCTCGTCCGCAAGGTGGCCGAGGTTGCCGGCGCCAGCCTGGACGGCGCCTGCCCCTTCGCCGAAGGCCGGACGCTGGCCGAAGTGCTGATGGTGCCGACGAAACTCTACGTCCTCTCCCTGCTCGCCCTGCATCGGAAGGGCCTGCTCAAGGCGGCGGCTCATATCACCGGCGGCGGCCTGCCCGGCAATCTTCCGCGCGCCTTGCCTGAAGGCACGCTCGCGCGACTTGATGCCGGATCCTGGACCATGCCGGCCGTCTTCCCCTGGTTGGCGCGCGCGGGCGGCATCGCGCCGGAAGAGATGCTGCGCGTCTTCAACTGCGGGATCGGCATGGCGGTGATCGTCGCGGCCGCGCATGCGGCCGAGGCCCAGGCCATCTTGGAAGCGGAAGGCGAGACGGTCTTCACCATCGGCGCGATCGAGGCGGCCGAGGGCGAGGCCCGCACCGACATCAGCATTCCGGCAGGCTGGCCCGCCTGAGATGGCCGCCCGTCGTCGCACGGCCGTCCTGATCAGTGGGCGTGGCTCCAATATGGAATCTCTGATCGCGGCGGCGGCCGCGCCGGATTTCCCGGCCGAAATCGTGCTCGTTCTTTCGAACAATCCCGACGCCGGCGGCTTGGCGACGGCGGCGGCCGCGGGTATTCCCGCGCGCGCCATCGATCACCGGCCCTTCGGAAGGGATCGCGCGGCCCATGAGGCGGAGATTGACGCGGCACTGCGCGAAGCGGGCGTCGAGATCGTCTGCCTCGCGGGCTATATGCGGCTGCTGACCCCTTACCTCGTCGGCCGCTGGGCTGGCCGGATGCTCAATATCCATCCCAGCCTGCTGCCGGACTTCAAGGGCCTGCACACGCATGAGCGAGCGATCGAGGCCGGCGTCAGCCACCATGGCTGCAGCGTGCATGTGGTGACGGAGGATCTCGATGCGGGGCCGGTCGTCGCCCAGGCCCGGGTTCCGGTTCTGCCGGGCGATACGCCGGAGGCGCTTGCCGCGCGCGTCTTGGTGGAGGAGCACAGGCTCTATCCGGAAGCGCTGGCCCGCTTCGCGCTCTCGCTGCCGGTCTGAAACGAAAAACGGGGGCCGCAGCCCCCGTTTCCTGTCAATCGAGCGGCCTCGGATCAGGCGACGATTTCGGTCTCGGCGAAGAAATAGGAAATTTCGGTCTTCGCATTCTCGAGGCTATCCGAACCATGCACGGAATTGGCCTCGATGCTTTCGGCGAATTCGGCGCGGATGGTGCCGGGGGCAGCCTTCTTCGGGTCGGTCGCGCCCATCAGTTCGCGGTTCTTGGCCATTGCGTTCTCGCCCTGGAGCACCTGAAGCACGACCGGGCCGGAGATCATGAAGCTCACGAGCTCGCCGAAAAACGAACGCTCCTTATGCACCGCGTAGAAACCCTCGGCCTGCGCCTGGGTCAGCTGAACGCGCTTCTGGGCGACGATGGAAAGGCCATTCTCCTCGAAGACCTTGTTGATCGCGCCGGTCAGGTTGCGGCGGGTCGCGTCGGGCTTCAGGATGGAAAAGGTGCGCTCGATAGCCATGGGACTGTCTTTCTTTTCTGGATAAGCAAAGTCTGTGCGCGGGCGTTTAGAGGGTAAGGCAGAGGGCTGCAAGCCGCGCCGTTCCTTGCGCGGCCATTTGGCGCTAGATGAGCCGATATGAGCCTCCTGACCATTCGCAATCTCTCGATCTCCATCAAGGGCCGCCCACTGCTGGAGAATGCCGATCTCACGGTCGATCCAGGCCGACGCATCGGCCTGATCGGCCGCAACGGCGCCGGAAAATCGACGCTCATGCGCGCCATTTCCGGCGATCTGGCGCCGGATGGCGGGGAAATCCGCCTCGCCAATCGCGCAAAGATGGGCGCGGTCGCCCAGGAGGCGCCGGGCGGCAGCACCACGCCGGTCGAGGTCGTGCTGGCGGCCGACCGCGAACGCACGGCCCTCCTCGCCGAAGCCGAGGCTTTGGGCACCGATCCCGCCCGCCTGGCAGAGATCCATGACCGTTTGCGGACAATCGAAGCGGACAGTGCCCCGGCGCGGGCCGGCGCCATTCTCAGCGGCCTGGGCTTTTCCCTCGAAAAGCAGTCCGGGCCGATGAGCGCGCTCTCGGGCGGCTGGCGCATGCGCGTGGCGCTGGCCTCCGCCCTCTTCGGCAATCCGGACCTCCTGCTGCTGGACGAACCGACCAACCATCTCGACCTTGAAGCCTCGCTCTGGCTCGAAGGCTGGCTCGCCAAATTTCCGGGCGCGGCCCTCATCGTCTCGCATGACCGCGGCCTGCTTGACCGTTCGGTCGAGGCCATCGCCCATCTCGATCGCGGCAAGATCACGCTCACCACCGGCGGCTTCGCGGAATTCCTCAGACTGCGGGCCGAACGCAGCGCGCAGCAGAAGCGCATGGCCGAGAAGGTGACGGCCGAGCGCGAGCGCATCCAGGCCTTCGTCGACCGTTTCCGCGCCAAGGCGACCAAGGCCCGCCAGGCACAGAGCCGGCTCAAGGCACTGGAACGCCTGCCGCCGGTGGAGAACCTGATCGAGGATGCGCCGACGCGCTTCTCCTTCCCCGCGCCCAGCCGTATCGCCCCGCCGATCCTGACGCTGGATCGGGTTTCGGTCGGCTATGCCGGCAAGCCCGTGCTGAAAAACATCTCGCTCAGCCTCGACACCGATGATCGCGTGGCGCTGCTGGGCGCCAACGGCAACGGCAAGTCAACGCTGGCCAAGCTCATCGCCGGGTCCATGGAACCTTTGGCGGGCGAAGCCCGCCGTGCACCCGGCCTGAAGGTCGGCTATTTCGCGCAGGATCAGGCGGAAGCGCTGGTGCTGTCCGAAACGCCGGTCGATCACATGGCCCGTGCCCTGCCGCGCGCCCTGCCGCCGCAGGTGCGTGCTCAACTCGCCCGTTTTGGCCTCGATGCCGACCGCGCCGACACCAAGGTTTCCGAACTGTCCGGCGGTGAGAAGGGACGGTTGCTGCTGGCCCTGGCCACGCGCGACGCGCCGCATCTGCTCATCCTCGACGAGCCGACGAACCACCTGGATATCGACGCCAAGGAGGCGCTGATCCGCGCGCTGGCCGACTATACCGGCGCGGTTCTGCTCATCACCCATGATCCGCATCTGGTCGAACTGGTGGCCGACCGTCTGTGGTTGGTGGCAGAGGGCACCGCCGCGCCATTCGACGGCGACATGGACGATTACCGGCAGCGCTTAGCGGGTCTGAGCAGCGGGCCGGGCAAGACCGAGACGGCGCCCACCCGGCAAGATGACAGGCGCGAGCGGGCCGAAGCGCGCGCCGCCCTCGCACCCCTGCGCAGGATTGCCCAGGAAGCCGAGAAGAAGATCGCCAAACTCACCGCCGATCGCGAGCGGATCGAGGCGGTGCTCGCCGATCCTGGCTTCTACGAGAAGCATGGCGGGGCCGAAGTCGTGCGCGGACAGCAGAAGCTCGCGGCCATCGCGCGCGAGATCGAGGCGGCTGAGGAAGCCTGGCTGGAAGCCTCTGGCGCGCTCGAAGAAGCAGGCTAGGCCCGGTCCCCGGCCGGGGACGATGCATTGAAAGAGCAAACATACCGCGGTTGCTGTGCAGCATTGCCCCAGTTAACGGCCGGGCCAGACCTCTGCTAGTGTCGGGACATGGAATTCCGCTCTCTCTACGCCCACGGCTTTGCCCGGGTCGCCGCCTGCACCATCGCCGGCAGCCCCGCTGATCCGGCTGGCAATGCACGCGCCATCCTGGACGAGGCCCGCCTCTGCCACGCCCAGGGCGCGGCCCTTTGCGTCTTTCCCGAACTCTCCGTCTCGTCTTACGCGATCGACGATCTGCTGATGCAGGACGTGCTGCTGGACGGCGTGTTGGCGGCGCTCGAAACGATCGCCGAGGGAAGCCGCGGTCTCACCCCCATCCTGCTCGTCGGAGCGCCGCTCCGCCAGGGCGCGCGGCTTTACAATACGGCGGTCGCGATCCATCGCGGCCGGATCCTCGGCGTCGTGCCCAAGGTGCATCTGCCGAACTACCGGGAATTCTATGAGAAGCGGCATTTCGCCTCCGGCATGGGCACCGAAGGGCAGATGATCCGCCTCGGCGGCACGGAGGTCCCCTTCGGCCCCGATCTGCTTTTCGAAGCGGAGGATCTGCCCGGCTTCGTGCTGCATGTGGAGATCTGCGAGGATGTCTGGGTGCCGGTGCCGCCAAGCGCGCAGGGCGCGCTCGCCGGCGCCACCATCCTCGCCAATCTCTCGGCCAGCAACATCACCATCGGTAAGGCGGAGACGCGCACGCTTCTTTCCATCAGCCAGTCCGCGCGATGCAACGCTGCCTATCTCTATGCCGCCGCCGGGGCCGGGGAATCGACCACCGACCTGGCCTGGGACGGCCAGGCCTCGATTTTCGAACTGGGCGAAACACTGGCCGAGACCGAGCGCTTCCCGCTCGGGGCGCAGCGCGCCATCGCCGATGTCGATCTCGACCGGCTGCGGCAGGAACGGCTGCGCATGGGGAGTTTCGATGACAACGGCCGCAGCCTGGGCCTTGCGCCGGACGACTTTCGGCGCGTGACCCTGAAACTCGACCCGCCTGCCGGGGATCTCGGCCTCAAGCGGCCGCTCGCCCGCTTCCCCTTCGTGCCGGCGGACCCCGCACGGCTGCACCAGGATTGCTACGAGGGCTACAGCATCCAGATCGCAGGCCTCATGCAGCGGCTGCGCGGCATCGGGATGCCCAAAATGGTCATCGGCGTCTCGGGCGGGCTCGATTCCACCCATGCCCTGATCGTGGCGGCGCGCGCCGCCGACCGGCTGGAGATCCCCCGCTCCCACATCCTGGCCTATACGATGCCGGGCTTCGCCACGAGCGACGAGACCAAGACGAATGCCATCCGGCTGATGGAGAGCCTGGGCGTGACCTGGCAGGAGCTGGATATCCGCCCGGCCGCCCGGCAGATGCTGTCCGACATGGGCCATGCCTTCGGCCGGGGCGAGCCCGTCTACGACATCACCTTCGAGAATGTACAGGCGGGGCTGCGGACGGACTATCTGTTTCGGCTGGCCAACCATCAGGGCGCCATTGTGCTCGGCACCGGCGACCTTTCGGAACTGGCGCTGGGCTGGTGCACCTATGGCGTCGGCGACCAGATGTCGCATTACAACGTCAATGGCGGCATTCCGAAGACCCTTATCCAGCATCTCATCCGCTGGGTGATCGGTACCGGCCAGTTTTCCGACGAGGTAGGCGCGGTGCTCGCGGCCATCCTGAACACGGAAATCTCGCCTGAACTGGTGCCAGCACAACCGGGCGAGAGGCCGCAAAGCACGGAGGCCAAGATCGGCCCCTACGCACTCCAGGATTTCACCCTGTTTCACGTGCTGCGCTACGGTTTCCGGCCCTCCAAGATCGCCTTTCTGGCGATGATGGCCTGGGAGGATGCCGCCCGCGGCCCCTGGCCGCCCGGCTATCCGGAGGACCGCCGGCCAGCCTACACGCTTCCCGAAATCAAGCACTGGATGCGCGTTTTCCTGCAGCGCTTCTTCGCCTTCAGCCAGTTCAAGCGCTCGGCCATGCCGAACGGCCCGAAGGTCTCCGCCGGCGGCAGCCTCTCGCCGCGCGGGGACTGGCGCGCGCCTTCGGACGGTAACGCAAGAGCCTGGCTGCAGGAGCTGGAGACTGGCGTACCGGACGAAGTATCTACCGCTTCCGGACACTTGTCATAGATCCCGCAACCTGATCGAAGACAAATATGGACGCACCAAATCGACTCGCCGGCCTGCGCGTTCTCGTCCTCGAAGACGAGGCGCTGCTCGCGATGCTTCTGGAGGACGTGCTGGCCGAATTCGGCTGCACGCCGGTCGGCCCTTTTGGGCATTGCAAGGAAGCAATCGCCTTTCTCGGCAGCAACCCCCAGGGCTGCGACGTCGGCATTCTGGACGTCAATGTCTCCGGCCAGCGCAGCGATGTGGTGGCAATCGAATTCGACCGGCTCGGCCTGCCCTTCGTCTTCAGCACCGGCTACGACGAGTCGGCGTTCGACGAACGTTGGCGCGGCAAGCCTTCCCTGACGAAGCCTTTCCGCTCAGCCGATCTCGAGCGCGTCCTGCTCGAGGTGTTGCAGGCCTGATTATTCGTCGTCGTCGCTCGTGCGACGAACCAGGACTTCGCGCTTGCCGACATGGTTGGCCGGACCCACGATCCCTTCCTTCTCCATCTGCTCGATGAGGCGGGCGGCGCGATTGTAGCCGATCTGCAGATGGCGCTGGATGAAGCTGGTGCTGGCCTTGCCTTCGCGCGCGACGAGGGAAACCGCCTGGTCGAAGAGGCCCTTCTCGCCTTCACTGGCGCCGGGCATTGCAGCCATGCCGCCACTCGGCTCCTCCTGCGCTTCCGTCACTTCTTCCAGATAGCTCGGCTCCCCCTGTTCGCGCAGGAAGGCGACGGCATCCTCCACTTCCCGGTCGGTCACGAAGGGACCATGCACGCGGGTGATGCGGCCGCCGCCGGCCATGTAGAGCATGTCGCCCTGGCCGAGCAGCTGTTCTGATCCCTGCTCGCCCAAGATGGTGCGGCTGTCGAACTTGCTGATGACCTGGAAGCTGATGCGGGTCGGGAAGTTCGCCTTGATGGTGCCGGTGATGACATCCACCGAGGGGCGCTGCGTCGCCATGATGACATGGATGCCGGCGGCACGCGCCATCTGGGCGAGGCGCTGGACCGCCGCCTCGATCTCCTTGCCGGCGACCATCATGAGGTCGGCCATTTCGTCGATGACGACGACGAGGAAGGGCAGCGGCTCCAGGGCGAGCGGCTGTTCCTCGAAGATCGGGCGCCCGGTCTCGGCATCGAAGCCGGTCTGCACGCGGCGTGTCACCACTTCGCCGCGGGCGCGGGCTTCCGCCACGCGCTCGTTATAGCCGCCGATATTGCGGACCGAGAGCTGGCTCATGGCGCGGTAGCGCCGCTCCATCTCGCGCACGGTCCACTTCAGCGCCGTCACCGCCTTCGCGGGCTCCGTCACCACCGGCGCCATGAGATGCGGAATGCCGTCGTAGACGGAGAGTTCAAGCATCTTCGGGTCGATCAGGATAAGGCGGCAGTCTTCCGGCGAAAGGCGGAAGAGCAACGACAGGATCATCGCATTGATGCCGACGGATTTGCCCGAGCCTGTGGTGCCGGCGACGAGGAGATGCGGCATGCGGGCGAGATCGACGATGACGGGCGAGCCGCCGATATCCTTGCCCAGTGCCAGCGGCAGGCGGCCAGCGTGACTACCCCATTCCTCGACCGACATCAGCTCGCGCAGGAACACCGTCTCGCGCTTGGCGTTCGGCACCTCGATGCCGATGACGTTGCGGCCGGGCACGGTCGCGATGCGCACCGCGGTGACGGAGAGGCTGCGGGCGACATCGTCTGCCAGGCCGATGACGCGGGCGGAGCGGATGCCGGGCGCGGGTTCCAGCTCATAGAGCGTCACGACCGGGCCGGGGCGGATCTCCACGATCGAGCCCTGCACGCCGTAATCGGAAAGCACGGTCTCCAGCAACCGGGCATTGGCCTGCATGGCCTCCGGCGAAATGCCGACCTCGTGCTGCGCAGGCGGCTGCTTGAGCAGGTCGATGGAGGGGAGCAGCCAATTGGACGGGGGCTCTGCGGCGGGCTCAGTGCGCGCAACGCGGCTCCGCTCCCGCGCACGGATGCGGGTATCGGCGGGGCTGACCGGCGCTGCCTTGGCCGCGGCGACAGGGGCCTGCGCGGTCCGCGCAGCCTTCATGATCGGCTCGCGGCGAAGGCCTGCCTCCTCCGGGTCCTCGTCCGGGTCCATCGGCGGCAGGTTGAAGACCGGATGTGGGTCATGGCCCTCGGCGGCCTGGGACCGTCCCCATTCGGGGCGCCCCCAATCGGGCAGGCGGGAGAAAAGGCCGGACAGGCGGCCGCCGACCCCCCCGAGGCCGAAGGCGAAATCGCGGCCTGAGCGCATGGAGAGCGAGGCGGTGCTGGCGGCGCCGGAGCGGGCACGGGACCCCACTTCCCGCCATTCCATGGCGGTCAGTCCGAGGCCGAAGGCGGCCAGCCCAAGCCCGGCCAGCGTTTCCAGGACCCAGGTGATGGCGGCGCCGAGGGGGCCGAACAGGGCAAGGGTCGTATCAACCAGAACATGGCTGACGCCATAGCCGACCGCACCGCCCCAGCCAGCGGCGAGCCAGGAGGTGCTGCCACCCGGCACTGGCAGCCGGGCGAAGGTACCGGCGAGCAGCGGCATGGCGAGAAGGAAGGCCAGGATGCGGAAAGAGAGATGGGTGAACCGCCGCTGCTCCGCAATGCGCCAGCCCCAGATCAGCATGATCCAGACCGGCAGCGTGCCGACCACACCGAAGCCCTGCCAGGCGAGATCGGCGACGACGGCGCCCGCCGGACCTGCGAGGTTGCGAACCACGGTGCCGGCAGTATCGAAGGAGGCGTCGGCCGGATGGTACGAGGCGAGCGCCACGCCCAGCGCAATGCCGAAAAGGCCAAGGATGAGACCTGCAAGGGAGGCCAGCCTGCGGCGCACCAGCGCCAGCAGGTTGGGCGAAATCAGCCGTCGCGCTTCGGCAATTGCGGCCATCGGTATCCTCTCCGTCGATGCCGGTGGTCACCGGACGATCGCGAATCGACGCCGGACCAGATTAGCAGAGTGCAGCCGATGCCGCGGATTGTCTCCACTGCAGGCCGCAGAAACGGGGAAACTGCCCTGCCCTCCCCCGTTTCTCCGGGCATGAATCCGGTATCAGAAGATGCTGGCGATACCGTGGGCGACATTGCCGAAGAAGCCGCGCTTGCCCGGGGTGCCGGGGGCGGTCTGTTCAGCAACCTTGGTGGAAGAGGCCGCGCTGCCGTTGCTCACCGGCACGGTCGCGTTCACCAGCATCGGCTTGTAGACCGGGTGGTGGGGCGTCCCGCAGATATCGTAGTTGACCGGCTGCAGCATCGGCTTGTCGTTCGCGAATTCCTGCAGCTGCTGCGGGGTCTTGAGCGCCAGGACCTGATCGAACAGCGCCACGTTCTGCTTGCAGAAAAGCGTGCCCTCGCGGATCGTCGCCTCGGACTGCACATTGGCGAGCTGCGTGATGTAGGAATCATGCTCGGTGCGCCAGCTACGGCCGTAGTGGTGCGAGAAGTAGCTGTTCAGCGCCGTATCCTCCTTCTGCAGGATGGGGCGGAACGTCATGACGAAGCTGTTGTAGCGGTCGCGCGTGTCGCAGGCGAGCGCCGTGACCATAAGCTGGCTCTTGAGGCCAGCCATGTTCATAGCCGTTCCCTCAGTCGGCTTGAGACAGGCCGCCGTGGCAACGCCAGGCGCGAAGAGGGCGGTAGCCATCAGGGAAGCGATCAAGCGTCGCATGGGGGTAACTCCGGGCCAAAGGAAGCAGTCTTTTCAAGATCGCAGGATCGACAAGACGTGTGAGGTAAAGCCTGTATTCCTCAGATTTGCAAATAAATTTCTGCGCCGCAGGCACTTCAGCGCATAGGTCTCCGGCGACGAAAATTGCGCATGCCAGCCCCGCCGAAGGGCTGGAAGGAACACAATAAACCGCCTATAGCCGAAGATGGCTTCCATTAACGCAGGGGTGTCGAACATTCCAGAGGATCTCTTTCTAAACTGCGATCCCGGCCCCTATGTGTGCGAACTTGCACCTGGCCGCCCCGGCGACAATGGCGCCGCCCAGATTGTCCGCGACCGGATCAGCGCCATCGGCCTCGAAGGCCTGCGCGCCCGGGCGCAGGCCGCCGAGAACGACCTCATGAGTCTCGGCGTCACCTTCACCGTCTATTCGGATGCAACCGCGATCGACCGCATCCTTCCCTTCGACTGCATCCCGCGGATCATCACGGCGGCCGAGTGGCGCAAGCTCGAAACAGGCGTGCAGCAGCGCGTCGCCGCGATCAACGCCTTCCTGCATGACATCTACCATGACCAGCGCATTCTGAAGGACGGCATCGTCCCGGCAGAACTGGTGCTCGGCAATGCCAACTATCGCCCCGAAATGGAAGGCTTCCCGGTCCGCTTCGGGACCTATGTTCACATTTGCGGGATCGACATCATCCGAGACCAGCACGGCGATTTCCGGGTGCTGGAGGATAACGCCCGGACCCCCTCCGGCGTTTCCTACGTGGTCGAGAACCGCCATCTCATGCGCCGTGCCTTCCCCGACCTCCTGGCCGGGATGAACCTGATGCCGGTGGATGATTATGGCCGCCGGCTGCGTGAGGCGCTGACCGAAATCGCGCCGGAGGGGGTGGAGGACCCGCAGGTTGTCCTGCTCTCGCCCGGCATTTTCAACTCCGCCTATTTCGAACACGTCTTCCTGGCGCGCGAGATGGGCGTGCCGCTGGTCGAGGGCGCGGACCTCATCGTCGAGGACGACCGCGTTTTCATGAAGACGACGGCCGGGCTGCGCGCCGTCCATTCAATTTACCGGCGCCTGGGCGACGACTTTCTCGATCCGACCGTCTTCCGGCCGGAGAGCCTGCTCGGTGTGCCCGGACTGATCCGCGCCTGGCGGAAAGGCAATGTGGCACTGGCCAATGCCGTCGGCACGGGCGTCGCGGACGACAAGGCGGTCTATGCCTATATGCCGCGGATCATCAAATACTACCTCGATCAGGATCCGATCCTCGCCAATGTGGACACGAATATCTGCCGCGAGGCGGCCGGCCTCGCCTATACGCTCGACAATCTGCACGAACTGGTGACCAAGCCCGTGGGCGAATCCGGCGGCTACGGCATCACCGTCGGGCCAAGGGCCACAGCGGATGAGTTGGCCGCCTGTCGCGCCACGATCAGCGCCAATCCGTCCAACTGGATCAGCCAGCCGGTGATCGGCCTCTCCGTCTGCCCGACGCTGACCGATACCGGCATTCGCCCCCGCCACCTGGACCTGAGGCCCTTCGCGGTCACCGGCCGCAGCACCTGGGTGTTGCCCGGCGGCCTTTCGCGCGTCGCTCTCAAGGAAGGCAGCCTCATCGTCAACTCCTCCCAGGGCGGCGGCTCCAAGGATACCTGGGTGCTGGCGGAAGAGACGCGGCGATGACGCAGACGACCCCGCTCCTCTCCCGCTATGCCGAAAGCCTGTTCTGGATGGCGCGCTATATGGAGCGCCTGGAGAATCTCGCCCGGCTGATCGACGTCACCCAGACTTATGAAAGTCCGGGGCTGGAGAGCGAGGCTTGGGATTCGCTCGTCCGCATCCATGCCGATGAGGAACACCTAACCCAGTCCCAGGGCATGGTCGATCCCGATGCGGTCAAGCGCTACTACATGCTGGATCGCAGCAATCCGAACTCCATCGTCAGCTCGATCGAGGCGGCGCGGATGAACGCCCGCACGCTGCGGCCGCTGATCAGCACCGAGATGTGGAAGCATCTGAACGACTTCCACCGCGATCTCCTGCGCCTCACGGAGCAGGACCTGGACGGAGACAAGCTCTCCCGCCTCTGCTCCCGCCTCAAGGAGACGGTGCAAGCCCATACCGGAATCACGGAGGGCACGCTGTTCCGCGACCAGGGCTGGCATTTCTACGAAATGGGCCGGCTCATCGAACGTGCCGACCAGACCACCCGCCTGCTCGACATCAAATTCCACCGCCTCACCCCCAAAGGGTCCGAGGAGCAGCGGCAGGAAGAGCGGACGCAATGGGGCGCCATGCTGCGCGCGGTGGCGGGCTATCACGCCTTCCGCCGAATAGCGCCGGTGGAATTCGCGCCGAAGGATGTCGTCGGCTTCATGCTGGCCGACCCCTGTTTCCCGCGCAGCATCCTGCTCTGCCTGAGCCAGACGGAATGGCATCTGACCCGGCTGCGCACGACCTACGGGCTGCGTGGCACCCGGGGCCCACTGGAGCAGATTGAGGATATGCGCGCGGCCCTGCTCGACCGATCTGCGGAACAGATCATATCAATCAGCCTGCATGATTTCTTGGACGGGATGCAGCGCGACCTGATTACTCTGGCGAGCGAGATCGGGGACGCCTTTTTTCGCGATTGGCGGCCGACGGCCTTGGCAAATCAGTCCCAAAGCCAGGTGACCGCTCAACCCTGACGGAGCGGCGGCGGTTTCCTGCTCCGCGTCGGGCGAAATACAGATCTACGGGAATCCTTGAGCCGAATGGAGAATAACTTTCTCCATTCGGCAAATACCTTGTCGCCTTCGAGAAAATCCTTTTTATGGCGCGCATGATTCCCGTCTCCCTCGATCCGCGGGCGTTGAACCTCGCCTTGGCTGGCCATGGCACGGCGGCACTGCGCCGTTGGCGCCTGCTCGCCGAGGGCGGGGCCGTGCGCGCCCTCTGCTTCGCCGATGAGCCGGATGCGGCGCTCGCCGGGGAAGCGGCAGAAGGCTACCGAGACGGCCTGCCGGAGGCCGAAACGCTGGCCGGGCTCGATGTGCTCTGGATCGTCGGCATGCCGGACGAGACGGCCGCCGCCCTTGCCGCCCGCGCCCGCGCGCACAAAGTGCTCGTCAATGTCGAGGACCGGCGCGATCAGTGCCTGTTTCACAATACCGCGGAGGTGCGGCGCGGCGACTTGCTCCTCACCGTCTCCACCAATGGCCGTAGCCCGGGGCTCGCCCAGCATATTCGCGCAACCCTCGCCCGGATCTTCGGTCCCGAATGGGGCGAGCGGCTGGAGACGCTGGGCCGCCAGCGCGAGGCGTGGCGCGCCGAGGGCGACCAACTTCCTGCACTCGCCGCCAAGACCGAAAATTTTCTGCAGCAGACTGGCTGGCTCGACGAAGTCCAGCCGCATCGAAAGTGACCGTCAACACCATGGCAAGCCTGCCCCTTCTGCCGAACTCGGCGCCATTCCGGCCCGAGGAGATCACCGCCCTCAACGGTGTCATCACGAAGTCCACGCCGGAGCAGCGCGCCTGGCTATCCGGCTTCCTGGCAGGGTTTCAGGCCGCCGCCGGGGGGACCCCCGCGGCCGCAGCCCCGCAGGCACCGACCAAGAAAGTACCGCTGCTGATCCTGTTCGCGACCGAGTCCGGCAATGCCGAAAGCCTCGCCGCCCAGACCCGCAAGGCGGCCCAGAAGCTGGGTTTCGCGGCCAAGGTGTCCGACGTCGCCGATATCTCGCTCGCCGATGCGGCGAAGGCGGAAAACCTCCTGATCATCGTCAGCACCTGGGGCGAGGGCGACCCGCCGCAGCGCGCGACCGACTTCTACAAGGGCCTGCTGGCCGAGGACGCGCCGCGCTTCGAAAAGACGCGCTTCAGCGTCCTCGCCCTCGGCGACCGCGCCTATGTCAATTTCTGCCAGACCGGCCATGAGATCGACGACCGGCTGGCCGCCCTCGGCGCCACGCGCTTCGCCCCGCTCGTCGAATGCGACGTCGATTTCGCGACGCCCGCCACGGCCTGGATCAAGTCAACGCTCGACACGCTGCAGAAGGAAACCGCGGACGACGAAGGTGCCGTCATCCACGTCGATTTCGCACGCGGACCGGCGGCCGAGCCGGCGGACGAGGATGCCGAGCCGCTCTATACCCGCAACACGCCCTTCGCGGCCGAGATCACCGAACTCGTCAACCTCAACGGCACCGGCTCCTCGGCCGAGACCTGGCATACCGAACTCTCGATCGAAGGATCGGGGCTGATCCATGCGCCGGGCGATGCGCTCGGCATCGTGCCGGTGAACGATCCCGCGCTCGTCGACGAAATCCTGAACATCACGGGTCTGACCGGCGATGCCCTGGTCCGCGAAGCCCTGTCCGAAGCACAGGACATCACGACGCTGACCCGCCCGCAGGTCGAGGCCTATGCCAAGCTGACCGATAGTGCGGAGCTCCGCGCGCTCGCGGCAGACGCGGATGCGTTGAAAAACTGGCTGCCCGGCCGGCAGGTGATCGACCTTCTGGAAGCGGCCCCTACCAAGCTCGATGCCGCGACGCTGACCAGCCTGCTGCGCCCGTTGCCGGGCCGCCTCTATTCCATCGCCTCCAGCGCGAAGGCCGCCGAGGACGAGGTTCATCTGCTGATCTCGGCCGTGCGCTACGAAACCCATGGCCGCCGCCGCTCGGGCGTCGCCTCTGTCGACATCGCCGAGCGCCGCAAGAAGGGCGGGTCGCTGAAGGTCTATCTCAAGCCCAACCCGCATTTCCGCCTCCCGGCAGACCCGGACCGCGCGGTGATCATGATCGGGCCCGGCACGGGTGTGGCGCCCTTCCGCGCCTTCTGCCAGGAGCGCGAGGCGACCGGCGCTGGCGGCAAGAACTGGCTGTTCTTCGGCAACCGCCATTTCACCCATGACTTCCTGTACCAGCTCGAATGGCAGGACTGGAAGAAGAGCGGCCTGCTGACCCGGATCGACACTGCCTTTTCGCGGGACCAGCGTGAGAAGATCTATGTGCAGCATCGGATTTGGGAGCAGAGAAAGGACCTCTATTCCTGGATCGAGGACGGTGCCGCGATCTATGTCTGCGGTGACGCCAATGCCATGGCCAAAGACGTGAACCACGCGCTGATTCGCGTCATCGCCGACCAGGCCGGCATCGACGAGACCGCGGCTGCTGCGAAGCTCGATATCATCCGCCGCGATGGCCGCTATCTGCGCGACGTCTACTGAAAGCCAGAGACCATGTCCGACGAAAC
>Ga0310811_10006776_pt1 | contig 14657 bp, 16 predicted proteins | sample YCmetagenome_FD_207642 | JGI IMG/M metagenome (GOLD analysis project Ga0310811, IMG submission 207642) | Soil microbial communities from experimental microcosm in Duke University, North Carolina, United States - YC | ecosystem: Engineered > Artificial ecosystem > Soil microcosm > Unclassified ...
TTTGCTGTCATGAAAGGTCTCATCAATGCGTTCGGTGGGATGCTGTTGGGCGCGGCGCCGTTACGGCGATGCAAAGCCCTGACGCTGCGATGCGGCAATGCCAAAGCTGTTGTGCATTAAGGCGCGCTGATGGGGCGAAAGCAATCAGGGCGCCGGTCAAGATGGCGCCGTGATGGCCCTCTAATTTGCCGGTGGGCATCCCGCAGGTGTGCCCTTTGGGCCGCAGGCGCGAGGCGATATGATCCGTCTCGGGAACCTTTTGTCGTCCAGTATATTGCACGTGATGCGGCGAGGCTGTGGGGGAGACGTCCGGGCCACGCCGTGGAGTGGGGGGTGATCGGCCTGCCTTGATCCGTCCCTCGGCAATGAAAAGCGAGGACCGCAGGCACCGTGCGCAGCAGGCTCACCGTCCGCAATTCACGCAACGTGCTTTGTGTGTTCCCGGCCTATGCGCCGGCCTTCGGCACATTCTCCCATTCCTATCCGCTGCTCTATAATATCCGCGCCTTCATGCCCCCGCAGGGCTTGCTGGTGGTGGCGTCCTACCTGCCTGAGTCTTGGCCGGTCCGCTTTGTCGACGAGAACATCGCACGGGCGAGGGACGCCGATTTCGCCTGGGCAGACATCGTCCTGGTCAGCGGCATGCACGTCCAGGCCCCGCAGATCCAAGACATCCATGCGCGTGCCAAGGCGGCGGGCAAGGTCACTGTGCTTGGCGGACCTTCCGTGTCCGGCGCGCCGGAGCTTTACCCCGCCATCGATTATCTGCACATCGGCGAGATCGGCGACGCGACCGACGCGTTGATCGCCCGGCTGGACGACAGCGCTGCGCCGCCGCCGGAGCAGATGCGGTTCGAGACGAAAGAGCGGCTGCCGCTCTGCGACTTCCCCATCCCCGCCTACGACAAGATCCCGATCGGACGCTACCTGATCGGCAGCCTTCAGTTCTCGTCCGGCTGTCCCTATCAGTGCGAGTTCTGCGATATCCCGGCTTTGTACGGCCGCCAGCCGCGGCTGAAGTCGGCGGAGCAAATCCTCGCCGAGCTCGATGCGATGCTGGCGCAGCCGGCGCGCCCGCACACGGTCTATTTCGTCGATGACAACTTCATCGGCAACAAGAAGGCGGCCCGCGAACTGCTGCCGCATCTGATCGCCTGGCAGAAGAAGAACGGCTATCCGTTCAATTTCGCCTGCGAGGCGACGCTCAACATCGCCAAGCAGCCGCAGACCCTGGAGCTGATGCGCGAGGCATGGTTCGTCGAGATCTTCGTCGGCATCGAAACGCCGGAGATGGACGCGCTCAAGGGCATGCGGAAGGAGCAGAATGCCACGCTGCCGATGATCGAGGCGATTGAGACGATCAACCGCTACGGCATGGAGTTGACGGCTGGCATCATCGTCGGGCTCGACACCGATACCGAGCAATCTGCCGACCGGCTGATCGAATTCATCGAGGCTTCGCGCATTCCGATCCTCACGATCAACTTGCTCCAGGCGCTGCCGAAGACACCGCTCTGGGCCCGGTTGGCGCGCGACGGCCGGATCACTGACGATGCGTCCCTGGAATCGAACGTCCGATTCCTGCGCCCCTATGAGGATGTTCTGGCGGCGTGGCGGCGCTGTATCGCGCATGCCTATTCGCCGAAGAACCTGTTTGCTCGCTTCAAGCACCAGGTCGACAACACTTACATCAACCGCCTCGAGCCGCCGGCGGCAGCGCGCCTGACATTTGCCGGCTTGCGCCATGGCGCGGTGCTCGGCTGGCGGCTGTCGACGCGCGTCGGCCTGAAGTCTGACTATCGGCACTTCTTCTGGGATGCCTTCAAGTATGCGCTCAAGCGCAAGCAGATCGAGGCCGGCATGGGCATGGGCTTCGTCGCCCATCACCTGATCGAGTTCTCGCGCGAGGCGCTGCGCGGCGCGCAGAACGCGTCGTTCTATTCCACGCATGAGCGGTGACGGGTGGCCGGTCACTTGGTCTGTGCGTGGTATCACCCGTGCGACACTTCCACCGAATTCCAGAAGCGCGGATTGGCGCTCGACTGGATGCGCAGCCATTGATAATCCGCGAGCGTATCGGCGAAATCACGGACGCTTGCTTGAAGATTGTCGAGGACCAGATCGGCGCTTTCAATCCTGGCGACCAGCACCAGATGATGCTCGCCGGTCGAACGGAGCCTCACCTCGGCAAGCAGCAACACCTCCGGCGCCCAACCGCGTGCGAGCGGAGTGTGCCGCTTGGTCACGGCAAAATCTGTGCAATTTCCGGCATCGGGATTGAGACGCCATTCTTTCATAGGGCCGCGTTCGCGTATCTGCGTGGGAATGATGCGCAGGTTGATCTCGCGATTGACAGTCGCGAGTTCCTGCCTCCTCTCGTGCGGCACCGGTTCGTAATGCACGCGCTGCCGATCGGGGGAGGCGCATTCATCCGGATAGGGGCTACAGAATCTCGTGTGTCCGAAGGGTTCAATTGCATTCGCGCCGAATGCGATGCGCGTGGCCGGATGTGCGGCGCGCGATGCCGCCGGAGCAAACATGATGCCCACGACGAGGGATGCAAGCGCGCCGAGCTGGATGAATTCGCGAACCATCACGTCCTCCCGTGGCGATGACGAACTTCCTAAAGTCGTCTCGGGAGTAGTACGGTCGCTGCCTGTGATTTAGTTGAGGTGAGTCAACTGCCCGCTCAGGACAAATACGGACGCTTGCAAAGGCCTATGCAAGGCGCCGTAAAGCGGCGGTGGTGTCTTCGTACTTGCCGATCATCTGCTCTTGATACCCGTCACAGATCTGCGACAGCGCGGTTCTGATCTCGACTTGAGTGCCTTCGCTCGACTGGACAAGCGGTAAACGAACGACCGGCGACATCAGGCCGAGCAGGCTGAGCGCATATTTCAGCGGACCGGGGCTGCTCTCCCGGAACAGCATCGCCGTGAGTTGGGCGACCGGCCCTTCGAGCCGCTGCGCGCGGCTCATCTGGCCTTGCCGGCACGCCAAGAACATGCCGCGGCAGAGTCCGGGCCCGAGGTTGGCGGTGACGGAGATGCAGCCGTTGCCGCCTTGCGTGAAGTAGGCGAGCGCCGTCGCGTCGTCGCCCGACAGCAGCCGGAAGTGCTCGCCGACGCGCGGGCGTAGACGCGCCACCCGGGTCACGTCGCCGGTCGCGTCCTTGAGGCCGATGATCTGCGGCAGCTCGGCCAGGCGCGCGATGGTGTCGTCGGAGAGGCCGCAAGCCGAACGCGACGGGACATCGTAGAGGATGATCGGCAGCGACGTCGCTTCGGCGATGGCGCGGAAGTGGGCGTAGAGCCCCGCCTGAGTCGGCTTGTTGTAATAGGGAACGGTCGACAGGACCGCGTCGGCGCCGGCGGCTTCCGCGTCCTTGCTCAGGGCGATTGCGTGCGAGGTCGAGTTGGACCCCGCGCCCGCGATGACGGGGACACGGCATTGCGATACGCGCACCGCAATGCTGACGATCCTGTGGTGCTCGGCCGGTGTGAGCGTGGGCGCTTCGCCGGTCGTGCCGCAGACGACAAGGGCATTGGCGCCCTCGAGGATCTGGCGGTCGCAGTAGCGTTCAAAGCTGAGGGCGTCAAAGCTGCCGTCCGCGTGGAAGGGCGTCGGGAGCGCGGGCGCATAGCCCGAAAGCTTGGAGACATGCTGGCCGATGGGAAACATCGCTTGGGTTACCCCGCCTGGGTCTGAGGGCGTTCGTCGATGTCTATCGGCAGCTACGCCGCGTGCCGGCGCGGAAGGGTCTGCTCGGCGTGGTCGTCGGTATCCTTCCGTCCGAGATCGAGGTCCATGACGCCGGGGACCATGACGACGGCCTGCGGGCGGTGACCGTTCTCGAACATTGCGAAGCGAAGGGCTTGTGCGCGATCGACGAAGAGGCCGCCGCGCGCGCCGGCCTGGTCCTGGACGACCCAGTTGCCGCGGCTGTTCTTGCCGATGAAAAAGAGGGAAGTGTCCGGACTCGAAGGAGGCTCGATATGGCGCATGGACGTTCTCCGTTGATGGATCGTGAGGGGCTAGTGGCGAAACGCGGCGGCCCAGACGCCTAAGCGAATGGCGGCCGTCGCCAGGAAGAAACAAAGAAAAACTGCGAGAACGAAAATGGCCGGATAGGCGCGCTTGACGATATCGGCGATGCCGGAGAGAAAATGTTGCATCGAGCCTGAAGCGGCCGGATCGAGGTGGCCGAAGCGGGGGAATTCGCCCGGGTTCGACGGCATGTCGATCCGCGGAAACTGTGATGGCTGACGTAAGCTCTTCATCATGACCATTGCCCCGCGATGCTTCATTGGATGCTCGGCAGGTCGTCGTCGTTCTTCGTCGACAGCTTGATCCGGCCACCGAAGATCTCGCGCTCGATCGCCGTACGATGCCGGCGCTCTTCGGCAAACGCGCATCGCGCGCGCCGGTAAATCTGGCAGATGGCGTTGATCGTTGTGCTCATGAGGCTCGACATCGAATGTCTGTTGCGACGTGGAAGCGATGGATCCCAACTGCTCAATGCCGTTAATGTGCGCGTGGCTGCATATGAATTCGAGACGGGGCGCCGGATCGTTTCATAAGGGCGGCATAAGGGAAGGGATTGGTGCTTACGCGGCCAGCCAGGCAAGGCCCGCCGTCAATGCATAGACGGCGGCCTCGTCGTAGTGCGTGAGGATTGGGCCCAGTGGCGTTTCGCGCCGGAAGCCGCCGATGACGATGCAGTAGCAGGCGGCGAGCGCCATCAGGCTCTCGAGCGTTTTGGCGAAGCCCTGGCGGCCGACGAAGGCAAAGCAGATCAGAATCGCCATCCGCACAGAGAAGCGAATCAGGACGCGCGTGATCGCGATGTCGCGTGGAATATCCGGTGTCGACGCCATGTCCCGACCCATTCCATCAATCAGGCGAAGTTATCGCAGCAGACCACGTACGCCGCCGCACGCTCGAGCTTCGGTGCCGTTGCCGATTCGCGCGCGATCGCGGCGGCGTCGCGCCGCACCGTCACGAATGCCAGCAAGAGGGCCAACGGGAGATCGTGGTGGCTTGCGTCCACCGTGTCGTCCAGTTCGACGGGAAGGTTCGGCTGATGGGACAGCGCGCAATGCCACTCGCCCTCGTCGTAGAAGAGGCGGCGCAGTGTCCAGCCGGGCAATTCCACGGTGATGAGCATGAGGCAGAGGTCGACCCAGGCCGACGACTGCCGCAGCCGGGCAATGCGTTCGGCAACGATGCCGGAGCGGTTGAGGCACGGCAGGCGCACACAGGAGGCGTCGAGCACGTCAGACACGAGGTCCGGCGTGATCGTCTGAGCGGAGCGGATACGTTCACCCAGCTTGTCGTGAGCGCTGGCATGTTTGGGACTGGAAAGCATGGCCGCACCTCAACCGTCGGCCGACGTTTGGCCGTGGCCTCAAGGTGGTCGAAACACCATAAAGAAACGAGACGGACCTCGGCGCTATCACATAGGAATCTCATAAGGACCGCTGCGGTGCGCCGCTAAGCGCGCAGAAAACCGATGCTCAACAGATTGTGCGTTGGCCTGGCAGAGGCCGCGCCATGTCGGCGCCGGCATAGGAATTTCATAAAAGCACGGTCTTTCGGCGGCTTCGTTTTCACGGCGTTTCCGCAGGTGCGAAGGGCACTTGAAGGGCTCAAGAGCCAATAGCGAGGGTCGTCTCGCGGTGCCTCATAACCACTCGTCCGGGTTCCTGCTGCGCCGCGTCTATATGAGATTCCTATAACTTGGTCAGCGGACCTGTCTCGAAAACATATGCAGATAGTGGCAACTGACGGCCTGAAATACCCAGAGCACATGGGTGTTGAGATGCGTCATGCAGCCGCGGGGACAAATTGTCCGTGCGATGCGGTACGTGTCTCGCAAGGAGCAAACGATGTTGGACACAATCTTCGTGGTCGCGACCCTCATCTTTTTTGCGGTGTCGATCGGCTACGCCTACGCCTGCGACCGTCTCTAAGGAGACTCCCATGATCTTCGACTATTCGCTCGCCGCCCTCGTCACCGCAGGGCTCACAATCTATCTCGTCTACGCTTTGCTCAAGCCAGAGCGGTTCTGAAAGGTCCAAGGCCATGACCGTCATCGGCTGGATTCAAATTCTCCTCTTTTGCGCGATCATCATCGCCCTGACGCCACTCATTGGCGGCTACATGACGCGCGTCTTCAACGGCGAGCGGACCTTCCTCTCGCCCGTGCTGCGCCCGATCGAGGCTGGCCTCTATTGGATCAGCGGTGTCGATGAACGCCGCGAGCAGCATTGGCTGACGTATACCGTCGCCATGTTGCTCTTCCATGTTGCCGGCTTCGCGATCCTCTATGTCCTGCTGCGTTTCCAGGATCTGCTGCCGTTCAATCCGCAGGGCATGTCGGCCGTAGCGCCGGATCTCTCGTTGAATACCGCCGTCAGCTTCATCACCAATACCAATTGGCAGAACTACGGCGGTGAAAGCACGCTGTCGTATCTCGTGCAGATGCTCGGGCTGACGCACCAGAACTTCCTCTCGGCGGCGACCGGCATCGTGCTGGCGGTGGCGCTGATCCGTGGCTTTGCCCGCGCGTCCATGCGGACGGTCGGCAATTTCTGGGTCGATGTCACCCGCTGCACACTCTATATCCTGTTGCCGATCTGCGTCGTCTATACGCTCTTCCTCGTCTGGCAGGGCATCCCGCAGACGCTTGGCCCATATGTCGATGCCACGACGCTTGAGGGCGCCAAGCAGACCATCGCGGTCGGCCCCGTGGCGTCGCAGGTGGCGATCAAGATGCTCGGCACCAATGGCGGCGGCTTCTTCAACGCCAATGCCGCGCATCCGTTCGAGAACCCGACGGCGCTGTCGAACTTCATCCAGATGATTTCGATCTTCGTGCTCGGCGCCGGCCTCACCAACGTCTTCGGCCGCATGGTCGGCAACCAGCGCCAGGGTTGGGCGATCTTCGCTGTGATGGGCGTGCTGTTCATCGCCGGGGTCGTCGTCTGCTACTGGGCCGAGGCTTCCGGCACCCATATGCTCGATGCGCTCGGTCTGACCGGTGGCAACATGGAGGGCAAAGAGGTCCGCTTCGGCATCGTCGCCTCCGCGCTATTCGCCGTGATCACGACCGCCGCCTCGTGCGGCGCCGTCAACGCCATGCATGATTCCTTCACCGCGCTCGGCGGGATGATCCCGATGATCAACATGCAACTCGGCGAGATCATCATCGGCGGCGTCGGCGCAGGCCTCTACGGTATGCTGCTGTTCGTCGTCATCTCGATTTTCGTCGCCGGTCTGATGGTTGGCCGCACGCCGGAGTATGTCGGCAAGAAGATCGAGGCGAAGGAAGTCAAGATGGCCATGCTCGCCATCCTGGTCCTGCCGCTGATGTATCTCGGCTGGACTGCGATCGCTGTCGTCTATCCGACCGCGCTCGCCTCCTTGGGCAACTCCGGGCCGCACGGCTTCAGCGAGGTTCTCTATGCCTTCGTGTCGCAGACGGCCAATAACGGCTCGGCCTTCGGCGGCCTGACCGGGAACATCATGTTCTTCAACCTCGCCGGCGCCGTCGCGATGTTCATCGGCCGCTTCTGGATGATCATTCCGGCCATGGCTATCGCCGGCTCGCTCGCGGCCAAGAAGTCGGTGCCACCATCTGTAGGTACGTTCCCGACCACCGGAGGGCTCTTCGTCGGCTTGGTTGTCGGCGTCATCCTGATCGTCGGCGGCCTGACCTTCTTCCCCGCGCTCGCGCTCGGACCCATCGTCGAACAGCTCGCCAATAATGCGGGCACGGTCTTCTGACCGGATCCTCTTCGGAGTCTTCCTATGGAAACCTCACAAATCCGCAAACGCATGCCGGTGTCGGCGTTGCTGGACCCAAAGATCGTCGTACCGGCCATCGGGCAGGCTTTCGTAAAGCTTGATCCGCGCAAGATGATCCGCAATCCGGTGATGTTCGTGCTCGAGGTCGTCAGCGCCTTGACCACGGTCATTCTGGTCCGAGACCTCGTTACGGGCGGCGCCAACGTCCTTTTCGAGTTTCAGATCATCGTCTGGCTGTGGTTCACCGTTCTGTTCGCTAACTTCGCTGAGGCCGTTGCCGAGGGCCGCGGCAAGGCGCAGGCGGATGCTTTGCGCCGGACGCGCACGGAAACCAAGGCCAAGCTGCTCAATGGCAACGATCGCAAGAGCTTCAAGCTGGTGCCTAGCACCACGCTCAAGGTGAACGACATCGTCCTGGTCGAGGCCGGTGACCTGATCCCGTCGGATGGCGAGATCATCGAGGGTGTAGCCTCGGTCAACGAGGCGGCCATCACCGGTGAATCGGCGCCGGTCATCCGTGAGTCGGGCGGCGACCGTTCGGCCGTCACCGGCGGCACGCAGGTGCTGTCCGACTGGATCCGCGTTCGCATCACAGCGGCGCCGGGCTCGACCTTCCTCGACCGTATGATCAAGCTGGTCGAGGGTGCGGAGCGCCAGAAGACGCCGAACGAGATCGCGCTCAATATTCTGCTCGCCGGCCTGACGATCATCTTCATCTTCGCGACGGTGACGATTCCGAGCTATGCCGCCTATGCCGGCGGCTATATCTCGGTTGTCGTGCTGGTGGCGCTGTTCGTCACGCTCATCCCGACCACCATCGGTGCGCTTCTCTCGGCCATCGGTATCGCCGGCATGGATCGCCTCGTGCGCTTCAATGTTCTCGCCATGTCGGGCCGCGCCGTCGAGGCCGCCGGCGACGTCGACACGCTGCTGCTCGATAAGACCGGCACCATCACTCTCGGCAATCGCCAGGCGACCGAATTCAAGCCGGTCCGTGGTGTCACCGAACAGCAACTGGCGGACGCGGCGCAGATGGCTTCGCTCGCCGACGAGACGCCCGAGGGCCGCTCGATTGTTGTGCTGGCCAAGGAAAAGTACGGTATCCGCGGCCGTGAAGTGGCCGAGATCGGCGCCAAGTTCATTCCGTTCACGGCGCAGAGCCGCATGAGCGGCGTGGAAGTGGATGGCTCCTGGGTGCGCAAGGGCGCCGTCGATTCGATCCTCGCGTTCCTTAAATCGTCGCCGGCGAACTCAGTCAGTGCCGATGCCGCCCGCGAGATCACCGCTATTTCCGAAGACATCGCCAAATCAGGCGGTACGCCACTTGCGGTCGCCAAGGACGGTCAACTCCTCGGCGTCATCTACCTCAAGGACATCGTCAAAGGCGGTATCCGTGAGCGCTTTGCCGAGATGCGGCGAATGGGTATCCGCACCGTCATGATCACTGGCGACAACCCGATGACCGCCGCGGCCATCGCCGCGGAAGCGGGCGTCGACGACTTCCTCGCCCAGGCGACGCCGGAGGACAAGCTGCGGCTGATCCGCGACGAGCAGTCCAAGGGTAAACTTGTGGCGATGTGCGGCGACGGCACCAACGACGCCCCCGCGCTGGCGCAGGCCGACGTCGGCGTCGCCATGAACACCGGCACGCAGGCTGCGCGCGAGGCCGGCAACATGGTCGATCTCGACTCCAATCCGACCAAGCTCATCGAGATCGTCGAGATCGGCAAGCAGCTTCTGATGACGCGTGGAGCGCTCACCACCTTCTCCATCGCGAACGACGTGGCGAAATACTTCGCCATCATCCCCGCGATGTTCGTGACCTTCTATCCGCAGCTCAATGCCTTGAACATCATGAACCTGTCGAGCCCGCAGAGCGCGATCCTGTCGGCCATCATCTTCAATGCGCTGATCATCATCGCCCTGATCCCGCTGTCGCTGAAGGGCGTTGCCTTCCGCGCGATCGGCGCCGGGCCGCTGCTGCTGCGCAATTTGATGATCTACGGCGTCGGCGGCGTCATCATTCCGTTTATCGGCATCAAGGCCATCGACCTCGTGGTCACGGCTTTGCACCTTGCCTGAGGAGACAAGATCATGTTGAGAGAAATCCGCCCGGCTATCGTCCTTCTGCTCGCGCTCACGGTCATCACGGGCTTGGCTTACCCGCTCGTGATGACTGGCATCGCCGGCGTGCTCTTCCCCTACCAGGCGCAGGGCAGCCTGATCGAAAAGGACGGGAAGGTCGTCGGCTCGCGGCTTATCGGCCAGGAATTCGATGACGCCAAGTATTTCCACGGCCGGCCGTCGGCGACGACGGGACCCGACCCGAAGGATGCCACCAAGACCGTGCCGCAGCCCTATAATGCTGTGAACTCGATGGGCTCGAACCTCGGCCCGACGAGCAAGGCGCTGGCCGACCGCATGAAGGGCGACGTGGACAAGCTGAAGGCGGAGAACCCGTCGGCGCCTGTCCCGGTCGATCTGGTCACAACCTCGGGCAGCGGTCTCGATCCGAACATTTCGCCCGCGGCGGCGCTCTTCCAAGTGCCGCGTGTTGCGAAGGCCCGCAATATGCCGGAAGATCGCGTCCGTCAGCTCGTCGAAGAGCAGATCCGGGGCCGATTGCTCGGCCTGCTCGGCGAGCCCCGTGTTAATGTTCTGTTGCTCAATCTGGCGTTGGATCAGTTGGCGGCCAACAAGAGCGGCTGAACCAAGATGGCTTGAGGCATCTCATTCCTAATGGCGGAGCAACGACGCGACCCAGAGCAGCGGCCTTCGCCGGAAGCCTTGCTGGAGGCTGCCCGGCGTGAAGACAGCCATGGCGGAAAGCTCCGAATCTTCGTCGGCGCGGCCCCCGGCGTCGGTAAGACTTACACGATGCTGGAGACCGCGCGGGCGCGGAAGAAGGACGGCGACGATATCGTCGTCGGCGTGGTCGAGACCCACGGCCGCAAGGAGACCGAGGCGCTGCTCGATGGGCTGGAGATCATTCCGCGCCGGCATGTCGACTACAGGGGCCGGTCGCTGGAGGAGATGGACCTCGACGCGATCGTCGCGCGCCGGCCGCGGATCGTGCTCGTCGATGAGCTGGCGCACACCAATGCGCCCGGCAGCCGCCATCCGAAACGTTATCTGGACGTCGAGGAGATCCTCAACAACGGCATCGACGTCTACACGACCGTCAATATCCAGCACATCGAAAGCCTCAACGACGTCGTCGCGCAGATCACGCGCGTGCGCGTGCGCGAGACGGTGCCGGACGAGATCTTCGACCGCGCCGAGTCGGTCGAGCTTGTGGACCTTCCGCCTGGAGACCTGATCCAGCGCCTCAAGGAAGGCAAGGTCTACATCACGCAGCAGGCCGAGCGGGCGCTCGAGCATTTCTTCTCGCCGGCCAATCTGACGGCGCTGCGTGAGCTGGCGCTCCGCCGCACCGCGGAGCGGGTGGACGAGCAACTTCTGACGGAAATGCAGGCGAAGGCGATCCCCGGCCCCTGGGCGGCAGGTGAACGCGTGCTGGTCTGCATCAGCGAGGACCCGCGCTCCGCTGGCCTCGTTCGCGCGACGCGCCGCTTGGCCGACCGGCTGCACGCACCGTGGACGGCGATGTATATCGAGACCGGCCGCAGCACCCGTCTCGGAAACGAAGAGCGCGACCGCATCGCCGATACCCTGCGGCTGGCGATGAGTCTCGGCGGGGAGGCGGTCACCATCCCCGGCGGCAGCCGGCGCATTGCCGACGATCTTCTGGCCTACGCGCGGACCAACAACATCACCCAGATTGTCATCGGCAAATCGACGCGGTCACGCTGGTTCGAGATTTTGCATGGCTCGGTGGTGCACGATCTCGTGCGCCGCGCCGGCACCATCAGCGTGCATGTGATCGCCGGGGAGGAGATCGAGGGCGGCACCATCCCGAAGAAGACGGTGCGGGCTGCCGAGGGGGCCGGCTTCGACCCGCGGCCTTACGCTTTTTCGCTGGCCGCGGTGGGCGTGTCGCTCGCGATCGGCGAGCTCATCCAGCCCTGGTTTGGCATCGAGAATGTCGATCTCGTCTTTTTGACCGGCATCGTCGCCGTCGCCGCGCGCTTCGGCCTCTGGCCGTCGCTGTTCGCCAGCGTCGTCGCCTCGCTCTGCTATAACTTCTTCTTCCTGCCGCCACTGTATACGTTCACGATCGCCGATCCGAACAACGTCCTCGCCTTCGGCTTCTTCATCATCATGGCGGCGATCGTGTCCAATGTCGCGGCGCGCGTCCGCACGCAGGCGGTCAGCGCCATGGCGCGGGCGCGCACGACCGAGTCGCTTTATTCCTTCAGCCGCAAGCTCGCCGGCGTCGGCACGCTCGACGACGTGCTCTGGGCGACGGCCTATCAGACGGCTTTGATGCTGAAAGTGCGCGTCGTGCTGCTCTTGCCGCAGGAGGACGGCTCCATCGCGGTCGCCGCCGGCTATCCGCCGGAGGACATCCTCGATGAGGCCGACATCGCCGCGGCGAAATGGGCCTGGCAGGCTAACCGGCCGGCGGGGCGGGGCTCGGACACTTTGCCCGGGGCGAAGCGGTTGTTCCTGCCGATGCGCACGGGCCGTGGCGCCATCGGCGTGGTCGGTATCGACAGCGACAAGACAGGCCCGCTGCTCACGCCGGACGAGCGGCGCCTGCTCGACGCGCTGATCGATCAGAGCGCGCTCGCCATCGAGCGTGTGCATCTGGTCGAGGACATGGACCGCGTCAAGCGTACGGTCGAGACCGAGCACTTGCGTTCCGCGCTCTTGACATCGATATCGCATGATCTCAAGACGCCGCTCGCGGCCGTGCTCGGCGCCGCCGGAACGCTGCGTGATCTGTCGGGCAAGCTCGACGATGCGCAGAAGGCCGATCTCTTAGGGACCATCATCGACGAGTCCGAACGTCTCAATCGCTTTATCGCCAATCTGCTCGACATGACCAAGCTGGAGTCCGGTGCCATCGTTCCCAATGCTGCATTGATCGATCCAAGCGAAATCGTCGGCAGCGCGCTGCGGCGCGCCGACAAGATTCTTGCCGGGCATCACGTCGAGCTCGACCTCGGCGGCAACCTGCCGATGCTGAAGCTCGACGCCGTGCTGTTCGAGCAGGTGCTGTTCAACCTGCTCGACAACGCCGCGAAGTATTCGCCGGCCGGCTCGAAGATCCGCGTGCGCGGATGGCGTGACCGCGACTCCGTTTCGCTGGAGATTGCCGATGAAGGCGACGGCGTCCCCGCCGGCGAGCTCGAGCACATCTTCGACAAGTTCTATCGCGTGCAGAAAGGCGACCAGGTGCGGGCCGGTACGGGCTTAGGTCTTGCGATCTCGCGCGGCTTCGTCGAGGCCATGGACGGTACGATCGTCGCGTCCAACCGCGGCGATCGCTCCGGCGCGGTGTTCACCATCCGGCTGCCGATCCCGGCCGAGACGAAGCCCTTGGACACCGCCGCATGAGCGCAGGACGTCTCAAGATTCTGGTGATCGACGACGAGCCGCCGATCCGCAAGCTGTTGCGCATGGGTCTGAACACCCAAGGTTACGATGTCCTCGAAGCGCCCAACGGCAAATCCGGCATCGAATTGCTCGCGCAGGAGCCGGACCTGATCATCCTGGACCTCGGACTTCCCGACATCCAGGGTCTTGAGCTGCTGCGCACCATCCGCGGCCGCAAAGAAGGCGTGCCCATCGTCGTGCTGTCGAGCCGCGGCGACGAGGCCGGCAAGGTCGAAGCCCTCGATCTCGGCGCCGACGATTACGTCACCAAGCCCTTCGGCATGGACGAGCTTCTTGCGCGCATGCGCGCCGCACTGCGGCATCAGCTTCAGGTGCATGGCGAGCGTCCGATCTTCCGCGTCGGCGATCTCTCCGTCGATCTCGTCAGACGCATCGTCAAGGTGCGCGACCAGGACGTGAAGCTGTCGCCCAAAGAGTATGACTTGCTGCGCGTGCTGGTGCAGCATGCCGGCAAGGTGCTCACGCACAAGTTCCTGCTTGGTGAGTTGTGGGACGATCTGACGGACGCGCAGTATCTGCGCGTCTACGTCCGCCAGCTCCGGCAGAAAATCGAGGCCGATCCGGAGCGTCCGCACTACGTGCTGACCGAGACTGGCATCGGCTATCGCTTGCGCGCGCCCGACTGACGCGGCCGCAGCGCTAAGTCCGTTAAACGATCAGGCCCGGGCGCAGCCATGACACTGTCCGACTTCCTCTCGCCGTCCAACGTGCTGCTGCAGAAGCGAGCCGCGGACAGCCGGCAGCTTCTCCATGATCTGTCGCAGCGAGCCGCGGCGTGTCTCGGCGTGGACGAGGCGGCCATCGTCGCCGCGCTTCTCAAGCGCGAAGCTCTAGGCTCGACCGGCATGGGTAACGGTGTCGCCATTCCCCACGCCCGCCTCGAGAAGGTGAAGAAGCCCTTCGGCCTTCTCGCCAGGCTCGATCAGCCCATCGATTTTAATGCCATCGATGGCCGGCCGGTCGACCTCGTCTTTATCCTTCTGTTGCCGACGACCGGGGAGGGGGAGCAACTCGGCGCTCTCGCCTTGGTCGCGCGCAAATTACGGGCGCCGGACGTGCAGGCACGACTGCGCCACGGCAAAAGCGCGCTCGAGCTCCACGACGTGGTCTGTGGCTAGCCGGGCGGCCCGACCCGCCGCTGACGGCGGGGTCCCCCAGCGGATATGGCGAAAAAAAGGCAGGCTCCCCGGAACCAATAGCCTCCTGCCGAATTACGCCTCTCGGTAGTGCTGTATTCGGGGGGAATTGGCGCTCAAAACCAGCGAAAGGCGCGTTTTGTATCAATAGGAAGCCGTAGTTTCGGGATTTCCCGCCGGCCGCCCTG
>Ga0310811_10006777_pt1 | contig 14655 bp, 12 predicted proteins | sample YCmetagenome_FD_207642 | JGI IMG/M metagenome (GOLD analysis project Ga0310811, IMG submission 207642) | Soil microbial communities from experimental microcosm in Duke University, North Carolina, United States - YC | ecosystem: Engineered > Artificial ecosystem > Soil microcosm > Unclassified ...
CGGCCGGCCCGCGCGGCCGTACGTTGAGAGTCGAGTCTTGTGCCGGGAGGTTGCATGATCGACGAGGACACCATGGGCCCGATCGACTATCTGATCGTGGAGTTTCCGCCGGACGGACCGCGCGGACGCGCGCTGCCGGTGCTCACTGAAGCGGAGTTCGAGGAGCAGAAGGCCCGCATCCTCGGCTCGGCCTAGCGGACCGGGACGTCCACCGACGGTAGGTCGCGGTTGGCGTGGTGCACCGCGGCGATGTCGGCCAGGGCGGCGCGGCCCGGCGATGATCGGGGCCGTCACACCGTACGGTTGGGCCTGTGCGGTTGTACGGCTACGACGATCCCCGGCCCGCCGACGCGCTCGAGGCGGACGAGGACTGGTCCGCCGAGCGGCTGGCGGCCGACTTCGGCGCCGGCCTCGAGGTGGCACGCCGGGCGGTCGAGCAGCGGCACTCCTTCGCACCGCAGCCGCCGCCGGCGGCCCTCGTCGTGGACGGCGCGCCGCTGCTGGACGAGCCCGCGTTCTGGGCCGGGCACCTCGGCGGCGTCGTCGCCGCGCGGGCGCACCTCGCGCCCGCCTGCGGCACGACGTGGCAGGAGGCTCGCGAGCTGCGGATTTCGCGGGTGTACCGCGAGCAGGCGTGGCCGGCGTTCGAGGTGCCCCTGCCGGCGGCGCGACGACGGCGTGTGGGTCTGCGACCACCCGGTCAGCGGCCGCAACCCCGACGGTCCGTACGCCCTCGATCCCGACGAGATCCGCCGCGCCTCGGCCGCCCTGGGTCAGGCCTGATACCAGTCGAGGACCCGCAGCGCGCGCAGCGTGTTCCAGCGGCTGGGCTCGCCGACCGCGCCCTCGATCGCGAAGTGCACCCGGCCGGGATGGATGCGGTCCAGCGGCCAGCACCCGTGCGCCGGGCACTTGACCCGCACGACCTCGACGGCCTCGGCCATCCGCGGGTCGGGCGCGGCCCCGGCGCGGCGGAAGTAGTCCAGCGCACGCAGCACGTCGTAGTGCCAGTAGTGCGGGAACGCGAAGTCCAGGTATCCGGGCCGGACGACCTCGCCGGTGGTGCGCCGGCGGAACAGGCCCCGCTCGAGCAGGTACTCCTCCCCGCCGCGGCGCGCCTCCCGCACGGCGTCGGACCCGCCGGTGGCCCGCTCGAACTCGAGCAGCCCTTCGAGGACGTTGATCGTGGTGTCGAACGAGGAGCGCACGGACCCGCGCTCGGCCTCGCAGTTCCAGCCGCCGTCGGCGAGCTGCTCCCCGATCACGCGCGCCACGAGCGGCTCGACGTCGACGCCGAAGTACGCCCCGGTGTCGATCGTCCGCCCGTTGATGCACGGCTCGACCTCGCCGTCGAAGTACCGCTGCCCCTCGTGCTCCCAGCGCCCGTTCTCGGCGACGAGCGCCACCGCCCGCCGCGCCGCCGCACTGTCCGGCTCGAGCCCCAGGATCTGCAGGGTCTGCAGCGTGTGCATCGTCGCCGTCCACGGCTGCCCCGGCTCGTCGCCGGTGTAGCCGGCCGGGAAGCACGCCCCGCCGTCCCACAGCCCGTCGGCGCCTTCGGCCGCGAGCAGCCGGGCACCCCACCCTTCGCGTTCCACACGTGCACGCTCGGCGGCGACCTCCTCCGGCGGGGCGCCGACGAGATCTCGCAGCACCTGCCACCGGATGGCCGGCTCACCGTCGAGCAGCCAATCGACAACGCTCACCAGGGCAGCCTAGCCGCCCGCGCGGCCTCCGCGAGCCAAACGCGTAGTCTGTGGGTCGTGGACCGGGAAGATCGCATCGCGCTGTTCCTCGACTACGAGAACCTCGCGCTGGGCGCGCGCGACCATCTGGGCGGCATGGCCTTCGACTTCCGCCCCATCGCCGACGCCCTGGCCGAGCGCGGCCGCGTCGTGGTCCGCCGCGCCTACGCCGACTGGTCCTTCTTCGACGAGGACCGCCGCATGCTGACCCGCTCCCACGTCGAGCTGATCGAGATGCCCCAGCGCATGGGCGCGTCGCGCAAGAACGCCGCCGACATCAAGATGGCCGTGGACGCGATGGAGCTCGCGTTCGAACGCGAATACATCTCCACGTTCGTCCTCTGCACCGGCGACAGCGACTTCACCCCGCTGGTGCACAAGCTGCGCGGCCTCAACAAGCGGGTCATCGGCGTCGGCGTCGAGCAGTCCACGTCGGCGCTGCTCCCGCCGGCCTGCGACGAGTTCCTGTACTACGACCGCCTCGAGGGCGTCGAGGTCCCGGCCACGCCGGCCCGCCGAACCCGGCCGCCCCAGCGCCAGCCCGAGCCGGTTCCCCCGCCGGAGGTCACCCGCGACACCGACACCCTCGCGGTCCTGGTCGCCCAGACGGTCGCCGGCCTGCAGGGCAGCTCGGCCGGCGAGGTCACCGCGTCGTTGCTCAAGCGCACCCTGCTGCGCAAGGACCCGACGTTCAGCGAGTCCGACTACGGCTTCCGCGCCTTCGGCGAACTGCTGCGCCACCTCGCCGAGCGCAACGTGATCGAGCTGACCGAGGGCCCCGCGAAGGGCGACCCGGAGGTGGCCCTCCCCGAGCACGGCGACAAGGAGGTCGCCTTCGCCCTGCTGCGCTCCGTCGTCCAGGACGCTAACGCCGGCGACGGCGGCGTGGCCCTGTCCGGCCTGAAGACCCAGGTCCGCCGGGTGCGCCCGGACTTCAGCGAGAAGAAGCTCGGCTACCGCACGTTCCTGCAGTTCTGCCGGGCCGCCGCAACGAGCGGCGCCGTGCAGCTGCGCTGGAGCGCCGAGGCGGACGACTACCTGCTCACCACCGCCTGAAGCCCGCACCGCGGTGGACGCCGCTGGACATGTCCGCCCGCAGGTGGATGCGGTTCCGTTCCGGGTCGGACGCGGTCGGGACGGCGGATACCTAGCGTAGCCGGCATGGATCTGCACAAGTCAGTGCCCCGCGACGGCGAACCGGCGTTGGCCACCTGGGAGGTGGGGAAGCGGTACGGACGGCGATGGGTGCTGGCGGGCGCGACCCTACGGGTGCCGACCGGCGGCGTCGTCGCCCTGGTCGGGCCCAACGGCGCCGGCAAGACGACCCTGCTGCACCTGGCGGTGGGCCTCACAGCGCCGGACGCCGGGCACCTGATGGTGTTCGGCCGGTCGCCACGGGCCGCGACCGCCCGGGGCGACGTCGGGTTCGTCGCGCAGGACAAGCCGCTGTACCGCCGGTTTCGGGTGAGTGAGCTGTTGCGGATGGGTTCGGGGCTCAATCCGCGGTGGGACCAGCGGTACGCCCTGCTGCGGCTGGAGGGTCTCGGGATCGATCCGGGCAGGCGGGCCGGCTCGCTGTCCGGCGGGGAGCATGCCCAGGTGGCGCTGACACTCGCCCTGGCGAAGCGGCCGCGGCTGTTGCTGCTCGACGAGCCGGCCGCGGCGTTGGATCCGCTGGCGCGGCGGGCGTTCCTCGACCACGTGCGCGCCGAGACCGCGGCGTGCGGCATTACGGTCCTGCACTCGTCGCACGACGTCGCCGAGCTCGACCGCGCCTGCGACCATCTCGTCGTGGTCCGCCGCGGCACCGTCTTGCACGCCGGTCCGATCGCGGAGCTCATCGGGGCCGGACACAGCCTGGAGGACTTCGTGCTGCGCGCCCTCGGCGGCGATCATCCGGCGGAGGCGGCGGCATGATCTGGCTGTCCTGGCGTCAGCACCGCAACCAGTTGCTCGCCGCGGCCGCCGTCGTCGCGGCTCTCTCGGCGGCGTACCTGGCGATGCGCGGCACCCTCGTCTCCTACCTGCGCGACAGCGGGCTCACCGCATGCCTGGCCCAGCAGAACGAGGGCTGCGGCGACCTCATCGGCGGCCTGCGCTCGCAATATCCCGCGCTGCTCGACGTACTGCCGTACCTGAACCTGGTGCCGGCACTGGCCGGGCTGTTCTGGGGCGCTCCACTGATCGCCGGCGAGGTCGAGGCCGGCACCCACCGCCTGGCCTGGACCCAGGGCGTCGGCCGGCAGCGCTGGCTGTGGACCAAGGTGGCGCTGCTCGGCGCCGGCTGCGTGGCGTTCGGCCTGGCCGCCGGCGTACTCGACCGCTGGTTCCTCGACCCGTACCTCCGGGCCGGCGCGATCAGCCCCGTCCAGCGCAACTGGATCGGACTGTTCGGCGTCGCGCCCGCCGGCTACGCCCTCTTCGCGTTCGCGCTGGGTGCGGTCGCAGGCACCTACGTGCGCCGCAACCTGCCCGCGATGGTGGCCACCCTGGCCGTCTTCGTGCCGGTCCGGTTCGCCTGGGAGCAGATCCGGTACGGCCTGACGTCTCCGGTCCGGGCCACCTATCCCCTCGACGCGGCCCGGCCGCCCGGGGTCGGCCGGCAGGACTGGCGGCTCGACCTGACCGGCCTGGTCGACCGGGCGGGCAACGCGGTCGGCCCGCAGCAGGCCGCCCAGTGGTGCGCCGGATCGAGCGGCGGGGACAAGGGCGGGCTGGACGGCTGCCTCGCCGGCCACGGCGTGCAGCGACTCGACTGGTACGTCCCGGCCGACCGGTTCTGGCACCTGCAGGCCCTCGACGCCACCGTGTTCGCCACCCTCGCCGCGGTGCTGCTGGTCGTGCTCACGCTGCGGGTCACCCGCCGGGTCGGCTGAATCGTATGCTCTGCGGGATGGGCCCGGTGACGTGGCTGCTCCAACGCGCACGGACGACGCCGGCGGACGCGGCGGCGGCGCTGGCGCTGCTCATCTGCGCCGCCGTCCTCGCCGGCCGGACCACCGATCCGTTCCCGTACGGTTTGCTGCTCGCCGCCGCCGCGCTCGCGTGGCGGCGGAACAGCCCGACCGTTGTGTGCGCCGTCGTCGCGCTCGGCCTGATGGCCACCTTCCCACTGCCGGTGACCGACTCGGTCGTCGCGATCGCCGTCCTGTGCCTGGTCCTGGCCTGCTACGCGGCCGCCGTGCACGCCCGGCATTCGTGGCTCGGACCGGCACTGCTCGTCGCGGCCGTCACCCCGTTCGCGGGCGGCAGCCGGCTGCCCGTCCCCGACGTCGCGATTCCGTTCCTGGTGCTGTGCAGTGCCTGGATGGCCGGCGTCGCCGTACGGTCGCGGGCCCGCACCGCCCTCGCGTGGCGTGCGGAGGCGGATCGGGCCGCCCGCGAACGCGACGCCGCCTACGCCAGTGCGGTGCGGGACGAGCGCGCCCGCATCGCCCGCGAACTGCACGACGTGGTGACCCACAGAGTCAGCGTCATGGTCATCGCCGCCGGGGCGGCCCGGACCCTGTTGCCGGGCGACCCGGAACGCGCCGGCGCGCAGCTGCGCCTGATCGAGGCCGGCGGCCGGGAAGCGCTCGGCGACCTGCGCGGCATGCTCAACCTGCTGGCCACCGTCGCCGACGAGAACGGCATGCACCCGCAGCCCGGCCTGGCCATGCTGCCCGACCTGCTCGCCGGGGTCACCGCTGCGGGCCTGCCGGTGACGTGCCACGTCACCGGCGCACAGCGGCTGCCGCCAGGGCTGGACCTCGCCGCGTACCGCATCGTCCAGGAAGCGCTGACCAACTCGCTGCGGCACTCCAACCGCGCCGGCACCCGGATCAGCGTCGAGCTGCGCGCCGACGCGCTCACGCTGCTCATCGCCGACGACCAGCCGCCGCCGGCACCCCGGCCCGCGGCCACCGGCGGCGGCCGCGGGCTGATCGGCATCCGCGAGCGCGTGGCGTCCTACGGCGGCACCGTGACCGTCGACGACGACCCGGCCCGCCCGTTCACCGTCGCCGTGCGCATGCCGATCCCGTGCGGCACCGAACCGGGAACGGCGCCGTGATCCGGCTGGTCATCGCCGACGACGACCCGCTCGTGCGCACGGGCCTCGGCATCATCCTCAACGCCGCACCGGACCTCACCGTCGTGGCCGAGGCCGGCGACGGCGCCGCCGCCGTCGAGGCCGTCCGCCGGGAACGCCCCGACGTCGTCCTGCTCGACGTGCGAATGCCGGGCACGGACGGGCTCACCGCGGCCCGCACCCTGCTCGCCGAGCCGGCGCCGTGGAAAATCGTCATGCTGACGACGTTCGACCTCGACGACTACGTCTACGCCGCTCTGCGGGCCGGCGCGAGCGGCTTCCTGCTCAAGGACATCCCGCCGGAGCGCCTCGTCTCCGCGGTACGACACGTTCTCACCGGCGACGTGCTGCTCGCCCCCACGATCACCACCCGGCTCGTGGCCCGGCACGCCGGCCCGGCAACCAGCGGCGAGCAGACCGAGATCCTGACCGCCCTCACCGCGCGCGAGCGCGAAGTCCTCGCCCTCATCGGCGAGGGCCTGTCCAACGCCGAGATCGCCGGCCGCCTCTTCCTCGGCGAGGCGACCGTGAAAACCCACGTCGGCCGCGTCTTTGCCAAGCTGGGCCTGCGCGACCGCGTCCAAGCCGTCATCGCTGCCTACCGGACCGGCCTGGCCCCGCCCCGCCACCGCAATGACACCCGCTAGCCACCGCGCCCGAAGGGAGCTCCCCCACCGCGAGCGCAGCGAGCCGATAAACACTAGCCGTGGTAACGGTCGCCGGCGTAGGTCTCCAGGGCCTCGCGGACCAGTTGGTCGCCGAAGCCGCTGACGCTCGTCAGGAAGAACACGCTGTGCGGGCGGGACCAGAAGCGAGCGGTCAGGTGGTCGCTGCCGAGGGCCGAGTTGCTGCCCGGGGTGCAGACCAGCCAGAGGCTGGAGCGGTGCCTCATGAAGTACACCGTGGCCATCTGCGGCCACGGGAACGTTGCGGCGGCGCCGTTCTGGCTGATGGTGATGCCGGTGGGGTCGATCGTGGTCGGGCGGGTGTCGCGGGAGGACAGCGCCCAGTGGAACAGCTTGTAGCCGGTGCCCGCCACGCCCGCCACGAGCAGCAGCCAGCTCACGGCCGTGAGGAGGGTGCCGTCGAAGGCGCCCACGATGAGGCCGGCGACGATCAGGGCGCCGAAGCGGAACGTGGCCGACGAGTGGATCCGGTACGGGTTGGGGACCAGCTTGCGTTTGTCCTGCGGATGCGGTGCCGGGGAGATCGAGGTTGCGTCAGGCCGCCCGTAAGCAGGAGCGGGAGCGGGACCAGGCGCGGGTGGCATGACAACTGTTACGGGCTCGCGGATTGTGGCCGGCATGGCCGGTGTGGCCGGTGTGGCGTCCACCAAGGTCGGCGGGCGGTCCGGGGTCCGGGGGCGAGCAGGGCGCGGCGGGGGCTCGTTGGCGGCCATCGCCAGGTACTGCAGAGCGCCCTCGGCCACCACGAGCTCCGGGTGCTCGACCCGGCGCGGCGAACGGCCCGTGGCCTGGCCCAGCAGGGTCGCCACGAGCGGGGTGCGGGTGGCGCCGCCGACCAGGAACAGCTCGGCGCGGTCCTCGCGGCCGATCTTCGCGCGGCGCAGGACCGACTCGGTCATCTGCACGGTGCGCTGCAGCAGCGGGCGGGCGTCGCGTTCGAAGTCGCCGCGGGTGACCGAGGCGTCCTCCTCGATCAGCGGTACCGCGACGCGAGCGAGGCGCTCGGCGCTGAGGCGCTCCTTCGCGTTGCGGCAGTCGTCCCACAGCAGGCGGGCCGACCAGCGGTCGGGGCCCTCGGGCTCGATGAGGCGGGCCCACTCGTCGGGGTGGCGGTCGCCGATCGAGCGGCCGACGCGGCGCAGGACGACCTCGTCGAGGTCGAGGCCGCCGACGTCGTCGAGGCCGGCCTTGGCCAGCTGCTGGAACTCGCGGCCGCTGCGCAGGACGGCGGTGATGTCGCAGGTGCCGGCGCCGAGGTCGTAGACGACGAGGGGGTCGCCGTCGGCGACGGTGGCGCCGCTGGCCAGCAGGTGCGCGGCGGCGGCCTCAGGCTCGCTGAGCATGGCCGGCTGGTGCAGGCCGGCGTGGCCGGCGGCGGCGCGCAGGACGCCCTGGCGGTCGGCGTTCCAGGCGGCGGGGTGGGTGAGCACGACCCGCAGGCGGTCGGTGCCGGCGCTGCGGACGGCCTCGGCGTACACCTGGGCCAGCGTCGCCCCGATCAGCTGCGCGACGTCGAACTCGTCGCCGCCGAGCAGGACCCGGCGCTCGCCGATGCGCCGCTTCGGGTTGGGCTCGTAGCGGCCGGGGTCGAGGCGGGCGGAGCGTACGGCGGCGTTGCCGGTGACGAGGGTGCGGTGCTCGTCGGCCCAGACCGCGGAGGGCAGCAGCGGGCGGCCGTCGAACTGCAGCGGGAACGGGGCCTCGCCGGGCGGCTGGAGGTACGCGACGGTGTTCGTCGTGCCGTAGTCGATGCTCAGCCGGAACTCGCTCACTGAGAACCCCCCTGCAGGCTGAAGATCACGACGGCGACGAGCGCGACGACGACGAGGGCGATCGCGCCGACGGCGATGAGCGTGCGCGGCGCGGGCCGGCCGATGCCGGTCGGCGCGCCTTCGGAGCGGGTGACCGTGGGCACCGGCAGGGTGCGCACGCGGGTGCGGCGCTCGGCGAGCATCAGCTCGTTGCGCTCGGGCCACACGTCGGACAGGCCCGCCTCCAGGTAGCGGTCCCGGGCGGCGAGCTGGTCGACGCGCGCCTTGCCCGCGAGGGTCGGCTGGAAGCGCCGAAGAGCGAAAAGCAGCGCCGGCGGTACCTCGGAGATGGCGTCGCGCGCGAGGAACTTCAGCACGTCGTGCAGGGTGCGCCCGTCCTCGGCGCCGAGCTGCGAGCCGAACGCGGCCTGCAGCACCCGGAACCAGCGGTCCTGGGCCAGCTGCGCGTCGCCGGGCAGGAACGGGATGCAGTGCACGAGGAAGTCGGTGCGCTCCAGCGCGGTGTGTGTGACGTCGAGCTGTGCAGGGTCGAAGCGGCGGTTCTCGGCGGCGCTGAGCAGCAGCTCGGTGATGTGCACGTCGGAGCCGGTGTGCCGGTTGGCCAGCTCGATGAGGTCGGGCAGCGAGATGCGGTCCATGAGTGCGCGGATGCCGGGCGACTGCAGGGCGGGCGGCACGCCGAAGGCGACGGCCCGCTGCGCGAGCTCGACGATCGCGGCCGGGCCGGCGGCGGCGTTGCGCCCGTGCGCGGCCCAGGCGCGCAGGTGGTCGTCGACGAGGGCGGGGTCGAACGCGGAGTTGCGCAGGGTCTCGCGCAGCGCGTTGCTGGCGGTGGTGCGCATGCAGCGCTGCACGGTGTACCGCGTGACGACCGCCGCCGCGCCCGGGTGCTGGCCGGCGAGGCGGCCGGCGGGCTGCCAGGCGAGGTACATCGTGCGCAGGTCACCGTCGTTGAGCTTGGCGAGCTCGGCCTCGACCTGGCGCAGCCCCTCCTCGGTGTGCAGCAGCTCCAGGTGCTCGGCGGCGGCCTGCCCGGAGGTGACCGCGTCGATGAGGGTGGTCTGCAGGATGCGGCCGCCGACGAGGACCTCGCTCTGCCACTGCCGGACCTCGGCGGCGCCGGCGAGGCGGCGGGCGCCGCGCAGCGGTGCGACGGCGGCGGCACCGCCGCCGCGCCACACCTCGGCGAGCTGGACCGCGAAGTCGGACGGGCGGGTGCCGCCCGGGTGCAGGCGCACGCGGGTGGTGGCGTAGCCGGGGCCGCCGGCGACGGCGTCGAGGAACACCACCCGCGGCAGGTCCGGGTCGGTGTCGTCGTCCTCGTTGGTGGCGAAGGTCAGGTCGCGGCCGTCGCCGAGGACGTCGACGAGGCCGCGCACGAGCGCGGTGGCGGGTGCGTCGGGCTGTACCACGCTCAGCGGCGCGTCGGGGCTGTCCATGATCCGGGTGAGCAGCTCGTCGAAGAGCGGGCCGGGGTCGGGCACCGGCCGGGCGTAGGCGGCTTCGGCGTGCTCGCGCAGCGCGTGCAGCTCGACGGCGGCGAGGCGGCCCGGCGGGTACGCCTCGGCGGCGTTGAACCCGGCCCAGCCCGGCCAGCCCTCGAGGCCGAGGGCGAGCTGGACGGTGACGACGTCCTCGGGGCCGATGAGCGCGTGCGCGATCGCGGCGCCGGGGCGGTTCTTGTCGTCGCGGGCCGGCACCTTGTGCAGGACCACGCCGGCGCCCTCGATGCGCAGGTAGGCCAGCGACGGCCGCTCGTTGCGCCCGCCGGCCCGGGTGATGCGCAGCGCGAGCCGCTCGTCCCACCAGGAGACCGCGGACGCGGGCAGCGAGGTGGCGTCGGGCCCCACCCCGTCGTGGCCGGCGGCCTGCGACCGGGCGCGCCAGCGGAACACGATCTGGTCGATCCGATCCATCGCCGCCTCCTCAGTTGCCCAGCAGGGACCGGTCGAGCACGCCGGTCATCGCGAACAGCGACAGCAGCGGTCGCAGGACCCGGCGGGGCCCGAAGCCCTCGGCCGGGAAGTGCCCGTCGACCGGCGCGACGCCGGCCGCGGAGGCGAAGTGCAGGCTCACGTCGCTGACCCGGTTCACCGGAGGCAGGAAGCGCTCGGCGCCGTTGGTGGCAAGGAACTCGTACACCTCCTCGCTCTCCTCCGCGACGGTGTAGAGGTTGCCGGTGTCCTCGCGCGACAGCCAGCGCTCCACCTCGGGCCGGCGGGCGGCGAGCAGGTCGGACTTGGCGACCACCATCGCCGCCGGGATCGGCAGGAACTGGGTGCCGGACTCGCCGCGGACCTCGACGAGGCGGTCCATGACGGCGTTGAAGGCCGGGTCGCCGTAGACGGTGGCGGGCTCCCCGAGCACCGTCGGCAGCGCCTTCTCCGGGTCGACGACGAAGACGAGCGCGTTGACCGCGGACAGGAACGACGTGTCGAGGAACCGGTCGCCGGAGCGGCGGCGGCGCAGCTGCTCGCCGGCGACGTCGAAGAACGCGACGGCGAAGTCGCGCTTGGCGTGCGCGCTGTACACCTTGGCGACGTAACTGAACGCGATCGGGCTGATCTGGGTCAGCGGCAGCTGCTCGCGCCGGTGGCAGAACGGCTCGACGTAGCGGGTCATGTAGTTGTGCTCGATGGCCTCGTCGAGCCGTTCGACCCGCAGCCCGAGGTCGGCGAGCTCGAGGCTGCTGCGCAGCGCCTCGACCATCGCGGCCAGCAGCAGCGTCTTGCCGGCGGCGCGGTGCCCGACGAGGCCGATGACGATCGGGTCGCCGTAGTCGCCGTAGCGGTCGGGCAGGTAGTGGGTGGTGGCGACGCCGTCGCGCATGAGGGTGCAGGCCCGCTGCGCGCCGAGGCGCCGCTCGGCGAACGCCTCGCGGGTCTCGTCGGAGCCGCGCGCGCGGAACGGCCGGCGCTGCTGGGTCTCCACGTCGAGCTCGACCCGCTGGGCCTTGCTCCAGTGCACCCACTGCAGGCAGATCGGGCACATCACGCGGCCCAGCATCCGGCTCGGACTGGGCAGGATCATTTGGCCCCTCCCAACAGCGAGAGCACGTAGATCACCAGGAGCAGTGGCAGGCCGATGAAGACGACCGCGCCGGCGCCGAGCAGCAGCTTGCTGGACAGCTCGTCGCGGCTGTACCACAGCACGTCGAACGTCTGGCGGGCAAAGCGCCAGGCGACGGCCCGCGGCGCGGCGCGCTCGGCGCGGTAGAGCCGCTTCGCCTCGACCAGCCGGCGGAACTCGTCGCGTGCGGGGCTGAGGGGAACGGCGGCTCTGGCGACGGCGGGCGGCGGGGTGTACTGCTGCGGAATCTGCGGCGCGATGGGCATCGTGGCGGTCGTGGCGTCGGCCGGGTCGGCGCTCTGCCACACCGGCTCGTAGCGGGCCTCCTCGATGCGCCGCAGAAGCCGGTGCGGGTCGGGGCGCTCCCGCGGGTCGTCGGCGAACACGCCCTCCAGCAGCGCGGACAGCGCCGACCCGCCGCCGCGGGCGAGCTCCTCGCGCACGTCGGGCGCGGAGGCCGGCCCGGTCTGCAGCGCGATGCAGTACACCACCATCCCGGCCTGGTACACGTCGTGCGCCTCGGCGGCCAGCCGCAGCCCCTCCGGCCCGGGCGGCGGCAGCCACAGCGGGTCGAGCGCGGCGCGGGCCGGCTCGCCGACCGCGACGGCCTCGCCGAGGTTGACCAGCTGGGCGTGCGCGCCGTCCCACAGCACGAACTCGGGCAGGATCGCGCCGTGCGTCAGGCCGGCCTTGCCGAGGGTGCGGATCGCCACGAGCAGGTCGGAGAAGATCGTCAGCAGCGTCTCCGGCGCGGGTGCGCCCGGCTGCCCGGCGACGGGCGCGCCGCGGTAGGTGGTGGTCACGTACGAGCGCTCGGCGGTGACGTCGTGGTCGACGACCCGGCACAGCTGCATCGGGTACATCGTGTCGCCCAGCGCCCAGATCAGGTTGCCGGCGTTGACCTCCGTGTGCACGAGCCGGTTCGCCTCGGGGGCCCGGGCGGTCTTGCGCAGCACCTGCTCACCCGTCGCCAGCCGGCCCCACTGCAGCTCGAACTGGTCGGTGAAGCGGCGCTCCGGATCGAACTCGATGTGCACCGTCATGTGGGCAGTCGCTCCCCGTCGTCGGCGTTGATGGCGAACAGTGTGTAGCCGTTGTCGAGGTACACCACGCCGTCCCCGACGACCGGCGCGCGGGTGGCGTGGATGTCGGGCGCGGACCAGCGGGCGCTGCCGTCGGCCCGCGAGTAGGCGTGCAGGATACCGGCGTCGACCACGTAGACCAGTGTCGGACCCACGCGCACGTCGGGCCAGACGGCGACGCCGGGCGCCCGCCACAGCGGCCGGCCGTCGGGGTCGAGCGCGGTCAGGCCGGTCGGCTCCGCCACGAAGACGCCGCCGGGCACGGCGTGCGGGGTGCCGTCGCCGGGCATGCGCCAGCGCAGGGACCCGTCTGCGGGATCAATGCCGAGCAGCTCGCCGGCGGCCGGCTGCACGACGATGTCGGCGGTGGCGGCCGGCTCGGCCCGCGGCGGCAGCCCGGCGCGGCGCAGGCGCAGCCGGCCGGTGCGGTCGTCGATGCCGAGCAGCTCGTCGCCGACGCGGACCAGCACGAGGTCGCCGGCGGCGGCCAGGACGCTCGCCGGCGCGGGCAGCTCGCCGTAGCGCCAGGCCTCGCCGCCGTCGGTGAGCCGGGCGAGCACGGTGCGGCCCTGCACGAGCGCGACCCCGCCGGGCACGGGCACCGGGCGCACGGCGGCGGACGTGGTGCGCCAGCGCGGCTCGCCGGTGGCGGCGTCGACGGCGTGGAGGTTGCGCAGGCCGGGGCCGAGGACGTGGACGAGCCCGCCGGTGTGCAGCGGCTCGCCGTGCGGCGGCACCGGCAGCTCCCAGCGCCGGTCGCCGGTGCGCAGGTCCAGCGCCGTGACGCCGGTGCGGGTGGGGCTCAGCACGACGTCGGCGGCGACGACCGGCCGGTAGCCGGGCGCGGTCGCCTCCGGGTGCGCCCATCGCTCGCTGCCGTCGCCGGCCTCGAGCACGTGCACGCCGTCGTCGGCGCTGACCACGACCGCGTCGCCGGCGACGACGGTCTCGCTGCGGGCCATCGCGTGGCGCACGACCCGCCAGGGCCGGGGCGCGGCGGCGCCGCGCAGCAGCCGGGCCGCCGCCCTGGCCCGCTCGGCGATGACGTCGAGGACGGCGGCGGGCAGCCACGGGCCGGTGGCGTCGGCGAGGCCCGTGGCGATGCGCTCGCGTACCTGCCGGGCGGTCGGGCGGTCCTCGGGGGCGGCCTCCAGGCACTTGCGCAGCGTCCAGGTCATGCCGACGGGCACGCCGGTGAGGTTGGGCGCGCTGTAGTGCACGGCGTAGAGGTACTGCTCCATGGACTTGCCCTCGAACGGCAGCCGGCCGGTCGCGGCCCGCACGAGGATGGCGGCGAGGGCGAACACGTCGGAGGCGGCGGTGCCGGGCTGCCCGGCGAAGCGCTCCGGCGCCATGTAACCGACGGTGCCGTGGAAGTGACGCGACGCGGTCAGGCGGGGCGCGTCGTCGGGCCGGGCGATGCCGAAGTCGATGATCCGCAGCCCGTCGGCCAGGACGAGGACGTTGCTGGGCTTGAGGTCGCGGTGCACCACCCGGACGGCGTGCAGCGCGGCGAGCCCGTCGGCGAGGCCGGCGCCGAGCCGGCGGACGAGCTCCTCGGGCAGCGCACCGGCGATCTCCTCGACCTCGGCGAGGGTGATCCCGGGGAGGTACTCCGTGGCCAGCCACGGCGGCGAGCCGGTCGGATCGGCGTCGAGCAGCCGCGCCGTGTGCCCGGAACGGATCTTGGCGACGAGGTCGACCTCGCCGCGGAAGCGGTGCACCAGCTCCTCGTCGTGGCCGTAGCCGACGTGCAGGGTCTTGACCGCCGCGACCGCGCCCGAGCCGTCGCGGCCGAGGAAGACCTGCCCCATCCCGCCGGCGCCGAGCCGCCCGAGGATGCGGTAAGGCCCGAGCCGGCGCGGATCCTCGCGCCGTAACGGGTCAACCACCGCTGCTCACACCGGCCCCTCCGCTTCGCTCCGGCGCCGGCGCCTCAGAGCTGTATCCATGGTTCGCGGCCCCTCCGCTCCGCTCCGGACCGCTCACGTGTCCCATGGTGCTACCCCGGCGCAACCCCGTCGAGGCAGGCCGGCGGCAGGTCGAACCAGCGCAGATCCTCCGCGGCGTCCGGCAGCCCGGCCGGCGACGGACCCGGGCCGCCGCCGTGCGGCGCGGCCGTGAGGATCTCCAGGCCCGCCCGCAGCAGGCCTTCCAGATCCGGATTCGGTACCGCGAGCAGCCCGTCAGCATGCACCAGCTCGCCGGCGGCGTCATAGGAGACCCCCGCCA
>Ga0310811_10006778_pt1 | contig 14655 bp, 10 predicted proteins | sample YCmetagenome_FD_207642 | JGI IMG/M metagenome (GOLD analysis project Ga0310811, IMG submission 207642) | Soil microbial communities from experimental microcosm in Duke University, North Carolina, United States - YC | ecosystem: Engineered > Artificial ecosystem > Soil microcosm > Unclassified ...
TGCTGGAGCGCAGGTGCAGGCTGTCGCCCGGGTAGAGCCGGTGCTCGACCCCGTTGACCTCGTAGAGCAGTTCGCCCGACACCACGTAGGCGAACTCCTCGCCGGCGTGACCGTAGGCCTCCTCACGGCGCCCGCCCGGGGCGATGTGCACGACCATCGGCTCGAGCACCAGGTGCGGGCCGCGGTCGGAAAGCATGCGGTAGGTGGTCTGGCCGGACACGTACTCGGTCGCGCCGTTCTGGGCCCGGGTCAAGGTGAAGTGCTCCGGCAGGTCGTCGGTCGGCGCCGGCCGCGGCGCCGCCTGCTCCTCCTCGTGGAAGAACTCGGAGACCGGGCGGTCCAGTGCGGCGGCCACGCCGTTGAGGGCGGTCAGCCCGATCGCCGAGATGCCCCGCTCGACCTGCGAGAGGAACCCGATGGACAGGCCGGACTGGGTGGCCAGGCCGCGCAGCGTGAGCCCGCGCTCCTTGCGGAACTGGCGCATCCGCGCACCGACCAGCGCCTGGCCGCTGCTCTCGACGCGGTCCTGCCTAGCCGTCGTGCGCACCTTCGAACCTCCTGCCGAAACTTGTTTGATCCTATCGAACTAGGTCCGCCGTGAGGACCCGGAAGCATCAGATCCTCGGTCGTCCGCACCACAGTTTCCGGCACCGCGAAGCGCGTCGATGCGCCGAAACGCCCGCGCAACATGTGGGAACGTTTGCGCAACATGGCTCGGATGAGGCAGCGTATCGTCATAGCGCAACGCGGGGCCGGTGCGGGAGAGGACGATGCAGTGGGCGCGGACCTTCGGCAGGTCGCGGAGGCCAGCGGGGTCTCCCTCAGCACGGCCTCCCGCGCGCTGTCCGGCTCGGGCCGGGTGAGCGAGGCCACCCGGGCGCGGGTGCGCCAGGTCGCCGAGGAACTCGGCTACCGCCCCAACGCGCTGGCCCGCGGCCTGCGCACCAGCCACTCGCGGCTGGTCGGGCTCGTCGTCACCAACCTCGTCAACGCGTCCCTGCATGTCATCGCCGAGATCGTGCACCACCGGCTCAAGGCGGCCGGCTACCACATGGTCCTGTGCGTCACCGACGGCGACGCCGACGAAGAGCGTGCGTACGTCGAGACGCTGCGCGAACACAACGTCGACGGCATCATTTTCGTCGGCTCGGACGCGACCGCCGTCGAGCGGCTGCGCGACACCGCCGTCCCGGTCGTGCATCTCGCCCGGCAGCCGCGGCGGCCGGCCGGGGACTGTGTGCTGGGCGCCGAGTTGGAGGGCGCGCGGGAGGCGACGCGATATCTGCTGGGCCTGTCCCACCGCCGCATCGCCGTGGTCGCCGGCCCCGCGGAGGTGACATCGGGCTACGAGCGGCTCGCCGGATACCGGCTCGCACTGGACGAGGCCGGCGTCGCCTACCGCGAGGACCTGGTGTTCCAGGGCGCCCTGGAACCGGCCTCGGGCGTGGAGGCGGTCCGGCGGCTGCTGGCCCTGCCCGCGCGCCGGCGCCCGACCGCGGTGCTGGTTACCAACCATGAGTCGGCCTTCGGCCTGCTGCCGGCGCTGCGCGAGCGCAAGGTGCGCATCCCCGACGACCTCAGCGTGCTGTGCTACGAGGATGCCGACCTGCTGCGGTGGTGGGATCCGGCGGTCACAGTCATGGACAACAACGCCGCCCGGATGGGCGAGCTGGCAGTGAACATCCTGCTCAACCGCATCAGCGGCAAGGTCGATGCCGACCAGGGCGCGTGGACCGAGTACCGCGTCGGCGCGCATCTGGTGCTCCGCCAGTCCTGCCTCGTCGCCAAACCGTGATCTCGTCGGGCGCGACGGCGCCCTTGACAGTGACTCGGCGCTGGACAAGTCTGTGGAAACGTTTGCTCAAGGCGGTCGTGACGTCCGCCGGCAACCCTTCTGTAGTCCGGCCTTGGAGGCCCGCATGAAGATCCGGTCTGCTGGGGCGCTGGCAGCTGCCCTGGCACTCACGGTCACGCTCGCCGCGTGTGGCGGTTCGAACTCCTCGTCGAACAGCCAGCAGGCGGGCGGCACGCTCGTCATCGACAACGCATTCCAGCTCAAGACCGTCGACCCGGGCCGCATGTTCGAGCCGTCCGGTCTGATGATCGGCGAGGCGATGTACGACACGCTGCTCACGTTCAAGGGCAGCGACGTCGCGAAGCCGGTGCCCGACCTCGCGGAGTCCTACACCGCGTCGCCGGACGGCAAGACGTTCACGTTCAAGCTGCGCACCGACGCGAAGTTCTCCGACGGCACCCCCGTCACCTCCGCCGACGTCGTCTTCTCGCTCAACCGCGTGAAGAACCTGAAGGGCAACCCGTCGTTCCTCATGGAGGGCCTGACGGTCACCGCCCCGGACGCGAGCACCGTGGTCATCGCCAGCGACAAGGCCAACGCGGCGGTGCCGTTCATCGTGCCGAACCCCGCGCTGGGCATCCTGAACTCCAAGGTGGTCAAGGCCAACGGCGGCACCGACGCCGACGATGCCGACAAGACCGACACCGCGGAGAGCTTCCTCAACTCCAAGTCGCAGGGCAGCGGCCCGTACGTGCTCAACAGCTTCAGCACCACCACGCAGGTCGTGCTGACCCCCAACGACAACTACTGGGGCACGAAGCCGACGTACTCCAAGGTCGTCGTGCGCAACGTGCAGGCCAACGTCCAGCGGCTCAACGTCCTCAAGAACGAGTCGCAGATCGCGGTCGACCTCTCGCCCGACCAGGCGAAGGGGCTCGACGCGCTGCAGGTGGTCAGCGGCGCCTCGCCGAACGTGTTCTTCCTGTTCACGAACAACAACCCGGCGATCTCGAAGACCACCACCAACCCGAAGTTCCAGGAGGCCGTCCGGTACGGCGTGGACTACAAGGGCCTGATCGAGCTCGCGGGCGAGGGCGCGGTCCAGGCGCCGGGCGTCGTCCCGTCGATGTTCCTCGGCGCGCTGCAGAGCGGCGACGCGGTCACCCGCGACGTCGACAAGGCCAAGGCCGCGCTCGCCGCCTCCGGCCTGTCCAACCCGACCGTGACCCTGAGCTACCCCAGCGACGTCCAGGTCAACGGCCTCAACTTCGGTGACCTCGCGGCCCGCGTCCAGGCCAACCTCAAGGACGTCGGCATCACCGTCAACCTGGCGCCCGCGTCCGTGCAGGCCGCGCTGGAGACCTACCGCGGCGGCAAGGAGGAGATGGGGCTGTGGCAGTGGGGCCCGGACTACCCGGACCCCAGTGACTACCTCAACTTCCTGCCCGGTCAGCTCGTCGGCCTGCGGGCCGGCTGGGCCAAGGGCGCCGACCCGGCGCTGGAGCAGCTCGGCGAGCAGGCGGCGACGACCATCGACGACGGCCAGCGGGCCGGCCTGTACAAGCAGATCCAGCAGTCGATGAACAAGTCGGGGCCGATCATGCCGCTGATCCAGTCGGCGCAGATCCTCGTCGGCGCCAAGTCGGTGAAGAACCTGCAGTCCAACGCGGTCTGGCTGGTCAACATCCGTGAGCTCGGCTGACCCGGCCGCGGCCACCGGAGCGGGCCGGCGTCGTCCGGCCCGCTTCGGCGGGCTCCCGCGGTTCCTCGCGCTGCGCGTCGCCACCGCCGCGCTGCTGTGTGTCGGGATCACGCTGGTCGCGTTCGTCCTGACCCAGCTGGTGCCGGGCGACCCGGCCACCGCGAACCTGGGTCAGCGCGCCATCGGCGACCCGGCCGCGGTCGCCGCCTTCCGGTCCAAGTACGGCCTGGACAAGCCGCTGCCGGTGCAGTACGTGACGTACCTCGGCAACCTGGTGCAGGGCAACCTCGGCCAGTCCCAGCAGAGCCACCGGGCGGTGGCCGAGGACCTTGGCGAGTACGTGCCGGCGACGATCGAGCTCGCCGTCGTCGCGATCCTGCTCTCGCTGCTCGTCGGCGTCAGCCTCGGTACGGTCGCCGCCGTCACCCGCGACCGCTGGCCGGACCAGATCCTGCGGGTGGTCAGCCTGGGCGGCGTCTCGATGCCCACGTTCTGGGTCGCGCTCGTCGCGTTCTACCTGCTCTTCTTCAAGTGGGGCGTGCTGCCCGGCGGCGGTCGGCTCGACCCCGGCATGACCGCCCCGCCCCACGTCACCGGCCTCTACGTCATCGACGCGGCGGTCGCCGGCCAGTGGGACGTCTGGTCGTCGGCCCTGCGTCACCTGGTGCTGCCGTCGCTCGTGCTCGCCGTCTACACCGTCGGCATGCTCATGCGCTTCACCCGCGCGTCCGTGCTGGAGATCCTCGGCAATGACTACGTCCGCGCGGCCCGGGCCAAGGGCCTGCCGGAGCGGGTCGTCATCCTGCGCCACGTGCTGCGCCCCGCGCTGGTCGCGATCATCACCGTGGCCGGCGTCGCCTTCGGCAGCCTGCTGTCCGGCGCGGTCCTCGTCGAGAACATCTTCTCCTGGCCGGGCCTCGGGCAGTACGCGTACCGCAGCGCGGTCAACCTGGACCTGCCCGCCATCATGGGCGTCAGCGTCGTCGTGGCCGTCATCTACATCGTCATGAACCTGCTCGTCGACCTCCTGTACGGGGTCATCGACCCGAGGATCCGGCTGACATGACCGCGTCCGACCCGATAGGGAACAACCGGCGCACCAGGGCGCGGCGGGACCGCGCGGCCCGCTCGCCGTGGCGGCAGCCGCTCGCGATCGTCGGCGTCGTGCTCGTCGTGCTGTGGGTCCTGGTCGCGGTGCTGGCGCCGCTGATCGCGCCGCAGGGACCGCTCGACCAGGTCTCGCCGAAGCTGCAGGCGCCGTCTGCACAGCACCTCTTCGGCACCGACGAGCTCGGCCGCGACGTGCTGAGCAGGGTCATCTACGGCGCCCGGATCTCGCTGCCGTTGGCGTTCGCGCTCGTCGCGCTGGCCACCGTGCTCGGTTCCGTGGTCGGTATCGTCGCCGGCTACTTCGGCGGCGGGGTCGACGGCGCCCTGATGCGCCTGGCCGACCTGGTGTTCGCCTTCCCGGGCATCATCCTGGCGATGGCCGTGGCCGCCGCGCTCGGGCCGCAGCTGCGTAACGCGGTGCTCGCGGTCGTGGTGGTGTCCTGGCCCTCGTACGCCCGTCTGGTGCGCGGCCTCGTGCTGTCGGCGCGCAACGCCGAATACGTGACGGCCAGCCGGCTGCTCGGCTCGTCGGCGCTGCGCACGATGTTCGTCGACCTGCGCCCCAACATCGCCGGGCCGATCCTGGTGATGTCCGCGCTCGACGTCGGCAGCGCCGTGCTGCTGCTGTCCGGCCTGTCGTTCCTGGGACTCGGCGCGCAGCCGCCCACCGCCGAGTGGGGTGCCATGGTCGCGGCCGGGGCGGAGAACTTCGACCGCTGGTGGGTCGGGCTGTTCCCGGGTCTGGCCATCCTCACGGTCGTGCTGGCGTTCAACTTCGTCGGCGACACGCTCCGCGACGCCCTCGACCCGCGCACCGCGCGCGCCATCAGGGAGTAGACATGGCAGGCGCACTGCTCGAGGTCGAGGACCTCACGGTCTGGCTCGCCACCCGCGGCGGGCCGCGCAAGGCGGTCGACGGGGTCTCGTTCCGCGTCGACGCCGGCGAGATCTTCGGTATCGCGGGCGAGAGCGGCAGCGGCAAGACGATGACGGCGCTGGCGCTGCTCGGTCTGCTCCCGCACGCGGCCCGGACCACGGGGCGCGCCGTGTTCGACGGCCGGGACCTGCTGGCGATGCCGGCCAAGCAGCTGCGCTCGGTCCGCGGCCGGCACATCGCGATGGTGTCGCAGGACCCGTCCACGGCCCTGCATCCGATGCTCAGCGTCGAGACGCAGCTGACCGAACACATGCGTCACCATCTCGGGCTGCGCAGGTCCGAGGCGCGCGCCCGCGCCGTCGAGCTGCTCGCGACGGTGCGCATCCCCGATCCGGAGCGGGCGCTCGCCGCGCACCCCGCCCAGTTCTCCGGCGGCATGCGCCAGCGCATCGCCATCGCGGTGGCGCTGGCCTGCCAGCCGCGCCTGCTGCTGGCCGACGAGCCCACGACCGCGCTCGACGTCACCGTGCAGGCCGGCATCCTGCGGCTGCTCGACCGGCTCCGGCAGGAGCAGGACCTCGCCGTCGTGGTCATCACCCACGACCTCGGCGTGATGTCCGCGGTGACCGACCGGATCTGCGTCATGTACGGCGGGCGGGTCGCCGAGATCGGGCCGCGGCAGGCCGTCCTGACCGGGCCCCGGCATCCGTACACCCGCGGCCTGCTCGACGCGCGGCCCCCCCCCGCGGGCGGGGGGGGCGGTCCCGGTCGGCACCGGCGGCCCGGGGCACGCCGCGGCCTGCCCGCCCGACCCGCTGCGCGTCCCCGACCCGATGCGAGGTGCCGAGTGAGCGCCCTTCTGGAAGCGACCGGGCTCGCGGTCGAGTACCACCGGCGCGGCGTCCCGACACTGCGGGCCGTCGACCACGTCGACCTGAGCCTGCGCCGCGGCGAGATCCTCGGCCTGGTCGGCGAGTCCGGCTGCGGCAAGTCGACGCTGGGCCGAGCGATGGTGGGCCTGCTGCCCGCCGCCGCGGGCGCGGTCCGGTTCGACGGCCGCCCGGTCAGCCCGCTGGGCCGGCGCCGGCGCCCACACGAGCTGCGCCGGCTGCAGATGGTTTTCCAGGACCCGTACGCGTCGCTCAACCCGCGCCGCCGGGTCGGCGAGCAGATCGGCGACGGGTTCGTCCTCGGCGGCCTTGCGAAGCCGGCGGCCGCCGACCGGGCCGGCGAGCTGCTGGAGCGGGTCGGGCTGGCCGCGGACGCCGCCGGTCGCTACCCGCACGAGTTCAGCGGCGGGCAGCGCCAGCGCATCGCGATCGCGAGGACCCTCGCCGCCCAGCCGAGCTGCATCATCGCCGACGAGCCGATCAGCGCGCTGGACGCCTCGGCGCAGGCGGCGGTGGCCAATCTGCTCGTGACCCTGGTCCGCGACCTCGACATGGGCATGGTGTTCATCTCGCACGACCTTTCCGTGGTACGCCAGATCGCCGATCGCACCGCGGTCATGTACCTCGGCCGCGTCGTCGAGGTCGGGCCCACGCAGGAGCTCTGGTCGGCGCCCGCCCACCCGTACACGCGGGCGCTGATCTCGGCCATCCCGCGCGCCGACGGCGCCGGCACGCTCCCGGTCGAGCTGCCCGGAGACGTGCCCGACCCCGCGCGGCCGCCGGCCGGCTGCCGGTTCCACCCGCGCTGCCCGCTTGTGCGCCCGGAATGCGCCCGCCACGACCCGCCCCTCGCCGTGCTCACCGGGGGTCGCGCGGCCGCCTGCGTGCTGCAGAGCCCCGGCGAGCCGGCCCGCCCGCTCGTGCCGCTCGGCCCATGAGCACCGCACCGACGAAGGAGTGACTGACAGTGGTACTGGCTGAGCTGACCGAGCGCTTCTGGGCCTGGCGGCTGGCTCGCGTCCCGCGCACGCGCGACGACATCCCCAGGGTCGTGCGCCCCGCCGGCTGGCGCCCCGCGTGGGACGCCGCGAGCGTCGCCGAGGACCGGCGCTTCCTCGCCGGCGTCGAACGCGACCTGGCCGCCGTCGCGCCGTCGGACGACCCCGCGGTCGAGGTACCGCGGCGGCTGCTCGGCTCGGCGACCGCCCGGGTGCGCTGGGAGCTGGACATCGTGCGCAGCTGGCAGCGCGACCCCTGGTTCTACCTCGACCAGACGATCGGGCACATCTACGACGCGCTGCTGGCCCCGGACCCGTTCGACGCCGCGCGCAGCGAGGACGTCGTGGCCCGGCTGCGCTGGATCCCGGCGACGCTCGACACCGCGCGGCAAAACCTGGCGACCACCGCGACCCGCGAGTTCGCCGAGCTCGCGCTGCGCGACAGCGCCGACGCGTCCGAGCAGTTGCGGACGTCGATCGGGCTGCTCGCTGCGCACCTCGACGAGGACTGGCGCGACGCCGCCCGCACGGCCGCCGACGAGGCAGCGGCGGCGCTCGCGGCCTGGCGCGCCTGGCTGAGCGACCTGCTGCCGTCCTGCTCGCCGCACGAGCCCGTCGGCGCCGAGGCGTTCGGCTTCCTCCTGCACCGCGTCGCCTTGCTGCCGTACTCGACGGCGGAGATCCTCGCTCTCGGCGCGCAGGAACGCGACCGGGCCACGGCCTTCGAGCTGTTCGAGCGGGTCCGCTCCGGGCCGCCGCGGTGGCCGGCGCCGCCGGCGTCGGCGCAGGAGCAGTCGGCGTCGCAGCGGGCGGCCGAGCTCGAGGTGCGCGCGTTCTACGAGGAGCGCGGCCTGCTGTCGCAGCCGGCGACGCTGCGGCACTACCGCAACCTGCCGCGGCCGGACTACCTGGAGCCGCTGCGCTGGCTCGGCGTCTCCGACGACCTCACCGACGAGCACCGGCTCGACCGCGACGGCATCAGCTACGTGCCGGCGCCGTCGACGGACCTGCCGTACTTCTACCGCGCCAACGCCGCCGACACCCGGGCCGGGATCATCCACGAGGGCGCGCACTACCAGCAGCTCGCGCTGACCTGGCGGCACCCCGACCCGGCGCACCGGCGCTTCTACGATTCGGTTCCCAACGAGGGGATCGCCTTCTACAACGAGGAGATGATGCTGCAGGCCGGCCTGTTCGACGACGCGCCGCTGACCCGCGCCATCGTCTACAACTTCATGCGGCTGCGCGCCATCCGGGTCGAGGTCGACGTCAGGCTCGCCCTGGGCGAGGTGGACATCGACGGCGCCGCCCGGATGCTGCGGGAACTGGTGCCCGTCGACCCCGAGACCGCCCGCGAGGAGGCCGCTTTGTTCGCGGCCACGCCCGGGCTGGGCCTGTCCTACCAGGTCGGCAAGGTCCAGCTGCTGCGCCTGCTGGCGGACGCGGCCCGGCGCGGCGGCGACGGCTTCGACCTGCGCGCCTTCCACGACGCGCTATGGTCCGACGGCAACGTGCCCCTCGCGGTGCAGCGGCTGCAGCTGCTCGGCGACGCCGGCGAGCTCGCCCGCGCCGACGCGCTCGCCGCGGCCGCCGTCGACCTGCGGCGCCTCGCCGAGGACCTCCTCGACGCCATCACCTCCGGCGACGCGCAGCGCGTCGAGCGGCTGTACGCGGACGACATCCAGGTGTGGCACAACCACGACGGGATCGGCCGGGACAAGGCGGAGAGCGTCGACGCCGTGCGCCGCATCGCCGAGCACTACGAGCACTTTCACGCCACCGACGTGCGCATCGACGTCCTGCCCGACGGTTACGTGCAGCGCTGCGTCTTCCGCGGGCGGGAGCGGCGCACGGGCGCGCCGCTGGCCGTCGACGCGATGATGCGGGTCGACGTCCGCGACGGGCGGGTCGTGCGGATCGAGGAGTACACGGATCCAACGCAGGGCACCAACCCGGAGTCCGACGCCGGTCCGGCGCCCGACCCGGAGCCCGGCCCGAGGTTCCGCGACGGTGCCGGCTGGGAGAAGACCGCTGGCTACGCGCGGGCCGCGCGGCAGGGCGACGCCATCGCGGTCAGCGGCACCACTGCCCACGGCCCGGACGGGTCGGCACTGCATCCCGGCGACACGTACGCGCAGACCGCCGAGTGCCTGCGCCGGGCGATCGCGGCGGTGGAGCGGCTCGGCGGCGCGCGGACCTCGGTGCTGCGCACCCGCCTGTTGCTGGCCCCGGCCGCGGACTGGCAGGAGGCGGCCCGGGCCCACGCGGACGCGCTCGGCGACGTCGCCCCGGCCAACAGCACCTATGTCGTCGGGTCGCTGATCGGCGCCGGCTTCCTCGTCGAGGTCGAGATCGACGCGCAGGGAGTCGCGCGATGACGTACTCGCTGCGGGTCAACAACGACCTCGACGTCGCCACCCTCGTCGACCTCGCCCAGCGCGCCGAGCGGTACGGCTTCGACCAGCTGTGGGTGTCCAACGACCTGTTCCTGCGCTCCGCCCCGGTGCTGCTCGGGGTGCTCGCCGCCAGGACCGAACGGCTCAAGCTCGGCGTCGGGATCATGAACCCCTACTCCGTGCACATCTCCGAGATCGTCATGACGGCGGCGACCATGCAGGAGGCGACCGGCGGCCGCTTCCTGCTCGGCCTCGCGGCCGGCTCGGCCGAGTTCCTCGCCTGGGCCGGGATCGAGCGGGACCGGCCGCTGGCGAAGACGGCGGAGAGCGTACGGGTCGCGCGGACGATGCTCGGCGCGCATGACGTCGAGGGCAAGCTGCCGTCATGGTTCGGGCGCATGGCCGAGCTGCGCTTCCCGCTGGCCGAGCGGGTGCCGGTCTACGTCGGCGGGATGAGCCCGAAGATGCTGGAGATGGCGGGCAGGCTCGCCGACGGCGTCCTGCCGCTGCTGTACCCGCCGGAGCACTTCACGCAGGCGCGGGCCCAGGTGCTCCGCGGCGTCGAGGACGCCGGCCGGTCGCCGTCCGACGTCGACGTTCCCGCCTGCTTCTGGGTCTCGGTCGCCGACGACGCCGAGGCCGCCCGCCGCGCCCTAGCCGCCAAGATCGCCTACTACGGGCCGTCGTTCGCCCCGTACCTGCTGTCCCGGGCGGGCCTGTCCGTCGAGGACTTCGAGCCGGTGACCGAGGCGATGGAGCGCGACGGCCTGGAGGCGGCGACCCGGCTGGTCGACGACACCATGCTGGCGCTGGGGATCACCGGCAGCGTGCGGCAGGTGGTCGAGCGCTGCGAGGCGCTGCGCGCGGCCGGGGCGACGCACCTGTCGTTCGGGCCGCCGCTCGGCCCGGACGTGCGGGAGGCGGTAGACGTGCTCGGGACCGAGGTCCTGCCGGCCCTGGGAGGCGTGCCAAGCGGGCATTAAAGATCTTTCGGGATTTGAGTGACGACCCTCAGAGTTGTAGTCCGGTACGGGCCAGGAAGTTGAAACACAGGTCGTAGCTGCTGCCGCTGCGGCGCTGGCCGGTGTGGGCGGCGGTGTCGGCATCGTCGATGTGTTCGGGGCAGAGGTTGGCCAGTTCGGTGGCTTTGAGGTTGCTCCAGACCAGTTCCATGGGATTGAGGTCGTGGGCGTAGCCGGGCAGTTGTTCCACCATCAGCCAGTGTTGTTGGGTGGCCGGCCACTGCTTCATGTCCTTGGAGCGGTGCGCCGACAGTCCGTCCCAGATCAGCGTGACCGGTCCGCGCAGGTGCCGGCGCAACTCGGTGAGGAACGCGATGAGGCTTTCGGTGCTGTAGGTGCCCGGCTTGGTCTGGAACACCAGCTTCGCCCGGCTGCGCAGGGTGCGGCACGGCTGCGGAATGTCTATGTCCGGGAGGACCGGATGATCACGGGAATTACGTGAGCGTCGACACTTTCAGCGGCGCTTCCCAACCTGCGCCGGAACAGTAGGGTCGCCGGTGTTCACACGGGGAGAGGTTGCCCGTCGGCCGGCAGCGTGACCAGCAGCGACGTTCTGCCGGGCGCCGGGCCTGCCAGCCGCAGTTGTCCGCCGAGTGCCTCGACCCGGTCGATGAGGCCGACGTGTCCCGAGTCGAGGGCCGCGTCATCGCCGCCGGTACCGTCGTCGTGGATCGACAGCGCGAGCATTTCGCGTGCGGTCGCGGTGGCGGGGGTGACGTCGACGTCGACAGTGACGGCGGAGGCTTGTGTACGCTCGGCCACGAGGGTGAGCGCCTCGGACACGACGTGGTAGGCGGCTGTCTCGACGCTGCCGCAGAACCGGCGTTCGGATCGAACGTTGATGGTGACCGGTATGGGGCTGCGGCGGGCGAGCGTCTTGAGCGCGGACGGGAGGCCGCGCTGCGCGAGGATGGCCGGGTGCAGGCGACGGGAGATCTCCTGCAGATCCTCGTAGGCACGCGTCAAGCCCTCGATGGTCCGTCCGATCCGCGGCTTGAGCTCACTGTGATCGTCACCTATCAGCGCTTCCAGGGTGCGCAGTTCGAGGCCGAGCGAGACGAGGCGTTGCTGGACGCCGTCATGCAGGTCGCGTTCGAACCCGCGGCGCACCTCGTCGGCGGCGAGGACGATGCGGGCCCGCGACGCATTGACCTGCATCCGGCTCTCGGCGTTGATGACGGCGGCGGCGACGAGGTCGGTGAATTCGATCAGACGGCCTTCGGAGCCGGGTGGTGGCGTGCGTTCGGACCAGTGGACAACCAGTGCGCCCCACACGCGGTCGTCGATTGTGATCGGCGCACTGATCGATGCGATGCGGCCCTCCCGGCGCGCCGGTTCCGTGAGCTCGCCATGGCTGTCGGCGGAGCTGTCCAGGCGGGTCGGTCGGCCAGTGCGCAGCACGGGCTCGGCGAGGCTGCTGCTGGTCGGCAGGCGCGGTCCGAGCACGGTCCGGGAGCCGTGATGCTGGGCGATCACGGTGGTACCGCCGGACGCCTTGAACCGCAGCAGCTGCGTCGCGTCGGCATCGAGCAGTGCGGCTGTCGTCGAGGCGACCACGGCCATCACGTCATCCGCCAGCACGCAGCGGGCGATGAGGATCGCCAACTGCTGGATAGCGGCCTGCTCAGTGGCGGGCTTCTGCAGCAAGCCGGCCGGGTGCGGTTCGCCGGCAGGTACGTCGGCCGGGCGCCGCTTCCCGGTGTGGAGTTCGTCGATCAGGCGGCGGATGACCCAGGCGGGCGCCGGTATACCGCAGTTCTGCAGTCCGTGGCTGATGAGATCCGTGAACTGCTGCAGGTTCATCGCAGCGGTGGCGTTCGCCTGCTCTACCTGGTCCATGTGGCACCCCGAGTGACATCGGAAACGGTGGTCTGCGGTCGAACCTAACCCAAATTCGACGAGCAATTCGACGCAACACCCGTAAGGTTTGAGGGTTTCAGCACAATCACCCGGATACCTCACCCGGGCTTGCGCGTGCTGTCGAAGCGCCGCGGTCGGGGAAGCTCAGCCGCCGAAGGGCAGGTGCACCATCCGCCTGGACCAGGCCCTGATGCACATCACCGACCAGGGGGTGCTGCTGCGACGCGGCAGGGAAGATCGATTGGACGGTGAGTGTCGACTCGACGGTCAGTCGGGCGCACCACCATGCGGCCGCGGGGTGCCCGGATGCGTTCGGCGCGGGCCCAGTCCAGCATCTGCGTCTTGATCAGGTAGGGCGGCTTTGTTTGGAATATTGCGGCCCGTCAACGATCCTACGGATTCGGGAAGCAGTGGGGCTGTTGCTGCTCGGCGCCGGCGCCGGTGCGGCCGTCGGGGGGCAGGTCAGGGAGCCGCCGTTGGTGCCGGGAATCTTTCGTCGGCGTCCTGGGGCTGGTCCTGTTCGCATTCGGGGGACGGGTCCGGTGGGCGCGACCTCGTCGGGGACGTGACGGCGGCGCGGGCCGAGACTGCTGAGGGCAGGCCTTCGTTCGAGCATCTCGGGTCGCAGGTGGAGGGCATAATCAAGCTCGCCGAGGAGCAGGCGGCCGATCACATCGTCCAGGCGAAGGCCGAGGCCGCCCGGATCGTGGCGGAAGCACAGGCCGAGGCGGAGCGGCTCAAGTCCGAGCGAACAGGGCGCCCTGTTCCGCGAGGACTGCCGGGGCGAAGCGGGCCGGCGGCGGCAGGGTGGCCGTCGTGGGTGAGGCGCGGAGTGCTTCGAGGGCCAGTGCGGCGAACCGCCGGGCGGCCGCGAGCCTGAGGTCCGGCGGGGCGGCGGAGAGGCCGCGGCCGGCCATCAGCACAAGGATGAAGTCGTCCAGGGCGAAGTCCGGGCGGAGGGTGCCGGTCTGTTTTGCGCGGCGGCACAGGTCGGCGATCATGCGGAGCATGTCGGCGCGGTGGGCGGCGAAATCGATCGCGCCCGGCAACGCGGTCATGAAGGCGTCGACGAAGCCCTGATTCTGCGCGTTGAGCTCGGCGAGTCCCTGGACCACCGAGCACATCCCGCGCCACGGGTCCGGGTCGGCCCAGGCGTCGCGGACGATCGTGCGGCATTGCTTGACCTCGTGGGTGAACGCCTGGTCGATCAGCGCCTGCTTGGTGGCGAACCGCCGGTACAGCGTGGCGGCGCCGACCTCGGCCCGGCGGGCGATCTCGCGCATCGGCACGTCGAGGCCCCGCTCGGAGAACAGCGCCCGCGCGGCGTCGAGCACCCGGTCCCGGTTCTCCTGGGCGTCTGAGCGCAGCATGTGGGGCAAACGGTCGGTCACGGGATCTCACTTTACTCAAGTGGACGGGGGTGTCCGATACGGTCGCAGCAGGTCAAGGCGATCGGAGATGACAGTGAAAGCGGTAAGCATCCGAACGTTCGGCGATCCCGGCGGCATGGCGGTGATCGACGCGCCGGTACCGGCACCGAAGCCCGGGCAGTTGCTCATCGAGGTGAGGACGATCGGCGTCGGCGGAGTCGACGCGGTGATCCGGCGGGGAACCCTCGGCGGCTACGGCTTTCGCGTGGGCATCATTCCGGGCAGCGAGGTAGCCGGGCGGGTGATCGCCGCCGGCGACCCGACCGACGCGGCGTGGGTCGGGCGCGACGTGTGGGCGTTCACGGGCGTCGGCGGCGCCTACGCCGAGCAGGCGGTCGCTCGCCTCGAAGACGTGACCGAGCTCCCCGAAGGCCTCGAGCCGGTCGACGCGGTGGCGCTCGGCAGCGCCGGGCCGGTCGCCCACTTCGCGCTGGCGCAGGCCCGGTTCGGCCGCGGCGAGTCGCTGCTGGTCCGCGGCGCGGCCGGCAGCCTCGGCATCATGGCGATCCAGTTGGCCACGCTGGGCGATGCGGGCGCGATCGCTGTGACGACGTCCTCCCCTGAGCGGGGGAAGC
>Ga0310811_10006779_pt1 | contig 14654 bp, 15 predicted proteins | sample YCmetagenome_FD_207642 | JGI IMG/M metagenome (GOLD analysis project Ga0310811, IMG submission 207642) | Soil microbial communities from experimental microcosm in Duke University, North Carolina, United States - YC | ecosystem: Engineered > Artificial ecosystem > Soil microcosm > Unclassified ...
TCGCACGCTCGAGGACAACCCTGCGCTTCTTCTTGGCGTTAAGCGAACGCTTGACGCGTGCCATCGTTCAAATCTCCCTCTGGGCTGCGGTTACTGGACGTGTGCCTGGCGCGGCCGAGGCCGCCGACGGCTTACCTGCCGAGCAGTCGCTTGATCTCGCGGACGTCGGACTTGGCGACTGGGACCTCGCCGTAAAGCCGACGCGTCACGCGCGAGGACTTGTGCTCGAACTTGTGCTGCCTGTTGGCACGCAGCCGCATGATCTTGCCGCTGCCGGTGATCTTGAATCGCTTCGCGGTGCCGCTGTGCGTCTTCATCTTCGGCATAGTTGACGACTCCAATTCGGTCTTCGACATCCCGCTTGTCGCGGGACAGCATTATCTGGCGGTGCGGCCCGCACGCTGTCTGCGTGCGGGCCGGCGGGCGCCCCCCACCGCCGTTTCCCCGGGAAACCCCGGGTAAGTCTTTACGCGTCGGTCGGCGCCGGTGCCGGGGTCTCGACCGCAGGCTCAGCCGTCTCGGTCGCGGCCTCGCTGCGCGGGCTCGGCACGGGGCGTGACTGCGCGGCTGACGGCGCCGGCTTGCCCTCGGGCTTCCGCTTGTGCGGGCCGATGACCATGATCATGTTCCGGCCGTCCTGCTTGGGCTGGGACTCGACGAAACCGAGTTCGGTGACGTCGTCCGCCAGCTTCTGCAGCAACCGGAACCCGAGCTCGGGACGGGACTGCTCGCGACCGCGGAACATGATCGTCACCTTGACCTTGTCCCCCGCCTTGAGGAACCGCTCGACGTGGCCCTTCTTGGTGCCGTAGTCGTGCGGGTCGATCTTCGGGCGGAGCTTGATCTCCTTGACGATCGTCTGGGTCTGGTTCTTGCGCGATTCCCTGGCCTTGACCGCGGACTCGTACTTGAACTTCCCGTAGTCCATGAGCTTAGCTACCGGGGGCCGAGCGGTCGGGGCAACCTCGACAAGATCGAGGTCAGCCTCCTGGGCGAGCCTGAGCGCCTCGTTGATAGAGACGATCCCTATCTGCTCACCCTTGGACCCGACAAGCCGGACTTCAGGGGAACGGATGCGCTCGTTGATACGCGTTTCGGCGCTGATGTGACCTCCACAGGTTCATCATTATTCTGCCGTCGCCGGCTTCTCCGGCGACCGGGTTTTGCGCTGTCGCGGCAGTGCGCCCGCCGACGACAGTGGCCTGTCGTGACCTGCGCCAAACGGAAAAGCCCCGTCAGGCGCGTGCGCCGCGGGGCTACCACATCGACGGCGCTACCCGCCAGCTGGGCTGGCGACGCGCCGCACCGAACCCGCCGACCCGAAGGCCGGCCAGGTGGGAGGTGGTCCTCCGCTTGCACACCCGGCACGCGATACGTACCGGACTGGTCACCGACAAGAGTATCAGCACTTACGGGCGCTCGGGTATTCCCGTCCCACCCGTTGGAGCGAATCCGCGGAAGTGGCCTTGAGTGCCACGCGGCCATTCGGGAACTGGCCTGGAGTGCCACAAGGCCCATAGAGGTGAGCCAGCGTGCCACAAGGTCAGATGGAAGTGGTCCTGTGTGCCGCAAAGCTGACTGGCGTGCTGGCCTTGCGTGTCGCAAGGCCAGAACGCCAGGCGCTAGGCGGGGTTAGTTGACGACGCGGTTGTGGAAGGTGCGGACAGCCAGGGCACCGAAGACCACCGTGCCGCCGACCAGCGCCAGCAAGATGGCCCACAGGGGCATGTGGCCCAGGCTCGGGGTGAGAGCGGCGCGCAAGCCCTCGGTCATGTAGACCATCGGGTTGATCAGCGTGACGATCTGCAGCCAGCGGATCACGTGCAGGGCGGACCACGGGTAGTAGACGCAGCCCAGCATGGTGATCGGCAGCAGGATCACGGCGAAGAGCATCTGCACCTTGCGCGGGTCGACCACCGTGCCGAGCCACAGGCCGAGCGACGCGGTCATCGTCGAGGCGAAGATCATGACCACGGCGAGCAGGAACCAGTTGGTCACGTGGATGTGCGGGCCCTGGCCCGGAGCGTGCACCCAGTACACGACCGGGAAGACGATCGCCGCGCCGATGAACGCCTGGATGGCGCCGGCGGTGATCTTCTGGATGCCGAGCACCTGGATCGGCACCGGCGCCAGCGCCCGGTCCTCGATCGTGCGCTGCCAGGAGAACTCCATGATGAGGGGCATCGTGGTGCCGAACATGCCCTGCATGAGGAACATCGAGCCCATCAGGCCCGGCACTAGGATCGTGGCGAAGTTGACGCCGCCGGCCGCCGCGCCGCCCCCAGCCGAGAAGCCACTGCCGATCTTGGGCAGGACGTAGGCGAAAACGAACGCGAACAGCAGCGGTTGCAAGACCGCGCGGATGAACGTGGACGGGGCGTTCCGGCCGAGGACGCGGAACTCGCGCGCCATCATGGCGGAGAACGTCTTCCACAGGGTCGGGTGCGGCACCGGCGCGTCGGTGATCAGCGCGGCGATCGAGGCCGTGACCTCAGGGTCGCCAGCCGACGCGCCGATGTTGGCAGGCTGGGTCGTGGTAGCCATTGGTCTCCTACTCCCGGTACTCGCGGCCGGTCAGGGCGAGGAAAGCGGTCTCCAGGCTGGGCTTGGCCACCGACGCGTCGCGGACGTGCAGGCCGTTATCGGTGCCGAGGGTCACCACGTCGCCGAGCAGGCCCTCGGCATCGGTGCTGAAGACGCGGAGCTGGTCACCCTCGGCCTCGATCTTGCTGACGCCGGGCCGCTCGGCCAGGCCGGCCCGCTCGGCGAGCCCCTCGGGCACCGGCTCCTCGTACCGGACGGTGACGACCGTCTGCGCGCCGGAGTCCGCGAGGAGCTTGTCGAGGGAGCCCTCAGCGAGGATCTTGCCGTGGTCGACGACCGCGATCCGGTCGCACAGTGCCTCGGCCTCCTCCATGTAGTGCGTGGTGAGCAGGACGGTCTGCCCTTGGTCGTGCAGCACCTGCAGGATGTCCCAGAGGTTGACGCGGGTCTGCGGGTCCAGGCCGGCGGTCGGCTCGTCGAGGAAGAGCACGTCCGGCTGGTGCACCAGAGCGCGGGCGATCATCAGCCGCCGTGCCTGGCCGCCGGACAGCTGGTCGGCCATCGCGTTCTTCCGGTCGGACAGGCCGAACGCGTCGATAAGCGCCGCGGCGCGCTTGGCCGCGACACTCGTGGACAGCCCGAAGAACCGGCTGCGGAACATCAGGTTCTCCGCCACCGTGAGCTGCATGTCCAGCGTGTTGTTCTGGGTCACCACGCCGATCCGCCGCTTGACCGCCACGGTTTCCTTCGTGACGTCGTGGCCGGCCACCCATGCCTTGCCGCCGGTAGGCGCGACCAGGGTGGTGAGCATGCCGATGGTGGTGGACTTGCCGGCCCCGTTCGGGCCGAGGAGCCCGAAGAACTCCCCCTGCGGTACGTCAAGGTCGACGCCGCGCACCGCCTCGACGTCGCCCCGGCTCGATTTATAGGTCTTGCGCAGCCCTTCGGTCTTGATCGCCGACGTCGCCGTCGGTGCTCCATGGCCGTTGAGACGCGCGGTCACGGTCGTCATGCGCCGCGTTCCTCTCGCAGTAGCTGGCTCAGATGATCGATCATCTGGATGAAGAATCCCCGGACGACAGCCTCGTCGGCCTCGTCCACGAAGTCGAACGCTTTACGCCACCTGGCGGCCGCCTGGGGGACGTAGTAGGAAATCAAGGCACGGCCCTGGTCGGTGATGTAGAGCCGGACCACGCGGCGGTCGGTCTCGTCGGGCTTGCGCTCAACGAACCCTCCCTTGACGAGGGTGTTCACCACGCTCGTCATCGTGCCTGGCGTGGACCACGCCTGCTCGGCCAGTTCGGTTGACTTCAGGCCGTCGCTGGCCATCAGCACCCGCAGCACGCCGAGGCCGGACAGGCTGACCTTCAGCCCGGCCGCCTGGACGGTGTACTGGCCGTACGCGCCGAGCAGCCGGGTAGCCGACAGCATGAGCGCGTGCAGCGGCACGTCGTCGGGGAACTTGATCAGCCGACCCGGCCAACCCTCCCAGTTGATGGGCTGGCCGTCCGGACCGAGCGGTCCGCAGGCGCTGCCTTCGGCCGGCGGCATGGCTGCCGCTCCCCCGGGCACGCCGGCTTCCGCCTGGTCAGGCTCCCCTGAAGTCATGCTTCAGTATGCCCGATAAGGAGTTTTGAGGTCAAATATTTTGAGCTCAAAACTCTTCTTGGCGCCTGCGTCAGGGTGCGGTCATTCACCCGCCTTCCACCCGGTACCCGGCGGAGGACGGCCCCGGTTCATCCTTTTGTGATGATGCGCGGCCGGGTTACCGTGGGCACGCCTGCATGATCCGGCAAGCAAGCCGGATTCGGGATCAGGCTCCGGGAGATCAGTGGTTCAGGAAGGGGACATGCGCCCGGCCGGCAAGCCGTCGCTGGCCGCCAGGATCGAGGACGAGAAGTCACGCTCGCTGTCATGGAAAGCGCTGGCCAAGCGCGCCGCTGCGGTAGTTGTGGCGGGCATCACCATCTACCTCCTGCTCCCGGTCATCACCGAAGTGCTGGCGTCCTGGCCGCGGCTGTCGACCCTGAACCCTTGGTGGATCATCGTGGTGATCGCGGCGGAGATCGCCCACTTCACCTGCACGTTCGCCCTGCAACGCCTGGTCTTGCGGACCAGGAGCTGGTTTCCTGTCATCACTTCGCTGCTGGCCGGCAACGCTGTCACCCTGATCATGCCGGGCGGTGCGGCCGTAGGCGCGGCGGTGCAGTTCCGGATGCTCGCGATCAGCGGACAGGACACTACCTCGACGGTCGGCGGTCTTGCCGCTTCCGCACTCCTTGGCGTGGGCGGCCTGCTCGCCCTGCCAGCCATCGCCCTTCCCGTCATCCTGGCGGGTACCCCCAGCAGCCGGGGCCTGGTGAACGCGGCGATCTTCGGCGCCATCGTGTTCGTGATCTTCGCCGCGTTCGGGGCAGTGCTCCTGACCTACGACGCGCCGCTCCGCTGGACTGGCCGGCGAGCACAGCGGCTCAGGAACCTGATCTTGCGGAAGCGGCCGCCGCTTGAGGGATTCGACCAGACGCTGCTCGCCCAGCGGAACGACATCCGCGAGGCACTCGGCAGGCAGTGGTGGCAGGCGGTCTTGCTCAGCGCCGGCCGGCTGGCTTTCGACTACCTTTGCCTGCTCGCGGCGTTGCAGGCGACCGGCAGCCGCCCGCGGCCCTCGCTGATCCTGGTCGCCTATGCGCTAGCCGGCATCATCAGGATGATCCCCCTTACCCCTGGCGGTCTCGGGATCGTGGAAGCGAGCCTCACCGGCCTCCTGATCCTGGCCGGCGTGGACTCAAGCCAGGCCGCCCTGGCGACACTCGCCTATCGGATGGCCTCATACTGGCTGCCGCTGCTCGCCGGGCCGGTCGCATACGGCCTGTTCTTGTTCCGGTACCGCGAGCAGCGAGGCCTTCCGGCCGGCGAGCACGGCGCAGGCGTGAGCTAACCCTTTACCACACTGAGGCGGCAGGGACGAAGTCGGTGATCGCGGTGGCTACCGCCGCCGGGTTGTCGACCGGGACCCAGGCCTTGGCCCCGGGGACGGTGATGAGCGTGGCCCGGGGGAAGTCCGCCGCCAGGCGTTCCGCGTGCGCCACCGGGAAGAAGCCGCATTCCGTGCCCCAGACCAGCAGGACTGGCCGGGTGAAGCGCGGGATCTCGCGGGCGGCGTCCAGCATGAGCTGCGGGTGGCAGCCGGCCATCGCGGCGACGAGGTCGCCACTCACCCGGCGGTCACGCAGGGGCGGCTCGGCGAACGACGCGGCCCGCGCGTCGTCGATCTCGGTGACGGCAACCGAGGCCGTCCCCTTGCGCCGCGCTTCCGGCGACCGGAGCACCCGGCGCGCCTGCAGCCTCAGGCCTGCGGCGGCGAGCCAGGGAACCAGGCGGCACATCTGCGCCGCCATTCGCAGCGACTCCGGCGGGAAGTGCTCATAGCTCTCGCAGTTGGTCAGCACGAGGCGGCCGATGCGGTCGAGGGCGGGGTGCCCGCTGGCGAGCGACAGCAGGAGCAGCCCGCCGGCCGTGTCGTTCACGACGACCGTGGCGTCGTGCACGTCGAGCAGTTCGAGCGAGTCGGGTATCAGCCGGGCCAGCGAGGTGGCCGAGCGGTCGGCCCCTTGGTGCAGGGGCCAGGGGTGCGCGCCGAGCGGAAGGTCGACCGTGATGCAGCGGTAGCGGTCCTTGAGCGGAGTGATGACGTCGCGCCACAGGTCGTGGTTCGCGAGCGCGCCGGCGTAGAAGACGATTGCCGGTCCCGTGCCAGACGACTGCCAGGCGAGGGGGCCGAGCCGGGTTTCCAGCTTTCCGGATTCCATGGGTATAAAACATACCCTTGGTATGCGAAGATCACAACCATGCGCACCGCCGGGGTTTTGCTACTTGCTGTTGTCCGGGGCCAGGCCGCGGAGCATCGCGTCGACGGCGCGGCCGAGGGATGTCCTGGCCGCTTCCGGGTCGGCCGCGCGGGCGATGATGCTGCCCGCCAGCCAGGCCATTCCGCCGATCAGCTCGGTCAGCTGCTTCGGGTCCAGCTCGATCAGCTGGCCGTGCGCCATCGACATGGCGATGAACGACCGCAGCGCCTGCATGCCGGGCTCCTCGGCCGCGGCGGCTTCGGCCTCGGCGTCGAAGCCCACCACGGCGGGCCCGTCGATCAGGATGATCCGCCGGAACTCAGGGTCGAGCGACGCGTCCAGGTACGCGCTCATCATCGCCACGATCTGGTCCACCGGCTGCGCGCCGGCCCCCGCCCCCAGGCCGCCCGCATGGATGACGCGGTCCTGCGCGTCGGCCCCGGTCTGCGCGTAGACGGCGCGGAACAGCGCCTGCTTGTTGGCGAAGTGGTGGTACACCGCGCCCTTGGTGACGCGGGCCGCGTCCGCGATCTCGTCCACCGACGTCTGCGCGTAGCCGTTCCGGCCGAACAGCGAGCGGGCGGCGGCGAGCACGGCGCGGCGGGTGGCCTCGGCGTGCTCGGCCCGGAGCCGGCCGGCGGGCTCGGCGCCGCCTTCGCCCTGTGCCGCTCGCCGAGTCATGCGGTCAGTATGCCAGCGCTTGAGGTCGACTGTTGCTTTTGACTTCAGGCGAGGCGGGTTACCTCGACGGTTACCTGCAGGTCGCCGGCTGCGGGACCGTGGTAGATGCCCTTGAGCGGCGGGACGTCGACGTAGTCGCGGCCCCGGGCGACCACCACGTGCCGCTCGCCGACCGCGGCGCCGCTCGTCGGGTCGAGCGGGGTCCACGCGCCCGCCCAGTACTCCACCCAGGCGTGGGACTGGCCGACGGCCGTGCTGCCCGGTTCGGCCTGCGCCTGCGGGTGCAGGTAGCCGGAGACATACCGGGCGGGGAGGCCCACCGAGCGCATCAGGGCGACCGTGAGCTGGGCCATGTCCTGGCAGACGCCCTGGCCCTTGTCCCAGGCTTCCTGGGCGTTGGTGCGGACGCCGGTCGCACCCGGCACGTAGGTGACGTGCTCGTGGACGCGGGCGGAGAGCGCCGCGGCGGCGGCGTCCGGGGACAAGCCGGAAATTTCGGCTTTCGCTGCGCTGGTGATCTCTTCCGTCACGGTCGTCAGCGGGGTGGGCAGCAGGAACTCAAGCAGCCTGCCGCCCTTCGCCTTGTCGCTGATCTCCGTCCACGTGGGGCGCTCCGCGGCGGCCGGGATGCCGGGGAACGGCTCGGTCTCCACCGTGGCGGCCGCGCGGATGGCGAGCTCGTCGTGCTCATCTGGCAGGTCGAAGACGGAGACGAACGTGCCCCAGTAGTCGCAGTAGGTCCACACGGAGACACCTGGACCCGCCGTCACCAGTGACTCCAGGGTGGTCTGGGTCGGCAGGGTCAGCGGAGTCATCCGCGCCTCGTTGAACGAGGTCAGCACCGGGCTCGCGTACGTGACCCTGGTGGTGTGCTCGATCCTCAGTCGCCAGCCCACGCTTAGCCGTCCCGTTCCCAGGCGACCGGGGCCCGGTACTGGAAGTACCGTTTGGCGATCGCCTCACTCGCCTGCACGCAGGTCTCCTGCAAGGTACTGAGCAGCTCAGGCAGCTGGGCCGTGAGCTGTTTCGGGTCGGCGTACTCGAGCCGGTTCCTGAGCCTGCCGACCGGGCGGCGGGCCGGGTCGTCGACTCCGACCCTGGTCGCGCCTGGGTTGAGCGCCGCGAGGCACTCTTCCGCGGTGGTCAGCGCGTGCACCACGCTGCGCGGGAAGAGGCGGTCGAGGAGCAGGAACTCCGCGACGTGGGACGGCTCGGCGGCCCAGCCGTGCGTCCTGATGAAGCTCTCGTGGGCGCCGCAGGCCCTGAGCAGCACGGGCCAGCCGAGGTCGTCGGGGGCGGACATCCGCGCTAGCAGGAGCCGCGCGGTCATGTCAGCGCGTTCCAGGCTCCGGCCCAGGACCAGGAAGCGCCAGGCGTCGTCGTGGCTCATCGTGGAGTCCGCCAGGCCGAAGAACAGGGCGGACCGCTCCCTGATGTAGCGGAGGTAGACGTGCGGGCCGAGGCGCTCGGCCGCGCGCTTCTGCCCGGGGAGGCCGTGCGCCGTGACGTTCAGGCACTCCCACATTTCGCTGGAGATGACCTCGCGGATGCCGCGCGCGCCCGCCCGCGCGCCGAGCATCGAGCCGGCGATCGCACTCGGCGACTGCGCCTCGAAGACCAGGCGGAACAGGACCAGGTCGACGTCGAGTTCGGTGTCGGGGTCGACCGGGACCCCGAGGATCCCGAACAGCGCGCGGCAGGCCGCGTCGGAGTCCGCGCCCGCCTCGCCGAGCATCCGGTGGATGTAGACGTCGATGAGGCGGGCGGTGTCGTCGGCCCGCTCGACGTACCTGCCCGTCCAGTAGATGGACTCCGCGATGCGGCTGAGCAGCTCGGCGTTCACTGGTCGGGGCCGATCTGCCGGGTGATGGCGACCATCTCAGGGGCGCTCGCGGCTTCCGCCCGGGTCAACTCGGGGAGCGCCATGGCGAGCCGGTCCTTGGCTTCTTCGACCGTTTCCTGCACGTGGCCCCGGTCGAGGACCCAGGTGTCCTTCGACCCGCCGCCCTGGCTGGAGTTCACCTTGAGCTCCCCCTCCTTGAGCGCCACGCGGGTGAGGCCGCCGGGCAAGACCCAGACGTCGCTGCCGTCGTTGACGGCGAAGGGGCGCAGGTCGATGTGCCTTGGTGCCAGCTTCTCGCCGACGAGCACCGGGGAGGTGGACAGGGCGATGGGCTTTTGGGCCATCCAGCCTCTCGGGTTGGCCCTTACCGTGGTCTGCAGGGTTCGCAGCTCTTCCTCGGTGGCCTTCGGGCCGATGACGATGCCCGCGCCCCCCGCGCCGTCGACGGGCTTGAGCACGAGGTTGCCGACCTCGGACAGGACCCAGTCGAGGACGTCGGGGTCGTCGAGGCGGTACGACTCGACGTTTTCCAGGATCGGTTCTTCGCCGAGGTAGTAGCGGGTCAGATCCGGCATGTACGTATAAATCAGCTTGTCGTCAGCGACGCCGTTGCCGATGCCGTTGGCGATCGTCACGGTCCCGTGCCTGGCCGCGTTGACCAGTCCCGGGCAGCCGAGGAGGCTGTCGGGGCGGAACTGCAGCGGGTCGAGCCACTCGTCGTCCACCCGCCGGTAGATGACGTGGACCCGCCGCCTGCCGTGCGTGGTGTGCACGTAGACGCGGTTGCCCGAGCAGAACAGGTCGCGGCCTTCGACGAGCTCGACCCCCATGAGCCTTGCGAGGAGGGTGTGCTCGAAGTAGGCGGCGTTGTGCACGCCGGGAGTGAGGACCACGACGAACGGGTCGACGACGCCGTGCGGCGCGGCGGCTCTCAGGGCCGTGAGCAGTCTTGACGGGTACTCGTCGACCTGGTGGATCTTCTGGTCGCTGAACAGGGCGGGGAACAGGCGGGTCATGGCGAGCCGGTTCTCCAGGACGTAACTGACCCCACTCGGGACCCGGACGTTATCCTCGAGGACGCGGAACTTCCCCTGCTCGTCTCTTATGAGGTCGATGCCGGCGACGTGCACGCGGACACCGTTGGGCGGCGTCAGCCCGGCTACCTCGCGGCGGAACTTCTCGCTGGTGAAGACGAGGCTCCAGGGGACCACGCCGTCGTCGAAGGCGCGGCCTGGCCCGTAGACGTCGGCCAGGAACGCCTCAAGCACCCTGACGCGCTGGCGGACGCCCTTGGAGACGAGGTCCCACTCCGCGGCAGCGATGACCCGCGGGATGAGGTCGGTGGGCATGGCCCGCTCCTCGCCCGCGTAGTCGTAGGTGACGCCGCGGTCGGTGAAGACCCGGGCCAGCTGGTCAGCGCGGTACCTGAGCTCGGCCGGGTCCATGGGCTGCAGGACGCTCACCAGTGCGTCGTACGCCGCGCGTGGCTTGCCCGGGGCTGCGAACATCTCGTCCCAGGCCTCGGCGAGCAGGTAACCATCAAAAATGTCCGCCACGACCCCCAGGGTAGAGAGCCGCTGTTCCACGCTTATTTCAGCAGGTGACAGCTGTGTTTCCGCCTATTTCGGTATGTGTCCAGCGTACGACTGTTCGGGCCTTGTGGCACGCAAGGCCCGAACAGTAGTGGGCGTGTGTGCCACAAGGCCGATAGAAGCGCGCGTGCGGCACTCAGGGCTAAAACGGTTTTGGCCTTGAGTGCCACGCGGCTAGGCTGCTCCGCGCCCCGGACGGTTACCCTGCTTGGAGGAGGAGGCGGTATGTACATCCCTGCCCATTTCGCGCCCGACGAGGCGACGGTTGACGCGCTGCTGCGCAATCACGGGGCGGCCGACCTGGTGACCCTGACTGCCGAGGGGCTCATGGCGACGATGCTGCCCTTCATCTACGAGCCTTCTGCCGGGGCGCACGGGGCGCTGCACGGGCACCTGGCGCGGAACAACACGCAGTGGAAGCATGACGCCATCGGCGAAGCGCTGGTCATCGTGCGCGGCCCCGATGCCTACATCTCGCCCGGCTGGTACGCGTCCAAGGTTGAGCACGGGCGCGTGGTGCCCACCTGGAACTACGTGACCGCGCACGTCTACGGGCGGTTCGTGGTGCACGACGACCCGGTCTGGACCGAAGACCTGGTGCGGCGGCTCACGACCAAGCACGAGGCCCGTCGGGATCATCCGTGGTCGGTCGACGACGCGCCGCGGGCCTTCATCGAGGGACAGCTGCGGGCGATCGTCGGGGTCGAGCTGGAGATCACCCGCATCGAGGCGAAGGCCAAGCTCAGCCAGAACCGCCCGGAGGCCGACGTCGAGGGCGTGATCGCGGGCTTGCGCGAGCGCGGCGACGCGGAGATGTCGGACGCGGTCGAGCGGGCCCGGGGTTAGGGTCCGTCCCGCCTGCTGCTCTTCATCATCCAGAACGGGCTGTTGGTCCCAGTGGCCGCCTAACCGCTTCGCGTGCGGGCGAGGGGACGCGCGCGGCGACGACCCGTTACGGATGAAAGTTGGTTAAAGCAGGACGCCGTTTGTCGGAGGGCTCTGATAGGACAGGCACATCCTTGGACGCGTGAAGGGATGCAGCCGTGGATGTGGACGAGCACCTCGACCGGTACGCCGGGCTCCCGGTCGTCGAGTTCGGGTTCGACGACGCGCCAGCGCCGGGCGAGCGGGTCGCCTGGAAGGTCCGCACCGACTACGGCCCCCCGGGCGAGGTCGAGGAATTCGTCGAGGTCTTCGACCGGTTCCTTGCGGCCGTCGACACGACGGAGGTCACCCACCTTGTCTTCGGCTACTGGGGCCCGGGCTACGAGGTCAGCAGCGCGGTGCCGCGGCAGCTGCTGCTGGAAGCGGTGCCGCGGCTGCCGAACCTGAAGGCTCTCTTCTTCGGCGACATCACCCGCGAAGAAGACGAGATCTCCTGGATCCAGCAGTGCGACATCACCCCGCTGGTACATGCCTACCCGGGCCTGGAGCGGCTCGACGTGCGGGGCGGCATGGGGCTTGAGCTGTCGGCGTTTTCCAGCACGGCGCTGAAGGTACTGCGGGTCGAGACGGCCGGTCTTGGTGCCGCCGTGATCCGCGCGATCGGTGCCAGCGACCTGCCGAACCTGCGGACCCTGGACCTCTGGCTGGGCACCCAGGAGCGTGGCGGCAATGTTACCGCCGCTGACCTGGCCGGAATCCTGAGCGGTGAGCGACTGCCCGCCCTGACCCGCCTGGGCCTGATGAACAGCGACGTCCAGGACGAGGTCTGCGCCGCTGTGGCCATCGCGCCGGTGGTCGCCCGGCTGTCGGAGCTCGCGCTAAGCATGGGGGCGCTGACCGACGACGGGGCCGAGGCGCTGCTGTCCGGGCAGCCGTTCACCCACCTGGTCGAGCTGGACTTGCGGCACCATTTCCTGACCGCCCCCATGGTGGCGCGGCTCCGGGCTGCCCTGTCCCCGGTCAAGCTCCTGCTGATCGACACTGCCCAGGACAACCATCCCGCTGACGGAGAGTATGCGTGGTACGTCGCGGTGGGCGAGTGACCACGTTCACCGTCGTCGGCTCGCCGGGTGACCGCCGCCTCGCGGGCTTCGCGGATGCGTGCCGGGCCGAGGGGCTGCCGTCGCCGCGACTGGTCCCCTGGGCCAGCCTGCTTTCCGGGACGGCGGCGCCGTGCCCGGCGGGACTGCTCCGCGTCGAGTCGCCGGGCGGCGACCCAGGTGTCGACGCGTTGCTGCGCGGGCCGGGCGACCCGGCGCGGGTGGGCGGCGGCGCCCGCTGGTACGCGGCGTTCACTGCGGCGCTTAACCGGCTTCGCGCGGCGGCGGGTCCAGGGACGACCTGGCTGAGCGACCCCGGTGACATCGCGGTGATGTTCGACAAGCGGCGCTGCCACACGCGGCTGCGCGCCGCCGGGGTACCGGTGCCCGCCGCGCTTGGCCCGGTGACCGGCTACGCGTCGCTGCGGGCCGCGATGAGCGACGCAGGCTGGGGGCGGGTGTTCGTCAAGCCGGCGCACGGGTCCTCCGGGTCGGGCGTGGTCGCGCTTGCCGCGGACGGCGCGCGGGTGCGCGCGGTCACGTCAGCGGTGCCCGCGCCTGGCGGCGGGTACGTGAACTCGCTGCGGGCGGCGGTGTACGAGCGGGAAGACGAGGTCGCCGCGCTGGTTGATGCGCTCGCGCCGGACGGGCTGCACGTGGAGCGCTGGGTGCCCAAGGCGGGCATCGAGGGGCGGACGTTCGACCTGCGGGTGGTAGTGATCGGCGGGACGCCGACCCACGCGGTTGCGCGGACTAGCACGATTCCGATCACCAACCTGCACATGGGCGGGCGGCGCGGCTCCCTGGCGGCGGTGCGGGACAAGCTCGGCGCGGTGCGCTGGGAGCAGGCGCTTGACGTTTGCGCCCGGGCCGCCGCCTGCTTCCCCGGGAGCCTCATGGTCGGCGTTGACCTGCTGGTGGACGCCGGGCTGCGGCAGTTCTTCGTGGGCGAGGTCAACGCGTTCGGCGACCTGCTGCCGGGGCTCACCGGGCTGCCAGGCGGACCGGCCGAAGGACTGGACACCTACACCGCCCAGGTGCGGGCGGCACTTGCCCGGGAGGCCGCGCCATGCGGGACATGAACGCGGTCGTGGGCAGCCACGACATCGTCCTCATCACGCTGGACACACTCCGGTACGACGTCGCGGACGCGCTGTGCGCCGCCGGGCGCACGCCGACGCTCGCCGGGGTGCTGCCCGGCGGACGTTGGGAGAAGCGGCACACGCCGGGCAGTTTCACTTACGCGGCGCATGCCGCGATGCTGGCCGGGTTCTTCCCGACACCAGTGACGCCCGGGCCGCATCCCCGGCCGTTCGCGGCCCGGTTCCCGGGGAGCGAGACGACCGGCGACGGGACCTGGGTGTTCGACGCGGCGGACCTGCCGACTGGGCTCGCGAAGGCCGGGTACCACACAGTGTGCGTGGGCGGGGTCGGGTTCTTCAACGGGCTGACGCCGCTGGGCTCTGCGCTGCCGTCGCTGTTCGCGGAGCGGCACTGGGAACCGTCGTTCGGGGTGACCAACCCGGACTCGCTGGATCACCAGATCGACCGGGTCGCCGCGGTTCTTGCGGGGCGGCCTGCGTCACAGCGGCTGTTCCTGCTGCTCAACGTGTCGGCGCTGCACCAGCCGAACAAGCACTACCTGCCAGGCGCGGTGGATGACTCCCTGGCATCGCACGGGGCGGCGCTTGAGTACGTGGACGGGCGGATTGGCCGGCTGCTGGGGATGCTGCGGCGGCCCAGCTACGTGATCGTCTGCTCGGACCACGGCACGGCCTACGGCGAGGACGGGCACACCGGGCATCGGATCGGGCACGAGACCGTCTGGACTGTGCCCTACGGGGAGTTTGTGTTGTCGTGAATACTCCGTACCAGGGCTACGTGTACGCCTACCCGCACAAGACCGCCTACCGGCCGCTTTCGCCTCGGCCCGCGCTGCGGGACATCTGGGCTGGGGAGGACCGCTCCGCGCTCTTCCTCTACCTGCACGTGCCGTTCTGCGAGATGCGCTGCGGCTTCTGCAACCTCTTCACCCGGACCGGGGCGCCGGCGGAACAGGCGGCCGCGTACCTCGGTGCGCTGGGCCGGCAGGCGCGGGCCGTGGGTGAGGGGCTCGGCCCGGCGGCGTTCGCGTTCGTCGCGTTCGGCGGCGGCACGCCCA
>Ga0310811_10006780_pt1 | contig 14653 bp, 13 predicted proteins | sample YCmetagenome_FD_207642 | JGI IMG/M metagenome (GOLD analysis project Ga0310811, IMG submission 207642) | Soil microbial communities from experimental microcosm in Duke University, North Carolina, United States - YC | ecosystem: Engineered > Artificial ecosystem > Soil microcosm > Unclassified ...
CACAGCCAGGAATCGCCACGTGCACGCACATACGGGATGTTGATGCCCGTGGCACCCCCGACCCAGTCCCAGTTCAGCACCAGCAGATAGCCGATCTCGCCCACCACCACCGTCGCGATCGCATAGTAGTGGCCGGAGAGCCGAAAGCACGGCCATCCCACCAGCAGCGCCAGCAACCCGCCCAGCGCCCCGCCGGCATACATGCCGATCGTCGGCGGCACGCCCAGCCGCGTCAGCAGCAGCGTGGAAACATACGCCCCCGCGCCGAAATACAGCGCGTGGCTCAGCGAGATCTGCCCGCAATACCCGCCCAGGATGTTCCAGGCCTGCGCCAGGCCGGCGAACAGGATGGTGATGATGATCAGGTTGCGCGTATACACGTCGTGTATCGGCAACGGCAGCAGCGCCAGCGCCACCAGCAGCACCGCGCCCACGAACAGCTCGGTCCGCCGCCGCCGGGTGATCGAGGTGTCCATCACAGCGTGCCGAACAGTCCGCGCGGCCGGAACATCAGCACCGCGAGGTATATTGCGAACATGCCCACCTGCTTCAGCGACGGCTCAATCAGCAGTGCGGTCAGCGCCTCCACCTCGCCGATCAGCAGCCCCGCCAGCAGCGCCCCGGTCAGGCTGCCAAATCCGCCAAGCGCCACCGTCACATAGGCGATCAGCGCAAAGTTCGTGCCCACAGTCGGTGATACATAATAGAATGTCGCCAGCATTGCTCCCGCGATACCGACCGCCGCGGACCCCAGGCCCCAGCCAAGCGCGAAGATCCGATCCCGGTCGATGCCGATGAGCGCCACAGCCTCACGGTCCTCGCGCGTCGCCTCGAGCGCGCGACCGAACTCGGTACGGTTGATCGCCAGCAAGGCGCCGAATGCCGCCAGGCTGACCAGGCCGGCGGCAAGCTGCGGCAGCGGCACATAGATGCCCGCAAGATCAACCGTACGGTTGGCCAGCCACGACCGGCTCACGCTCTTGAAGTCGCTGCCGAACACGAACTGCGCTGCGCCACGCAGGAAGATCGCCAGGCCGAACGTGACAAAGATCTGCACCATGCCGCGGTTGAACCGTACCGACAGCGCACGAGCCATCAGCAGCCGGTAGATCACCACACCAAACGCGAACAGCACCAGCGCAACCGGAAACACGGCGAGAAGCGGATCGAGACCTGTGAACAGCCACAGCACGAACGTCGCATACATCGCGAGCATCAGCAGTTCGCCATGCGCGAAGTTCACCACGTCCATCAGGCCGAAGATCAGCGACAGGCCGGCCGCGACGAGCGCATAGATCAGGCCCATCAGCAATCCGCCGACGGCAACCTGGAGCAGGATGGCCGCTGTCACCTCACGTCATGCCAACGCTGGGTCACTTCCCCACGTTCCAGACCGCCGGCTCAGAGGCCACGTCGAACGGATAGATCGTGTGGTACTTGCCGTCCTTGATCTGCTGGATCACCGGTGACGCTTCGACATTCTGTCCCGTCTCGTCGAACTTGATGCCTTTCCACGGCATGATCGTCTGGTCACCAGGAATAGCCGTCGCAACCAGCGCCGCATGGATCTTGTCCTCATCGAGCGAGCCTGCCCGATTGATCGCATCGGCGAGCACCATCAGCCCAGTGATCTCGCGACCGGTGTTGTCGTTCAGGTCCTTGTTGTTGCGTGCACGGTACAGCGCGTTCACCTCGGGAATCGCCGGCCGCGCCTTCGCCGCATCCAGCGCGAATGCCGAGCGGCTCATCACGCCAGCGGCCAGCGGCCCGACCGCATCGATGAACGCCTGCTCCGCGAAACCGGCCGACTGCGCCATGATCGCCTTCGGCGTGTAGCCGACATCATGCATGCCGCGCAGCATCAGGATGGCATCTGACGTATAGGACGAAGGCATGATCACATCAGCGTTCGCTGCCTTCAGCTCCTGTACCTCTGCCGACAGCGACGGCGAATTGCCCCGATAGCGGATATCCGCCGCGACCTTGATGCCAGCCGCCTGCGCCATCTGCTTTTGCGCATTCGAACTGTCGGTGCCGAAGATCGTATCCTCGTGGATCAACGCGACCGAAGCCACCTTGTGACCGGTCTTCTCACCAATGGCGCGGAAGAAATCGAACATCGCCTGGGTGAACATGACGTCGTGCGGCGACGTGCGGAAGAACCATTTCAGGCCACGCTGATTGAGGCTCGGCGATGAATTGTCAGCCGACATGTACGGTACCTGGTAGCGGTCAGCCACCTGCGAAATCGTCGCCGCCGTGGCGCTCTGATACGATCCGATCAGCGCCACCGCGTGTTCCTGCGTGATCAACCGCTCGGCCTCGGCCCGCGCCTTCTGCGGGTCGCCCTGATGGTCGGCAAAGATCAGCTTGATATGCGCCCCGCCAAGATTGGGCAGGCCGCCCCCCTTCCCGAGAACCAGATGCGCGATGTTGTGGTTCCCATTGATGATCTCGGCGGCCGTTTCCATGGCGGCCTTGGCGTCGGCACCAACCACAGCATTAGGCCCGGTCATCGGATACAGCGCGCCGATGATCACATCATCGGCGGCGTGCACAGTACCCCCGCCGACCGCGAGCACGAATGCCGCGATCGCCAAAATCATACGTTGCATGGAATCCCCCTCACCTCAGACGATGCAGTTCATGTGCCAACTTTAAGCGTCGCCACCAGTCCCCTCAGGCACGCCAGCATCGACAGCGCCGTGATCTGTCCGGTGCGCGGGTTCTCCGCGCTCGGCACATTTTCGATTGTCATGCTGAAGCGCGCCGCCTCGGCTTCCACGCGGATTGTATGCACGTTGCGGTTGATGCCGGGATCGGCCCAGATCTCCACGCGCGTGCGCATCGGACCAATGCCGGCGAGCGCAAGTGCCGCGGCGACATTGACGTTCGCCGGAAATCCGGCAGCCGCATCGAACGCATTGCCTTCGAACACCAGCTGAGGCGCCGTGATCCCACTCACATCGATGCCGTGGCGGACCAGATACGGCGCCCCCTCCAATCCGCGCGGCGGCTTGCGGCTTTCGATGGTGACGCTCGCCACCGCACCCTCCGCCGCAGCACGAACCGCATCCAATCCAAGCAGCGCGCCGGTCGGCACCACGATGCGAGCACCTGTCTCCTTCGCCCGCTCCACCAGATGCATGCGCGGCAGCAGCGCCCCCACCGAGGCCGGCACGAAAACCCGCCCGCCCTCGATCGCCGCGGTGGCGATCGGCTCGAACACCGCCGCGGGAGCCGCCTCGACAACGATATCGGCTTCCGCCAGCCCTGGCAGGGAAACCACGCGCGGTGGCGTATGGAAGCCGCTCAGGTGCGCCTCGGCCTTGCCCCGGTCGCGCGCCGCCACGGCAACCAGCTGCAACCCATCGACACCCGCGTCCAAAGCGCGTGCCAGCTTCAGGCCGATCGCGCCGAGACCGCCGATCGCCACCGTCTGAGTCATGTCTCCCCTTCCGCGATGGTGCGCGCAATCGCCAGATCGTCCGGCGTATTGACATTCATGAACGCGTCCCATTTCGCCACGGGAAAATCAACCCGCCGCATGCCGATAGCCTGGGCGAAATGCGCGACATCGCGCCGCCCCGGCGCCGACAGCAGGCGCCGCAATTCATCACGGCACCCGATCGGCCAGAGCGCCACAAGCGGATGCAGCCGGCCATTGCTTGCCGCACAGGCCGGCGCAGGCGCCAGTGCCGACGCAAGCCCCTGCGGAATGAACGGCGTATCCCCCGGCACCGTCAGCAGCGCCTCAGCTCCAAGCCCGGCCGCCCAATCCAGTCCCGCCAACACACCGGCCAACGGTCCCTCACCCGCAAACGCTCCATCCTCCAGCACCGGCAGGCCGAATGCATCGAACCGCGCGGCGTCGCCGTTCGCACTGATGGCGACCGGCCCGACATCGAGTGCCGCAATGATCCGCGCAATCATCGACCGGCCCGCCACCGCCAGCAGCGGCTTGTCGCCGCCGCCCATGCGCGTTGCGCGCCCGCCCGCCAGGATCAGCGCAGCCGTATCGGTCATCACGAAAAGCCGGGAATGGGGCGAACAACGGGACTCGAACCCGTGACATCCAGGACCACAACCTGGCGCTCTACCAACTGAGCTATGTCCGCCATCCGGGGGGCCGCGTTTAGGCCCTTCGGCCGCCGTTCGTCAACGCACGCCGCCGAAATGCCGCCGCAGCCGCGCCACCGCCTCATCCAGCACCTCATCGCGCTTGCAGAACGCGAACCGCGCGTAGTGGCTCGGCGCATCTGGCCCATCATAGAAGGCCGAGACCGGGATCGCCGTGACCTTCGCATGCTCCGTGATGTGCCGGCAGAACGCCACGTCGTCGCCATTGAACCCCAGCGAGCGGAAGTCGGTCGAGATGAAGTAACTGCCCTTCGCGGGCAGCACCGTCAGACCGAGGCTCGCCAACCCGGCTGCCAGCCGGTCGCGCTTTGCCTGCAACGCGCCCGACAGCGAGGCGAAATACGCGTCGTCCTTCCCCAACCCCGTCGCCACCGCGCGCTGCAGGTTGGGCGGTGTGGTGAAGGTCAGGTTCTGGTGCGCCTTCGCCACATTGGCCGCGAGGGCGGCACTGGTGGTCACGTAGCCCACCTTCCAACCGGTCAGCGAGAACGTCTTGCCCGCGCTGCCAATCCGCATGCACCTCTCGCGCATGCCCGGCAGCGTCATCAGCGGGATATGCCGCTCGCCGTCGAACACGAGGTGCTCGTAGACCTCGTCGCAAATCGCGTAGGCATCGTGTTGCAAGACCAGCTCGGCGATGAAGCCAAGCTCGTCCTCGGTGAACACCTTGCTGGCCGGATTCATTGGCGAATTCAGCAGGATCGCCTTGGTCTTCGGCCCGAACGCGTCGGCCAGCGCCGCCCGCGGCAGCGTCCAGTCAGGCGGTTCCAGGCGCACCAGCCGCGGGATGCAGCCCAGCATCCGCACCACCGGCAGATAGGTGTCGTACAGCGGCTCGATCAGCACCACCTCGTCGCCCGGGTCCAGCACAGCCATCAGGCTGGCGGTGATCGCCTCGGTGGCGCCCGAGGTCACCACAACCTCGCTCGCCCAATCCACCTCCAGCCCATAGAAGCGCCGGTTCGCCGCCGCCACCGCCTGGCGCAGCTCCGGCACGCCAGGCATCGGCGGATACTGGTTGCGCCCGTCCATCAGCGCGTCCGCCGCGGCCCGCAATACATCGGCTGGTCCTTCGGTATCGGGAAATCCCTGGCCCAGGTTGATCGAGCCATGCTCGACCGCCAGCGCCGACATCACGGTGAAGATCGTGGTGCCGATACCGGACAGAAGTGTGTTGGCAGGCTTCACTGCGGACAGGCTCCCTCGGATGCGGTGTGATTATGAGTTTGGCACCATCAGCCTTCAACTGCGGCATCAGGTGTGGCAGATAAGTGCCCAAATTACGGGCACTTGGCGACCGGGGTGTAAGCAAGGGGTTCCGGGGGTTCCAGCACAACGCGCCTCATCACACACTCCGCGGCTCCCACGCCTTCCGGGCAGGCCGTTAATCCATAGCGCATTGCCGCTTGGCACGCTGCATGCAAACCTGTGGCGCTGCCATTCTGTCCAGGTGTGACACGGGCAGCCAGACAGGGAGGCCCGGACAGCCGGGATGTGAGCGCACATGAAGAAGATCGAGGCTGTCATCAAGCCGTTCAAACTGGATGAGGTGAAAGAAGCGCTGCACGAAGTCGGCCTGCAAGGCATCACCGTGGTCGAGGCTAAGGGGTTTGGCCGCCAGAAGGGCCATACCGAGCTGTACCGTGGCGCCGAGTACGTGGTCGACTTCCTCCCGAAGGTGAAGATCGAAGTCGTCTGCGACGACGCGGTCCTGGAGCGTGCGGTGGAGGCCATCATCAACTCCGCCCGCACCGGACGCATTGGCGACGGCAAGATCTTCGTCTCGCCGGTCGAGGATGTCATCCGCATCCGCACCGGTGAACGTGGCGAGGACGCGATCTAGCGCGCAACGACAGAAATTCGCACGAATTCCGCTTTCGGCCCCTGGCGGAAACCAGTAGAGGGGGCCGCCACGTGATGCGGTCGCATGGTGCGGCCCGCACCGACTATGACGAGCGACGGGGTAATCATACATGGCGAGAAAGCCTGCAGGCGCGGCCAGCGGCGTCGGGAAAGTGCTGGAGATGCTGACGGAACATTCCGTGGAATACGTGGACCTCCGGTTCACCGATCCCCGCGGCAAGTGGCAGCACACTGCGCAGCACGTCTCCACCATCGAGGAAGACACTTTCCGCGACGGCATCATGTTTGACGGCTCCTCCATCGCCGGTTGGAAGGCGATCAATGAGTCCGACATGATCCTGATGCCGGATCCCGACACCGCTGTGATGGACCCGTTCGCGGCGAAGCCGAGCCTGGTGCTGATCTGCGATATCGTCGAGCCATCGACCGGACAGCCCTACAACCGTGACCCCCGTTCCACCGCCAAGAAGGCCGAGGCCTATGTGAAGGCGTCCGGCGTCGGCGATGCCGTCTTCTTCGGTCCGGAAGCCGAGTTCTTCGTGTTCGACAGCGTGAAATACGGCACCGGTGGCAACTACGGCATCTACCAGCTCGACAGCCAGGAAGGCCCGCAGGCAAGCCTCAAAGACTACCCGGAAGGCAACATGGGCCACCGTCCGGTGGTGAAGGGCGGCTATTTCCCGGTCCCGCCGGTCGACAGCGAAAGCGACCTGCGCGCCGAGATGCTCTCCACCATGGGCGAGATGGGCGTGGTGATCGAAAAGCACCACCACGAGGTGGCACAGTCGCAGCACGAGCTCGGCATGAAGTTCGGCCCGATGGTGAAAATGGCCGACGCGCTGCAGATCTATAAGTACTGCATCCACAACGTGGCCCACAGCTACGGCAAGACCGCCACGTTCATGCCGAAGCCGATCTATGGCGACAACGGCTCGGGCATGCACTGCCACCAGTCGATCTGGAAGGCCGGCAAGCCGCTGTTCGCAGGCAATTCCTACGCCGATCTGTCGGAGACCTGCCTCTACTACATCGGCGGCATCATCAAGCATGCGAAGTCGCTCAACGCGTTCACCAACCCGACGACAAACAGCTACAAGCGCCTGATCCCTGGCTTCGAGGCGCCGGTGCTGCTGGCCTACTCGGCGCGCAACCGTTCTGCCTCGTGCCGTATCCCGTACGCGACCAACCCGAAGGCGAAGCGCGTCGAGGTGCGGTTCCCGGATGCCGCGGCCAATCCATATCTCGCGTTCAGCGCGATGCTGATGGCCGGCCTCGATGGCATCAAGAACAAGATCCATCCGGGCGATCCGATGGACAAGGACCTCTACGACCTGCCGCCGGAAGAGCTGAAAGGCATCCCGACAGTGTGCGGCAGCCTGCGCGAGGCGATCGGTGCGCTGGAAGCCGACCACGAATACCTGCTGGCCGGTGACGTGTTCAGCATCGACCAGATCGAAAGCTACATGGAACTGAAGTGGGGCGAGGTGTATCGCTTCGAACATACGCCGCACCCGGTCGAGTTCGAGATGTACTACTCCGTCTGAACAGCAACATCTGCCTGCTGCCTGGCGCCCTCGCCTTTTTAACGAAAGGCGGGGGCGCTTCGCTTTTGGCCCCCCTCTGCTTGTTTCTTGGGCAAAACCCAAGGGGGGGTTGCCCCCTTTGAACCCCCACCAAGGGCGGAGCCCTTAGAACCCGCTTTTTCTGTCGTCTGGAGGGGCCAAGCAGAGTTCCCCTGGCCTTTATTCCAGCACTGGGTCACCGCGGCACGATTCTTGATAGGCACTGACTTGACCGTTCCGCCGCTGGGGCGGCGGTGACGTGAGAACAACGTTAGGGGCAGTGCATGAAATTGATCATGGCCATCATCAAGCCCTTCAAGCTCGATGACGTGCGTGAGGCGCTGACGCCGCTTGGGGTGCAGGGTCTCACCGTCTCCGAGGTGAAGGGCTTCGGCCGGCAGAAAGGCCAGACTGAGATCTATCGCGGCGCCGAGTACCACGTGAACTTTCTGCCCAAAGTGAAGATCGAAGTCGTCGTGCCAGCCGATCTCACCGACCAGGTGGTCGAAGCGATCACCAAGTCGGCGCATACGGGCAAGATCGGCGACGGCAAGATCTTCGTCATCGACATTGAGCGCGCCGTGCGCATCCGCACCGGCGAGGTGGATGTCGCGGCACTCTGAACGAACGAACGAACAAGGGGACATCATAACTATGCTTCGACGCCGACTTGCCGTTGGGCTGGCTGCTGTACTGCCGTTTGCATTGCTGGCGATGCCGGCGATGGCGGACGACGCGCCGCCCAAGCTCGATTCAGGTGATACCGCCTGGATGCTTGCCAGTACCGCACTCGTACTCATGATGACCGTTCCAGGTCTCGCGCTGTTCTATGGCGGCATGGTCCGGAAGAAGAATATTCTCGCAACCTTGATGCAATCGTTCGCTATCACCTGCATCGTGACGATCGCGTGGTGCGTTGCCGGCTATAGCCTGGCCTTCACGCCCGGCAATGAATACGTCGGCGATCTGTCGCGCTTCATGCTGAACGGCATTGCCGATCACATCACGAAAGGCAACGACACGCAGGCCTTCGTGCTGCAATCGGGCATCAAGGGCGTGGCACCAATGGTCACGACGATCCCTGAGACCGTCTACATGATGTTCCAGATGACGTTTGCGATCATCACGCCGGCGCTCATCGTCGGTGCCTTTGCCGATCGGATGAAGTTCTCGGCGTTGTGCATCTTCATGACGCTGTGGTCGCTGCTGATCTATTCGCCGGTCGCGCACTGGATGTGGGCGCCGAGCGGCTGGAGCGCACAGAATGGCCAGCTCGACTTCGCCGGCGGCACCGTGGTGCACATCAACGCCGGTATCGCTGGCCTGGTTTGCGCGCTGGTGCTCGGCAAGCGCGTCGGTTACGGCACCGACAACATGGCCCCCTACAACCTCGCCTATTCGGTGATCGGCGCATCATTGCTGTGGGTCGGCTGGTTCGGCTTCAACGCCGGCTCCGCGGTCGCCTCCAATGGCCGCGCCGGTATGGCAATGGCAGTGACGCAGATCGCCACCGCGGCTGCGGCACTCGCCTGGATGTTTGCCGAGTGGATTGCCAAGGGGAAACCCTCGGTGCTGGGCTGCATATCCGGCGCGGTCGCCGGCCTGGTAGCGATCACGCCGGCGTCAGGCTTCGTGCTGCCGGGCGCCTCGATCATCATCGGCATCGCCGCCGGCGTGATCTGCTTCTGGTGTGCCACAACGCTGAAGCACATGCTCGGTTACGACGACAGCCTGGATGTATTTGGCGTTCACTGCGTGGGTGGCATCGTCGGCGCCTTGCTAACAGGCGTGTTTTCCTACGGACCGCTGTCCGCGACCGATGCTTCGCCGGATGGCAGCCCCGGAGGGCTGGCGCAGCTCTGGATCCAGTGCCAGGGCGTCGTCGCTACACTTGTCTATAGTGGTGTTGGGACACTGATCCTATTGATGGTCACCAAGGCGTTGGTCGGACTGCGTGTGAACGAGGATGAGGAACGCGAAGGCCTCGACCTGGTGTTGCATGGAGAACAGGTGTTCTAGGAAATCACTGATTTATATGGGGTGCCGCATTGCCGGCACCCCTTGTCTGTGTCTACAAAAACGTATCGGGAAACGAGAAGGTAACAAGCGCAACCATGCAAAACAGCAAACAGAGGGGCGCAGCGCTTTGGCTGATGACGGCCTGCGCTGTCGCCGCGGCACCGGCGGCCTTTGCCCAGGCACCGACACCAGCGACACCACCGGCCGCCGCACCCGCTCCCGCTCCGGCAGCCACTCCCGCTCCTGCTGCCGCAGCAGACCAGCCGCCGCCAGGCTTGTGGGTCAATGGCATCCATTTCTACGCGCAGCTTGACGCGGGTCTGATGGGCAATCCGTATGGTCCGGCCGACGGGCTCAACTTCGGCCGCCTGTTCGATGACCACGCCAATCAGTTTCAGCTCAACCAGCTCTTGCTGACCGCCAACAAGCCGCTCGACCCGAAGAACTCCGACTATCAATGGGGCTTCAAGGCCCAGGTCATGTACGGCTCGGACGCGCGGTATACACAATTCCTCGGCGAGTTGAACCGCGTCGATCCCAATCAGCGCTATCAGCTCGATGTCGTCGAGGCGAACATCCTCGCACATCTGCCGTGGCTCACCGAGGGCGGCATGGACATCAAGGCCGGCCAGTATCCCACGCCGATCGGTTACGAGACGATCGATCCTTCGACCAACCCGTTCTACTCGCATTCCTATATCTTCAACTTTGCCCTGCCGTTCAAGCACACGGGCTTGCTGGCGGTCACGCATGTCAACGACATGCTGGATATCTATAGCGACGTCGATACCGGCACCAACACCACCTTCGGTCCGCTCGGCGACAACAATGGCGCGGTCGGCGGCATTGGCGGCTTCAACCTCACACTGATGGGCGGCAAGCTCACCGTGCTGGCGCTGACGCATTTCGGACCGGACCAGGCAACCCGCCTGCTGTCGCCGCTGGGAGTCAACGCCAACGGCCAGTGGCGCTTCTACAACGACATGGTGGTGACCTATAAGGCCACCGACGCGCTGACCCTGGTGACGGAAGCTGCATGGGCACGCGATGGCTTCGGCACCGTCGGCAAGCCGGTGAACGCCATAGGTATCGCACAGTATGCATCCTATGCGCTGTCCGACACTCTCGCGCTGAACGGGCGTATCGAGTACTTCCGCGACGACAACAACTTCTTCGTCGCCTCATTCCCCAGCAACAATGCGCCGATCCTGGCGCAGCAAGGGTTTGCTCCCTTCGTTCACGCCGCCCCTGGGACCAATACCACCTATGGCGAAATGACGGTCGGCGTCACCTGGAAGCCGGCAATGCCAGCTCCCATCACCGGACTGGCGATTCGCCCCGAGATCCGTTGGGATCATTCCTTCACGAACAATCACCCGTTCAATGCCCAGGTCAACAACAACTCGGTCACCCTGGGTGTGGATGCCGTGCTGACTGTATTCTGAGCCCAGATGGAGGGTTGACGCCTACAGCGTCAGCCCTCCATCCACTGTGATTGTCTGACCCGTCACCATCGCCGCGCCAAATCCCAGGAACACCACCACTTCGGCGAGGTCCTCCGGCTGGCAGCGACGCTTCAACAGTGCGCGTTCGATCGACTGCTGCCGTTCCTCGTTGGTCCACTCCACCATCCACGAACTGTCCACGGCACCCGGCGCGATCGCGTTCACGCGCACCTCCGGCGCCAGTGCGCGTGCCAGGTTCTGAGTCAGGCTGACGACACCGGCCTTGGTCGCACTGTACGCCAGGCTGCTGCCGGCGCGGCCGAGCCCGGCGATCGACGCCGTGGATACGATCGCGCCATGCGACGCCTTCAACGCCGGTGCCGCCGCCTTCGAACCGCGGAACACCCCCAGCAGGTTGGTCTGCAGCAGCAGCGACCACAGTTCCTCGGTGATCAGGTCCAGTTGCGGCGGCGCGATCCGATTGCGCGTCCCGGGCGTACCTGCGTTGTTGAACAGCAGATCGAGCCGCCCCAGGTCATCGATCGCCTTCAGCACCATCCGCTCGACGACACCCGCCTCGCCGACGCTGCCAGGGGCCATGATCGCCTTGCCGCCCTCGGCGTTGATCTTGTCGACTGCCTCGGGTCCGCGGGGATCATCCACCAGGAAGTTCACCGCCACCGTGGCGCCGAACTTCGCCAGCATGCGCGCGGTGGCAAATCCGATGCCCGATCCCCCACCGGTCACCAGCGCTGTCTTGCCTTTCAGGTCGTAACTGATCATGTCACCTCCATGGGATAGCCGGAAAATCGGTCGCCCAGATTGTCGTACAGCGCCACCATGCGTGTCCGCCAGTCGCGCAGCGCATCCACGCCGGCACCTGCCGGCAACACATCGCGCGGGCTGCCGATACGCGCCCACTGGAACACCGAGAAGATCACGTAGTCGACGTACGCAGGCACCTCACCCGCCAGGAACGGCTGTTCGGACAACGTGCGCTCCAGCGGTGCACTCACCGCCAGTAAGCCAGGCAGAGCCGCATCGCGATCAGCCGAATACTGCTCCAGTGTCATGCCAAGCTGTGCCTCGCGCGAACTGCGGAAATACGCCCGGTCGCCAGGATCGATGCACTTGATGAAATCGCCATAGATCTGCTGCCGCACCGCCGGACCGAGCACCATATCGGACCAGATGTTCACCAGCCGCGCGACACCTCGCCCGGCTGAGCCGCCGAACAACGAAGGCGCATCGGGGAACCGGGTTTCGAGATAGCAGGCGATCGTCCAGCTATCATGCACCACCTTCTCGTCATGCTCGATGATCGGCACGAAATGCTGGCCGCTCAGAGTGCGGATGCGATCCACATCGGCGAAGCGCGCCGGCACCACCGTCGGCTGCAACCCCTTGTGCGCCAACGCATAGCGGATACGCCAGGAGAACGGGCTGATACGCCGCCCGTCCAGGCCCACCCGCTCGTGGAAGATCAGCGCCATCGCGTCATGCTCCTGCCGGCAGCCAGGGCTCCGGCGCCCGCGCATCGATATTCGTATTCACGTCCACCACCACCGTCTCGTCCGACGCCAATGCTTCGCGCAGCGCCGGCGCGATCTGCGATGGCTCCTCCACACGGATGCCGCGCAGTCCGAATACCCGCGCCACGTCGGCAAAGTCCGTGGGCCCGAAGCGCACCAGCTCGCGCACATCACCCGGGGTGTTGCCTTGCTGGCGCTGGATGTTCGGCCAGCCCTGGCCGAACCCCGAATTGTTGTTGATCACCAGCACGACAGCGATGCCGCGGCGCCGGGCCGTCTCGAGCTCGGTCAGGTGGTAGTAGATCGCGCCATCGCCCGACCAGCAGATCACCTTGCGCTTGCCCGCGGCGCACTTGGCGCCGAGTGCCGCCGGGAACGACCAGCCGAGCGAACCGGCGGCGCGTAGATACGTCTGTGTCGTGCCGTTCAGCTCGATCAGGGTCGAGGTCCAGATGCCGGAGTATCCGGTATCGGCAACCACGATGCCGTCCTCGGGCAGCGCCCGCGTGATCTCGGCGCACAGCCGATCGGGCAGGATCGGCGCGGCATTGCTGGCCAGCAGCGGCGCCCGCGCCTCGCGCCAGGCAGCGACGATACCTGCTGCCCGGTCCGCGAACGACGCATCGCGCACCGGCCTGCCGAGCGCCATCAGCAGCTTGGCCAAGGTGGCCTTCGGGTCACCCATCAGCCCCATCGTATGGGGATACGACCGCCCCAGCTCCAGCGGATCGATGTCGATCTGCACCACCTCGGTCGCCAACGGCGGTATGCGCCAGGTGTGCGTCACCTGGTCGCCGGTATGGCAACCGATGAATACGACCAGGTCCGCCTCGTGCACGATCTGGTTGGCGGGCGGCGCGGCATAATTGCCGGGGCAACCGATCGACAGGCGATGCCGCGTCGGGATGATGCCGCGCCCGCCCAGCGACGTGCCAATCGGTGCCGCCAACGCCTCGCCCAGTGCCAGCACCTCTGGTCCCGCTCCGGAAGCGGCGGTCCCTGCCCCGGCCACGATCACCACGCGTTTCGCCGCGCGCAGCTTCGCGGCGACGCGTTCGATCTCGTCATCCGACGGCGACGGCCGATAGGGCGGCATGGTCAACTGCAACGCCGGATCGACCGCCACCGGTTCGCTCACCAGGCTGGTCTCCACCACGGCGGCGGAACGTCCATACAGATCGAGATGCGCGGGACGCGGCGAACCTGTCATCGCCTCGCGCCACGCCTGGCGCAGCAGGCGCGGCAGATCAGCTGCCTCGGTCACATCGGCCGAGAACTTGGTCACGGATGCATAGAGCGGTCCGTGCGGCAGTTCCTGGTAGGTGTTGCGGTGATGGAAGAACGGTGGCTCGCGCCCGGTCAGAGCGATCACCGGACTGCGCCCGAGCCACGCATCCTGCAACCCGGCCGCCAGGTTTGCCGCCCCCACCGACTGCGCGAAACAGATCCCCGGCTTGCCGGCAATCCGCGCGTAACCATCCGCCATATAGGCCGCCGACTTCTCGGCATGGGCCAGCACCCGCGTCACGCCCAGGGCGCCGAGCTCGATCAGCGTCCGCCGCAGCACCGCATCGATGAAGAACACATGCGACGTGCCGTTGACGGCAAGCGTGCGCGCGAGCCATTCGGCACCGGTGAGCGGTTCAGCTGCGTCCATTGGCGGTTCCTCCGTCGGCGAGGCGCCGATGTTAGGCCCGCCGCCAATGGTGGCAATGATTGACCATTCCGGCAGGTTCGTCGCCAATTACTCCCACCAGGGGACCTGTCATGAGCTTCGGCGAGGCAATCAGCGTCTGCTTCTCGAAATACGCCACGTTCACCGGCCGCGCCGCGCGACCCGAATATTGGTATTGGGTACTGTTCACCGTTGTCGCGAGCCTCGTCTTCGTGGTGATCGAGGTGTCGGGCCCAGTCGATGCCGGGCGGGCTCTCGATGCCATCTTCAACCTCGCCACAATCATCCCATCCATCGCCGTCGCCGCGCGGCGCCTGCATGACACCGATCGCAGCGGCTGGTGGCAATTGCTGCTGTTCATCCCGGTGATCGGCTGGATCCTGCTGCTGATCTGGCTCTGCCAGCCAGGCACGCCGG
>Ga0310811_10006782_pt1 | contig 14650 bp, 12 predicted proteins | sample YCmetagenome_FD_207642 | JGI IMG/M metagenome (GOLD analysis project Ga0310811, IMG submission 207642) | Soil microbial communities from experimental microcosm in Duke University, North Carolina, United States - YC | ecosystem: Engineered > Artificial ecosystem > Soil microcosm > Unclassified ...
CGCCGCTACTTCAACTCGGCGATGAGTGCGTCGATCTGTTGATACTGCAGGCAGCCTGGAGTCATCTGCGGCGGGGGCGGACAGCCGGTTGCTCGCCAGCCATAGTCCTTCTCGACGGTCTGCACAACCTGGTCTCTACTCGCACCGCTCTTGATCATGGTCTGCAGGCGTATGCGCATCGCGGCTATGTCGGCGTTGAATCGTGTCAGGTCGGCCCTGGTCGCCACCGGACCGTGCCCCGGGATGACGGTGTCGAAGTCCAGCTGCAGGGTGCGATCGAGCGTGCGCGTCCATTCGAGCAGGCTGCCGCCCTGGACCGAGTCCACATAGATCGGCACGCCGCGTCGTGATCCGCTGATGAACAGGTCGCCCGTATGAATCGCCTTCAGCTCGGGGAAGTACACAACGATGTCACCGCTCGTGTGGCCGCGTCCGAAGTAATAAGCCTCGACATCGCGGCCGCCGAGATGCACGTCCAGCCGGTCGCTGAAGGTGACACGCGGCAACCCGATTGGCGTACCTGGCGTGTCCTCGAAGTACGGCCGCTTGATGTCTTTCAGATTCGCGTAGACATTCCGGTGAGCGATGACCTCCGTCAGCGGAAGCATCTTGAAATCACCACCCGCGTGGTCATCATGCTGATGCGTATTGATGACGTACCGGAGCGGTTTGTCGGTGATCGACTTGACCTGCGCGAGGATGTCGGCGTGATTCCGGTCGAACATATCGTCGACCAGTACAACGCCCTCGGCGGTCGCGTAAGCCGCGACGTTGCCGCCCTCGCCGCTGATCAGGTGCAGATCGCCCTTGACCTTCTCGGTTTTCAGCGCCCCTGGCGATTTGCTGGTCTGTGAGTGAAGAACGGCCCAGGCGCCCTGGGTGATGAACACGGCGGCGAGGAACGCGCCGACGAGCAGCCGGCGATTCATTTTGCCTGCCCCGAACCGGGTCGCGAGACTCGTCCGGAGCGAGCTCGAGACGCCGCGCCGATCGAGTCGACGCGAATGGTCATCGTCTTCGCGTCGAGCGTCCCGGTCACTCGGACTCTCTGCGCCGCGAATGTCTCGGGAGTCTTCTGGTCGCTGAGGAAGTACGCGCTCTTGCCGTCATAGAGCATGTACTTGGCGTCGTGTGACATCACGCACGCCTTCGCGCACTCGGCGTCCGTCGGCCCCATCCGCATGTGTGAATGGGTGCCGAGCGGACACATCTCGTCGGTGATGACGCCGGTGAACGTCTGCTTCTGCTGTGCGGCGGACACGGAGACCGCCACGAACAGGCTGAGTATCACCGGCTTTGTCATCGTTCCGGGTTCTCGCTTCCGGATTCGGGTGCCTGGCTCGCGATTCCTTACTCGCCTGGAACCATCAAATGGGCCGTCGTCGTACCGGGGTTCATGATCCAGACGCCGCCCTGCTTGGCATTGTCCGGAATACCCGTCGTCGCCGTCGTCGCGCCGGGGACCGCAATCGTCGTGTGCGGACGTGCGGTTGCCTGGTCGGCGCCACGGATATGCCACCACACCGAGCCGTATTCCGGCTTGGCGCGAGTGCCGTCCTTTTCCGCCGCGTCGAGTGCAGCCTGACGTTTCGCGCGGTCAGGTTCCGACTCGAACTTCAGGTTCTGCGCTACGCGATCGAGGTTGCCGAGCATCGTGCACTCGAGCGCGTACGGCTGCTGGCCCGGGAAACCCGACACGTCGAAGCAGACGATCCGGTTCGTCCCCTTGCGCAGGGTCGTATACGTCCAGTTCGCCGGGTTCCACTTGATCACCGTGGCTTGATTGCGGGTGTTCTCAGGCGCGGCAAGGACGGCCTTATCGACTTCTGCCTGAGACGCACCGGGCTCCAGCGGCGGTGGCGGCGCCGGAGCGCCTCGCCCTCCCTGGGCCATCGCGCTGGCCGACACAGCCAGCACACCAAAGACGACGAGTAACATGCGTTTCATCTCTGAACCTCCACCGTTCGAAAGAGGCCCAGTATACCGTCAGCGCCCTGCAAACTTCGCAGAGAGCGTCAGAAACGCGATTCGCGCTTGACGGGCCACGAACCGACCACCGCGACGCCACCGTGCGTTGGGATCGGAACCAACGAGAACGTGTCCCGACCATGACGACCGACAACGGTCCACCCTGAGGCGATCCCGAGCGCCGACCCAAACAGAACGTCGCTCAAGAAATGACGGTTGTCGGCGAGACGACTGGCCGAGACGTATCCGGCAATCGCGAACATCGGCCAGCTTGCGCGGTACCCGAAATGGCGTTCGAGGACGGAGGCGGTTGCAAACGTGAGCGACGCATGCCCTGAGGGAAACGCGCAGCATTCCCCGGTCGGGCGATCGCGACGCACAGCCTGCTTGATTCCAAGCGTCAGGGCTTGCGAGACCAGGTTCGCTCGGATCAGATCAAAGCCAAGATGGGAGACCTTGTTCGTGTGAGTTCCCGCGTCGGGCGCCAGCGCGTATCGCCCGACCAGGTAAAGCCCGACCGCCGCACCGCCCTGCACCCACGCGTAACCGAGGTACTTCCCGGGCTTGAAGACCGTTCGCAAGGTGTCGGCGTCCTGCAATCGATCGCTGAGCTCATCGTCGGACCCGTACGCCGCAGCGGCGGCGCCAGCACCGATGCCGAGAATCACCCATGTCGAGGTTCGGCGAGGAAACGCCGCAAAGTCGCTTGCCGTGGTCCGCACGAGCGCGCTGAATCCAGTGTGCCTCGGCTCTGGTGGTGTCTCGGCTTGCTGTGACGACGACGCTCCAGGCGCAACATTGGCCGTGGAGTTGAGCTCACTGGGAACGCCGATTGTCTGGGCACCGGCACCCGTCGGTACACCACAGATCGACAGGCACAACAGTAAGGCAGCAGCAACGCGCATCCACTGATGCTACCCGGCCTGACATGAACCCTTGATGAAAGCCGGCAGCAGCGCCGGCCCCCCGGCCCTAGTTGACGACGGTCGTCGCCAACACAGTATTCGTCGGGGTCGCGGGTCGCGGTTCCGAATGGAACGCGTAGACGAACTTCTTGAATTCGGGGTGGAGGAAGTCGGCGCCGAACTTGTACCGCTTCATTTCCTGGAACGCCCGATCCGCGGTCCACCCCTCGGACGTCATCCGATAGACGGCGGTCATGACGCCCGTCCGATGCTTCCCTCCGACACAGTGCACGTATACCGGCTGGCTCGCGGATTCGTTGACCACGGCCAGGAACTGCGCGAGCTCTTTGGCAGTCGGGGCCTTGCTTGTGGTCATCGGAATCTGGAGATACGTCATTCCTGCCCGCTCGACGAGCTCGCGTTCGTCAGCCTGCGCATCGTCACTCGTCAGGTTGATCACCGTCTTGATCCCCAGCGCAGCCAGATCGTCGTAATCGCGCCCCATTGGCTGAGCGCCTCGATAGTAGGCCGAGCTGACGCGCCCGAAGTTGTCGATCCGAATTGATGAGGCAGTGGCAGCGGTGGCGGGCGTCGGCGTCGTGCTCTTGCGCTCGGCCGCAGCCGGCAACGCAAACGAGACTGTCAGGAGCGGTATCGCTGCGAAACGCAAGAACCTGCCAGAAATGCCCATGGTGCACCCTCCTCAACCGGAATTGTTCAAGAGCTGTCAGGTACGACCTTCCAGTGTCGCATCCGAAAGAGGCGTGATCCAGAGGTGGACCATCCGAATGGAAGGGCTCCGGCACGAGTTGCCGGTCGAGCTGAAGACGAGGGTCGTCTCGAGAAACGCATCACGACATGAAGTGAACGACCAGGATCCGACCGTGTTCGGCGACAACCACCATCCGGACATTCTTCAGAACAGGCGTTTCGGAAAGGACCGTCCAATCGTCACGAGTGAGCGCAATCCACCCCTCGTGCTCCCGGACGATGTGCTCCGCGAGCGTGGCGCGGTCCGGCACCGTGGTCACCTGCTGCTGCGAATAGAACGTCAGTGAGGGCGCCCGGCGCGCCAGCACCCAGGCTCGACCATGCCCGGGCTCGATCGCGCGGCCGAGAATGTCCCACGGATACATCTCGTGCAGAAGTGGCCGGGCGATCGCGAGAACGAAGACTGGCGCCAACGCCCCAACGCATGCCAGTGCCGCAATGTGTGTCTTGACCCGGCGCGTCAGCGCAAACGGCACAAGCGAACACGCCATGAGGCAACCGAGGGCGATCGTCACGGGCGCCACCAGACCCGATATGTCGGCTGACTGCGGTCGCATCGCGCCAAACAGCTGGCGGGCCGAGACCACTTTGCCAAGCCAGAGGGGCGCCGAGAGCAGCGCCGTTGCGAGCACCCCGAGAACGGCCAGGACCTGCAACCGCGGCCGCGGTTCTGACGGTCGGTCGAGCTGTTCGTCCAGCCAGAGTCCCACCACGATCGCCAGCGCCGGCACGCAGACGAGCGAGTAGCTGGCCAGCTTGGAACTCGAAAGCGAATAGAACACCAGGGCGACAAGTGCGCCCGTACTCATACCGGTGCGCAATACTTCGCGTGGCCGACCGCGTGGCCGCGTCACACGCGCCAGCGTTTGCGGAAGGAACAGGACCCACGGGAACAGGCCGATCAACACCGGCGGAACCAGTGCGAACATCCCGCTCCTGTGGCCAAAGGCAGCCGTCGCATAGCGACCGACGTTCTGCTGCCAGATCGCCTCGCGGACGAACTCGCCGCCATGTCGAACCGTCATCGCCAGAAACCACGGGCTCGCCAGGACGATCGCGATGCCGACACTCAGCGACGCATCGCGGACCAGGGATCGCACGCGATGCGCGTCCCATCGAATAAGCGGGGACATGCACAGGAGTGTCAGCAGCGGAAGCGCGACAGCGACCGGACCCTTTGCCAGCAACCCCAATCCCATCGCCACGCCCGCGGCGATCGCCACGCGACGCTGTTCGCGCGAGTCCGAGGTGGACAGCCACACGCAGATCATCAGCTCGGTGGCGATCACACAGACCACCACCGCGAGCTCGGGATGTGCGGCTCGCGAGAAGATCGAGATTCCCAGAGTCGTGCCGACGGTGAGGGCCGACACCACGGCTGCTCGATCACCCGCCAACCTGCCCACGAGGGCCCCGACGATCAGAATGAGGAGCCCCGCCTCGATAGCACTCGGGATACGCGCGGCGGTCGCGCTCTGGCCGAAGGCGACAAAGGAAGCCTCGATGAGCGCGTAGCTCAGGATCGGCTTCTCCCACCGCGGCTCGCCGTTAAATGAGAGATCCCAGAATGTCCCGCTTCTCAGTGTCTCGGCCGCGGTCGCGGGATAGTAGCCTTCGTCGGGGTCGAACAGCGGCGCAAGGGGTGCGGAGGCGCCAGCGAGCAGCGACACGGCGAGCGCGATGAACGCAACGGACGACTTGGCAGATACAGCCAATGTGAATACGATTCGGCGGAACAGAAAGCGCCGCTGACCGAAGCATAACGAAGCGCTGGTGAAATATCGATGACGGCGCCTCAACGCGTGCTGATTGCGCATGCCCACGTCACGTACAGCCCAGCGCTGTCATCGCATGTTCATGTGGGATGCATTACGTTCGACCGCCACGCACAACGTGTGGCCAAGGATGAGGTCATGACGAAGCACGCATTAATGACGCTGCTGTGTCTCCTGGCGGTGATCGTGCTGGCGCCGGCAAATGCGCCGGCCCAGACATTCAAGGTCGAAAAGTTCGACATCAAAGGTGAGGGCGGCACCGACTACGTCACCGTCGAATCGGCAACAGGCCGTGTCTTCGTGTCACGTCAGACACACATGATGGTGGTGGACGGATCAACCGGCACAGTCGTCGGCGACATCATGAACACGCCAGGCGTCCACGGTGCGGGTCTTGCCACCAAATACGGCCATGGTTTTACGACCAACAGCGGCGATCAGACGGTCACGATGTTCGATCTGAAGACGCTGGCGCCGATCAAGCAAATCAAGGTCGGTCCCGGTCTCGACGGCATCATGTTCGACGAGCCCGACGACAAGATCATCCTGACGAACCACAGCCGTCCGGGCACGCTGACGGCGATCGATCCGCAAAGCGGCGACATCGTCGCCACCGTGGAGTTGGAAGACACCGCACCGGAAGGCGCGGCGGCCGACGGCCGCGGCCACATCTTCGTGAACAACGAAGGGACGAACACCATCCAGGTGATCGATGTGAAGACCTGGAAAGCGACAGCCTCCTGGCCGCTCGCGCCCTGTGAAGGCCCCACCGGCATCGCCTACGACAGAGCGACAAACCGGATCTTTTCAGGATGCAGCCGGACCTCGGTGGTCCTCGATGCGGCCAGCGGCAAGGTCGTCGCCTCCATCCCGAACGGCACCCGCGTTGACGCGCTGGGCTGGGATCCGGGGACGAAGCTGATTTACATCCCGAACGGCGGTGACGGCACCGTCACGGTCGTGCACCAGGATTCGCCGGACAAATACAGCGTCGTGGCCACGGTGCCGACCTTCGCCGGTGCCAAGACGATTACCGTCGATGCGAAGACTCACAAGGCGTACCTGTTTCAGCCCGAGCGCGGTCCTGCACCGGCGCCGGCAGCCGGTGCGCCCGCTCCGGTTCCAGGCCGCGGGCGTGGCCCGCAGGGACCGATCGTGGCCGCATGGTTCATCTCGATCACGCAATAGCGTGCGTGCGTCTGGCCGTGATCGTTCTCGGCCTGTGCCTGGCGGGCTCCGATGTATTCGCACAGGCAGCGCAAGGCACGACGCCACCGCCGCTCTCCTACGAGGCGGCGGTTCAGCGCGCAATGACCGCCAACCCGGCGATCATCGCCGCGCGCCTCCGGCGATCGATCAATATCGCGTCGCGTGACGTCGCCGCCGAGCGGCTCAATCCGGAATTCCGCGTCGAGCTCGAAAGGGAAACGCCGAAGGAGGCGTATACGCTTGCCGTTCCCTGGGAAACCGGAGGCAAACGGGCGCGGCGGATCGCCGTCACCGATGCGGCGATCCTGACAGGCGAAGCCGAGCTGAACGCGACCATCGCCCAGGTGCAGGCGGACGTCCGGCGCGCGTACTTCGACCGCTTCATTGCCGAGAGCCGGCAGTCGCTGCTCGCCGACGTGCAGTCGCTGGCGCGGCGGGCACGCGACGCCGCACAGGCCCGCTTCGACACCGGCGATGCGCCGCGCCTCGAGGTCGTGCAGGCCGAGCTCATACTGGCGGACGCCGAGAATCAGGCGACCGCTGCCGCTGGATTGGTCGTCGCCGCCCGAACGACTTTGAATGCGCTGCTCGGGTTTCCGCTCGACGCGCCAACCACCATCGACACGACTTTCGACGTCGCTCCGGCCCTCAGCGTTGACGCGGCGCTGGCACGAGCCAGACAGGCCAACGCGGAACTCGCCGTCTTCGACCGGCGGCTGGAAGAGCAGCGAGCACGAGTGTCGCTGGCGAGGGCAATGCGGACGCCTGACTTCACGACCGAGGGCGCCTTAACGCGCCGCTCCGAGCCGGAATTCGACTACGGCTGGCGCGCCGTCTTTGCGATTACGCTGCCGCTCTTCACGTCGCACAAGGCGGGCGTGGTGGTGGAAGAGACGACCTTGATGCAGCTGACCCGAGAACGCGATGCCACCCTGGCCCGCATCTCAGGCGAAGTTTCAGCCGCCGCGTCGATCGCGGCCGCGCAGCGCCAGCAGTATCTCCGCTACCGGGACCAGATCCTGCCGCAGACGATGGAGGTCGAGCGCATGGCGGAGGATGCGTATCGTGTCGGACAGACCAATATCGCGGCCTATCTCCAGGCGCTGCAATCGACGCGCGATGTGCGGTTGCGCGCGCTGCAGGCTGCCGCGGACCTTCAGAGTGCGCTTGCCGATCTCGAACGCGCCATCGGCGAACCGCCACCGAGTCCGCCAGACGCGGCGCCTGGGCCAACAAAGCCATGACTCCACTCAGCCGCTGCGCGCTCGCCTTCGCGGTACTGACACTCGCTGCGTGCTCAAAGCCGGCGCCGGAGGACGTTGAAAGCGAAACCGCCGTTCCGGTGACGACGGCGATGGCCGAAGTCGGCCGCATTACGGCATTCATTCACGCCAGCGGGCTGGTCACCCCGGCACCGGGCGCCGAGCTGATCGTCGTGGCGCCCGAGTCGGCCCGTGTGGCCGAGATTCCGAAGGGCGAAGGCGAGACCGTCCGTCGTGGAGATCTGCTCGTGCGCTTCGAGATCCCGTCCAGCGTGGCCGAGGTCTCGAAGCAGCGCGCGGAGATCTCGCGCGCCGAGGCGCGGTTGACGGCGGCGCAGGCGTCGGAAACGCGCATGCGCGATCTGCTCGACCGTGGCGTCGCCGCCCGCAAGGAAGTGGAGAGTGCCGCGCATGAGGTTGCGGATGCGCAGGCGGATCTCGCTGCTGCGCGCGCGGCCACCACGGCCGCTGAAACGGTCGCTGCCCGGAGCAGCGTGCACGCGACGTTCGATGGCATCGTATCGAAACGTCAGCACAATCCAGGCGATCTGGTCGAGCCTACCGCCGCGGACTTCGTGCTGCGAGTCGTCGACCCGCGGCGCCTCGAGGTCGCGGCGCAGATCTCGATCGCCGATGCCCCGCGTGTCAGGCTGGGGGCGCCGGCTCGCATTGCTGCCGCGGAAGGCGCCGCCCCCACCGCGTCGCTCACCGTGGCATCACGACCGGCCGCCGTGCAGGAAGGTACCGCCACCGTACCAATTCGCCTCGCTTTCAAGAGCCCGGCGAATTATCCGGTCGCCACCCCGGTGCAGATCGACATCGATGCGGAGACACACAACGGTGTCGTCCTCGTTCCCACCGCGGCAGTCGTGCACGAGGGTGAAGAGGCCGCCGTGTTCGTCCTCATGGGTGAGAAGGCGCAGCGGCGTGCGGTGAAGGTGGGTCTCGTTGATCAGGCGCACGCGGAAATCGTCAGCGGCGTGAAGTCGGGCGAGACGGTCCTCACCAGCAACCAGAACGGCCTTCCCGACGGCGCAAACGTGACCGTGAGCAAGCCGGCCGAGGAGGATGCAACCGGCGCGGCGCCGAAGGACAAGCCGTGAACATCGGCGCCCTCGCGGTGCGCCACTCGCGTGCCGCGTCGCTCATCACGCTGGCGCTCGTCGTCGCCGGCGCCATTGCCGCACTCGCACTACCCAGCAGCATCTACCCGCCGCTGGAGTTTCCACGCATTGTGATCATCGCCCACAGCGGTACGCTGCCGCCGCAGTCGATGATGCTGACCGTCACGCGGCCGCTCGAAACGGCCGTGATGGAAGTGCCCGGCATTCGACGCGTGCGATCCCGCAGCATCCGCGGCGCGTCGGAGATCTCCGCGCAGTTCGATCCCGCCACGGACATGGTCGTGGCGCTGCAGCAGGTGCAGAACCGCGTCGCCGAAACGAAGGCTGACCTGCCGACGGATACCGACCTCACCGTCGAGCGGCTCACACCGGCCGTGTTTCCCATCCTGATTCTCAGCATGACCGGGCCGCTGGCCACAGCCGATCTGAACGACTACGCGAGCTATGTGGTGCGACCCGAATTGGCTCGGGTGCCGGGCGCCGGACAGATCGAGGTACTGGCCAGCGATACGCGCGAAATCGAAGTCATTCTCGATCCCGCGAAGATCGCCGCCGCCGGTCTGGCGGTCACCGATGTGGCGGATGCCCTCAAGGCGCAGAACCAGCTCGTGCCGGTCGGGCGGTTCCGCGAAGGCGGCCAGCAGCACCTGTCGTTGGCGTCGGGCCTGTGGACCTCGCCCGAGCAGATCGCCTCGACACCGGTCATCGTCAAGGGCGGTGCAACCGTCCGTGTTGCCGACCTCGGCGAGGTCAGGCCGGGCTCTCCCGATCGGACGCTCCTCATCACCGGGAACGGCCGCGAGGCCGTCTCGATCAGCGTCTCGCAGCAGATCGGCGCGAACATCCTGTCGGTCAAACAGGGTGTCGATGCGGCGCTCGCGTCGCTGAAGACTTCCCTGCCCGCGGGCATCCACATCACCAAGGTGTACGACCTTGCCGAGTTCGTCGCCGACGCCATCACCAACGTACGCGATGCGATCCTGATCGGCGGTTTCCTCGCCATCGTCGTCCTGATCGTCTTCCTTCGCAACGTCAGGCTCACGCTGATCGCCGCCGTGACGCTGCCGCTGGCGGTGATCCCCACGTTCCTGTTCATGCGGCTGTTCCATGGATCGATCAACCTGATGTCGATGGGCGGCCTCGCCGTCGCCATCGGCCTGGTGATTGACGACGCGGTCGTGGTGGTCGAGAACATTCACCGGCGCGCGGCCGAAGGAGCCGAGTCTGCCGTCGATGCCGTTCAGCAATTGATCGCACCGCTCGTCAGCTCGACGCTGACGACAGTGGTCGTCTTTGCGCCGCTCGGCCTGCTCTCCGGAGTCATCGGTCAGTTCTTCCGTGCGCTGTCGATGAGCCTGTCCGCTGCGGTACTGATGTCGCTGGCGCTGTCGGTCACGATCGTGCCGGTCCTGGCGCGGCGCCTCCTGCGTGGCCAGAGTGGGGCGACACACGTCGAACCGCGAGAGTCGACGCTGACACGCATCTATGGACGGTTGCTGACAGGCATCGTCCATCGTCCGTTCGTGGCCGTGGTGTTTGCGCTGACGCTTGCGGCGCTGAGCAGCCTGATGTACTACAGCGTCGGCACCGGCTTCCTGCCCAAGGCCGACGAAGGCGGCTTCGTGGTGGACTACCTCACGCCGGCCGGATCCGCGCTGGAAGACACCGATCGGATCGTGCGGGCCATGGAGAAAGTGATCTCCGGTACCCCCGAAGTCGCGTCGTACTCGCGTCGCACCGGCTCGGAGCTGGGCCTGTTTGCCACGGCGCAGAATTCGGGCGACATCCTCGTCCGCCTGAAGCCGCGGCGTCAGCGCAGCCGATCGTCGGAGGAAGTCATTTCGGACATGCGGCCGAAGCTGCAGGAAGCGGCGCCGCTGACTGAAATCGAGTTCGTGCAGCTGCTGCAGGACATGCTGGGCGATCTGGAGGGAGCACCGACGCCGATCGAGATCAAAATCTTCGGCGACGATCAGGACCGGCTCGCCGAACTGGCCGAGCCCGTCGAGGAGATGCTCTCCAAGGTGGACGGCGTCGTCGACGTCGTCGGCGTGCAGAGCGGCAACCCTGAAGTGACCTGGAACATCGATTCCGTCGCCAGTCAGCGTGTTGGGATGACCGTCGAGCAGGTTGCCGACCAGATGGCGGCAAACTGGCTCGGCGAGGTACTCACGGATCTGCGCCTGCTCGATCGTCGTATTCCCGTGCGCGTTCGATTGCCGGACGCGTATCGACTGGACCCTCAGCAACTGCCTCACGCGATGATCCACACGCCATCTGGCGGCCTGGTGCCGGTTTCGGCACTGGCGACACCGGTGCGCGCGAACGGGCAGGCGGAGCTACTGCGGGAGAACCTGCGGCAGATGGCGGAGGTCTCGGGACGTCTGGAGGGGCGCGACATGGGAAGCGCCGTCGCGGAAATCCGGACGAAGCTCGCCGGACTGAAACTCCCGGTCGGCTATACCGTGGAGATCGGTGGGCAGTACGCGTCGCAGCAGCAGGCGTTTCGCGAACTGCTGATGGTCTTTGGGATCGCCACCGTGCTCGTGTTCACGATCCTGGTTATCCAGTTCCGCGCCTGGCTGCCCGCGGTGCTGATCCTGCTGGCCGCGCCGCTCTCGCTGGGCGGAGCATTTCTGCTGTTGTGGATCACCGGCACGGACCTCAATGTGTCGTCGGCGATGGGCATCATCCTGCTGATCGGCCTGGTGGTGAAGAACGGGATCATGCTGCTGGACTTTTCGGAGCACTTGCACGAACAGGGCGAGCCGTTCGACACCGCGATTGCACACGCGGGGCGCATCCGCTTGCGTCCGATCCTGATGACCACCTTCTGCACCCTCTTCGGGCTGCTGCCGCTCGCATTAGGGATCGGCGCCGGCGCCGAACTGCAGAAGCCGCTGGCGCTGGCAGTGATCGGCGGGCTCGCGTTGTCCACGCCCGTCACACTGCTCGCGATCCCCGGGCTCTACGCTGCCGTCAAGATGCGGCAGCGGCGCGGGAACTGACGGAAGCGCTCAGACCGGAAGCGTCAGCACGAAGCGGCTGCTGGCGTCGCCCTCACCGTCCAGGCTCAGGCGTCCACCGTGCTGTTCCGCAACCCAGCGCGCGATCGCCAGGCCCAGGCCCGCACCGCCGCCAGCTCCGGACGGCGCGAGTCGGACGAACCGCTCGAACACGCGCCCCTGTTCCGCTGCCGGGACGCCTGGCCCTGAATCCTCGACGGCGAGTTCAGCGCGACCATCGTGCCGCTGCAGGTTGACCGTGACCGTTCCGGCCGACGGCGTGTGCCTGACCGCATTGTCGAGCAGGTTCATCACCAGTTGCCGCAGCAGCGCCTCATCGCCGCGCGCGGCGATCTCGCCGGTGTGGCCATAGTCGATATGGATGTTTCGAGCCGAAGCCAGCACGGTCGCGGCCCGCACGCAGTCGCCGACGATCTCGTCGAGATAGAGTTCGCGTGGTTCGAGCGGCCGCGCGTCCAGGTCCGCCAGTGCGAGCATGAACATGTCGTCCACGACCCGCGTCAGCCGCCGCATCTGGGTGGCGATCACGTCCAGCGAATCGCGGTACTCCGCCTCGGTGCGAGTTGTCGTGGAGAGCGTGACCTGCGCGGCTGTGCGCGCGACTGACACAGGCGTCCGCAGTTCGTGGGACGCGTCGGCCATGAACCGTCGCTGCGTCCGCAACACCACGGCCAGCCGATCCAGCACGGCATTGAACGCGGCTCCGAGTTGCCCGAGTTCGTCGCGTTGAGCCGTCACCGGGAGGCGGCCCTCCAGGCTCCGATGGTCGATGGCACCTGCGTCAGCGGCCATGGCCGTCAGCGGCCGCAGTGCCCATCGCCCGATCAGCCAGCCGGCGATCATCGCGACGAGGGCGGCGATCGGAATGCCGACGCGAATGGTGTTCTGCAGCGTCCCGTGTTCCCGGTCGAACGGAGCGAGCGACATCCACGCCACGATGCGGTAGGAGTCCGCACCGTGTTGCCATGCCGATGCGCCCACGCGGATGTTGTGTTCGGCAAGCGTCTGCGGCTGAGCGCCCGGAGACTGGAGCTGCAGTTGCGCAGGAGACGGCATCGGCAGACCGGACGCCTGCGTCGCCAGAACGGCGCCACGCCCGTCGAGAATCGCGACGCCCACGCCGGGCAACTGCAACTCGTGCAGCGCGCCGACGCTGGCCTCAGGCAGCGCCTCGTGCTCGCCCAACTCGGCGACCACCACGCCATCGACGGCGCGCATCGCATCGGCCAGTTCGGCATCGAGGCGCGCGAACCCGATGCGTTGATGCACCAGCGAGACGACGAGCGCCATGACCAGCAGGACGACGACGATGACGAGGCCATACGAGAGGGCGACGCGCGTCCGGATGGTCAGGCTAGTCATTGGCCAGCACATAGCCGGCGCCGCGACGGGTCTTGATGAGGCGTTCACCGCCGCCCAGCGCGAGCTTGCGTCTCAGCCGCTGAACGTAGACGTCGATCACGTTGGACAGCGGGTCGTAGGACTCGTCCCAGACGTGCTCGGCGATCTCGCTGCGGCCGACGACGACGCCGGCTCGGCGGGCGAAGAACTCCAGCAAGGCATATTCACGTGTCGTCAGCGGGAGGTTCGCCGCGCCGCAGGCGGCCTTCTGGGCGCGCGTGTCCAACGTCAACGGACCGACCTGAATCCGCTCGGGAACCGGTGCGCGTGCTCCGCGGCGCAGGAGCGCGCGCAAGCGCGCCAGCAGTTCGTCGAAGTCGAACGGCTTCGTCATGTAATCGTCGGCGCCGCTGTCGAGTCCGGCGATGCGCATGTGGATGGCGTCGCGCGCGGTGAGTATCAGGATTGGAGCGGTGAGGCTGTTCGCTCGCAGGTCGCGACACAGCGTCAGGCCGTCGCTATCGGGCAGACCGAGATCGAGAATGACCGCATCGTAGTCACTCACCGCGACTCTCGCCGTTGCCGATCGCCCATCTGCGGCGACGTCCACCGCGTACGCGCGTTCGCGCAGCCCCTTGGCCAGCAGGCGAGCTGCCGCGGGTTCGTCTTCGACGAGCAGAAGCCGCACGGCCCTATTCTCCCCGACGGCCGGGCCCGCTGATGGCCGATCCGCGCCTCATTTACTGACTCCGTGTCAGCCCGACGCTTGACCGACCAGTTTGGTCCGATATACAGTTCGTTTCGATATTGAGACTTAGTCTCATTGATTGCCTCACCAGTGCGGAGTGACCCTGAATGCGACCTGTTTTACTTGCGATCCTGCTCGGCGTGGCCGCCTCCCTGCATTCCTCCGTCGTCAGCAACGTTGCAGCCCAGTCGGCGCCCACGCAGGTGAAGGTGCAGGGCATCATCCTCGACCCGACACGGGCGCCAATCGCCGGCGCGGTCGTCGCCGCCGTGGCAGAAAGACCGTCTCAGCCAGCGTCGACGACCACCAACGCCCGCGGCGAGTTCGAGTTCTCCCTCGCCCCAGGACGTTATACGGTCACCGTAGGCGCGGACGGATTCGTGGAAGTCGCGCAGCCGCTCTCGGTCTCTTCGGCTGATTCGTCCGCTCACGAATTCATCCTCCAGATTGCCGGCCTCCGCGAGACCGTGACGGTGAGCGGTGGCGGCGGCTACACCACCTCCGCGATCACGACGGCCACA
>Ga0310811_10006783_pt1 | contig 14649 bp, 11 predicted proteins | sample YCmetagenome_FD_207642 | JGI IMG/M metagenome (GOLD analysis project Ga0310811, IMG submission 207642) | Soil microbial communities from experimental microcosm in Duke University, North Carolina, United States - YC | ecosystem: Engineered > Artificial ecosystem > Soil microcosm > Unclassified ...
GACTTTGATCATTACCATCGCTCCGCCGCCGGCTCCCGTCCTCACCGTTTCGCCCAAGATCAAGGTGAAGAACGGTATCCTGACCCTGAAAGGGTCCGCGGATGCCGGAACGGTGAAAGTGGAAGTCAAGGTGGACAAAAAAGGTTTCAAGCGGGTCAAGGGCAGCCCCACCCAATGGAATTTCCCGGTCAGACTAACGAAAGCAGGGAAACACAAGTTCCAGATCAGAGCCACCAATGCCGACAACCAGGTGACTCTGCGGACCTTTACCGTCCGGGTTGGGAAGTAGGCGCGCTTCCGGCGCCTTTTGATTCTAGAGGTCGGCTTCCTCTCCGGCCTCGCGTTCGATTTCCGGGCGATCCGGAGGCTCGATCAGCCACGAGAGATCCGGGCCGATCGGGACGATCCGGGTGGGATTGATATCATCGTGCGTGAAGTAGTAATGGCGCTTGATGTGGTCGAAATTCACGAGCGGCGCGATGCCCGGCCATTGATAAAGGTCGCGGAGATAACCGCAGAGCTGGGGGTAGTCGCGAATCAAACGCACATTGCATTTGAAATGTCCGTGATAGACCGCATCGAACCGGATCAGGGTGCAGAACAACCGCCAGTCGGTCTCGACGACATGGGAGCCAAAGAGGAACCTCCGCGAGCCAAGGCGGGTCTCGAGTTCGTCCAAGGCGGCAAATAGAGCCGCTGCGGCTCGTTCATAGGCGGCCTGGGTGCTGGCGAACCCCGCCCGATAGACGCCATTGTTTACGTTCTCGTAGATGAACGTGCTCAGCGCCGCCTGCTCCTCCGCGATGTCTGGCGGGAACAGGTCCATGGCGGTCCCCGATTGCCCTCGCGGCCCGAAGGCATCGTGAAACATCCGGCAGATATCGTCCTCGGAGTTATTCACGATCCGTCGGCTCTTTTTGTCCCAGAGTACGGGCACGGTCACTCGTCCGTGCCAGCCCGGTGCCGTGGCTTCGTAGGCTTCGGAAAGATACCGAAAGCCGTTTATCGGATCGGACGTATAGCCGGCCCCTTCGCGAAACGCCCAGCCGCGCTCATCGCGCACGGGATCGACCACCGTGACGCCGATCACTTCCTCGAGTCCCAGCAGGTGCCGCACGATGAGTGTGCGATGCGCCCACGGACAGGCGAGCGAGACGTAGAGATGATATCGCCCCGATTCGGGGGGATATGGGGATGAACCGTCAGCTTTGATCCAGTCGCGGAAGGCATCTTCCTGACGCTCGAACTCTCCACTTTCCGACTGCTCCTCGGGAAATTGCGCCATAAGCTCTTGTTAAGCAGATCGCGGGGATCGCGTCCATCGTCTGTCTGCAACGAACCAAGACTAAGCCCAATTCCCGGCCATCGCAAACGAGGGCGCGACTGGCGGCCCGGAATAGGCAGGTCAATCGGGCTTTTTCGGCGTTGCTTCCGGCAGGTTGATCTTCAACACGTAGCTGCAGGTATGGTCTTCGCCGGCGAAATTCGTGCCGCAGGCGCCATAGAAATAGGCTGGCTTGCCGTCGATCATGAGGACCCCTGGCCGCTCGAACTTGATCACATTGTTCGAGGTGTAGAGCTTTGCCGCCCTGGACAGATCGATGTTCGCGCCCAGCCCCCAATATTCCGAGGGCCGTAAAAAACCGATCTCGGCGTCCGCGAGGCGGAAATGCGCGGGATCGGTGGATTTCCACAAGATACCGGCCCCCTCGATTCCCGTGTGCGTGCCGAAGTTATCCGTGGTCATCAGGCAGATCTGCCCGTTCCAGAGGAAGGCATTCGCATCCTCGATGTAGCTGATGTTGTCCGTGCAAGGCTGATCCGAAACCACATACGGCCCTTCCAATTTGTCCGAGACCGCATACCCGTAACGCGAATCGAACTGGTGACCGGTCCGGGCGGCTTTGAAAAAGACGTAAAACTTTCCCTCGTAGGTCAGGAACGTGGGATTGTCCATCGCCCACGGATCGTAGGTCCAGTGTTTCGGATCGGTGGATGGTTCGAGCAGGGGCTTGCCGTCGTTGACCTTTTTCCACGGTCCGCTGAGCGAGTCCGCCACGGCCATGCAGGTCAGCATTTTGTTATTACGTGTCCGATCAAAGCTGATGTAGAGGAGCACGTATTTGTCCCCTGCCCTGGCGATGGCCGGGTTGTGGACCGCGTTGCCGAACGAGGCCTCGGGATTCGCGGGAATGGCGACTTCCGCAAACTTGAAAGGCCCTTCGGGGCGATCGCCGACGTAACGGGCGATTTCGCAATGCGTCGACCAGCCATCGAATTTGTATTTCTTCGGCCAGCGGGAGCAAAAAAGACTCACTTTGCCGTCCGGTCCCAGGATCGGCGAGGTGCACCAGATGTAGTAATCGGGATCGTCCACGGCTGCGCCGATCCAGCTCATATTTGCAGCTATGCCCGACATCTTCGAGACAGGATAGTTGCTCGTCGTTCCTTGAGGAGCCATTGCCGGTTCGGCTTGCAAAACGGATGCTCCAAGCCCAACGGCAAAGAAGACTGTGGAAAGGCAGAGCCTGGGGATTTGTTTGAACAGAGCTTTCACGGGAGGGAACGACGATCCGAATAGAGGCCCTGAGAAAGCCGGGGAAAAGCCGAAACGCTCTCCGCCCGGCAGCCGGAGAGCGCAAAAAAGGGCGCGCCTTTCCGAAGAAAGACTACTTCCTCGTGACGACCACGATCACTTTCGCCGAGGTCACATTGTCTTCGTCGGTGGCCACGACCGCGATGCGGTTTCTGCCTGGCTTGAGCCGGACGGTCACGGTCCAGGATGTCTTGCCGGAGGCCTTGTAGACTTTTCCGCCGGTCGTCGCCGTGACGGATTTGATGCTGGGCGAGTTGGCGGCTCGTTTGGCCTTCCCGTGAATCGTAATCTTGGCGGTGCTCACCGTGCGCTTCGAGTTGCCGCTGACCGTGACGACGGGCGGCTCGGTCACCTGCCAGCGCTCGACGCGGTTGTTTCCGTTGTCGACGACGAAGGCGATGCCTCCGGGACCGAAGGCCACGCTATAGGGCTTCTTGAATTTGCCGTTGCTCGTCCCACTGGTGCCAAACTGGGTCAGGTAGTTGCCGTCGGCGTCGAAGACCTGGACGCGATCATTTCCGGAGTCGGCGACCCATACGCGGCCGTACGAATCCACGGCGAGGCCCACCGGTTGCTTGAATGCTCCATTGCCACCACCCTTTGTGCCCCATTGCAACTCGTAGTTTCCGGCCGAATCGAAGCGCTGTACGCGGTTGCCGCCGAATTCCGATACATAGACCCGCCCGGTGGACGAATTTATCGCGACGCCATCCGGTGCGTCGAATTTCCCTTTGCCCGTTCCGCTGCCGCCCCACTGGCCGACGTAGCCGCCGATGAGGTTGAAGTGCTGGACGCGATTGCCACCCTGCTCGGTCACGTACACATCGCCGTTGCTTTGATTGACCGCAATCCCGCTGGGACCGTTGAACTGGCTGGGGCCGGTCCCGCCGGTTCCCCAAGTGGCGAGGAAAGTTCCCGTGGAGTCGAAGCGTTGCACGCGGTTGTTAAAAATATCCGTCACGTAGACCTGGGCACTGCCCTGATTCACGGCCAGAGCTCCGGGTCCCGAAAATTGTGATGGGAGTACGCCCGAAGAGCCCCAGGCCGACTTGAAGTCTCCACTGCCATTGAAGCGCTCGATGCGGTTGTTGTTGAAATCGCTGACGTAGACCTTGCTGCCATTCACCGCTGCCGCATAGGGAAAGTCGAATCGGCCATCGGATGTCCCCTTTTTTCCAAAGCTGTCGATGTAGGTCACGTTCGGAGTCGCCGCAGCAAGAGATCCGAGATCAAGCAGGAGCGTGGCGAGGCAAAGGGCAGAGGCGGTATTCTTCATGAAGGATCGGGAGAGTCGCGAGACCCTAGCACACGTCGAGAGCTTCGCCATTTAAAGAAGCCGAGTCGGCGGCAGGGATACGCTTTTGGGAGATCAAGGGTTATGCCCGGCATGAGCCCGTCTCGGGAGTTTCCAAAGTTGGTCGGGCGAATCACCGAGGAGCATGCGGGGGCGCTCTCCGACCGTGAGCATTCGGCAGCGGAGCGATCTTTAGATGCTATGAACACAAAAACCTTCCTTCTCGCTCTTGGGGCGGCCACCAGTCTTCCGCTCATGAGCTTCGCCCAATCGGCGGGCGCTTCGACCTCGCCCACGAGTTCAGCCGATGGTGGCGCTCAACACACGACCATGCCCTCCGATGCCAATGCGGCAGGCCCCACCAACGGTCCGGCGACGGATGCTCCCCACCTCTCCTCGACCAATACCCAGACCGGCGGAGCGGTGGACACCGGCACGCCGAGAGATAATGCGGACAAGAACATGAACGTCGATCACCAGACGGCGACCGAGACCTCCACCACCAATAAATAATCACCGCTTTCGCCCCGTGGGCGGGAGATGAACAAGGCGGCCTCCGCGAGAGGTCGCCTTTGTCGTTTCCGGCGAGAGAAAGACCTTCAGACATCGCATGGAGGTTTTCCCGATGACGCGATTTCTGCTTGAGCGAGGCCCTGCTCCCGGGCATGGTCGTCCATGGCATTCTATCTTGACGCCGACGCGTTCTTCACGAGCAGCCTGCCGTTCGGGCTGACCTTCGACGACCTCTCTCTGGCGACTCGCTACTCGGAAGTTCTTCCGCGCGAAACCAACCTGTCCGTCGCTCTTTCTCCGAGCCTCAATCTTCAGATTCCGGTCATCTCCTCCGATATGGATACGGTGACCGAGTCGAAAATGGCGATTCAGATGGCGCTCAATGGCGGCATCGGGCTCGTGCACTACAACATGCCTGACGAGGCTCAGGTGAAAGAGGTCGCACGGGTCAAAAACCATATCCACGGCTTCATCCAGGAGCCGATCAAGGTCTCGCCGACCCAGAAAATTGGCGAGATCCTCGATCGCGTCGAGAAACGCGGATTCCGCTTCAGCACGTTCCCGGTGGTCGGGGACGACAATCGCCTCCTCGGCCTGCTCTCCGGCTCCGTCGTGCGTGAGCGCTACCGTGATCGGCTGGTCTCCGAGGCCATGACGCCCCGGGCTCAGGTGTTCACGCTGCACGAGCGGGAGATCCGTGAGAACCCTATCGCCGCGGCGGATCGATTCTTCACCGAGCATATGGGCATCCACAAGTTGCTCATCGTCGACGATAGCGACAAGCTGCGCGGGCTCTTCACCCTCAGCGATATCGAGCGTATCGGCGAGGAATCCCGCCGCATGGTAAAGCCTGCTCGCGACGCGAAACTTCGCCTGGTCTGTGGTGCGGCCATCTCTCCACATCGCCTGGCCGATGGTACCCTAGACCGGGATCGTATCGTCTCGCATGTCGGCCGTCTTCTCGATGAAGGACTCGACGCGGTCGCGGTCTCGACTGCGCATGGCTTCTCCAAGGGAGTCGGCGACGCCGTGAGGCTCGTGCGCGAGGCGTTCCCCGACCTCGCGATCATTGCCGGAAACGTCACCTGCGGCGAAGGCGTGGAATTCCTTGCCGAGGCGGGAGCCAATTGCATCAAAGTTGGTCAGGGACCGGGTTCGATTTGCACCACCCGGATCGTGGCCGGCGTCGGCATCCCGCAAATGACCGCGCTCTATGTCGCCTCGCGCGCCGCGGCCAAAATCGGAGTGAAGACCATCGCCGATGGCGGCATCGCCAAGTCCGGCGATATGGTGAAAGCACTCACCCTTGCCGACGCCGTGATCTGCGGCGGCCTGCTGGCCGGCTGCAACGAGGCTCCCGGCCGCATCATCGAGATCGGCGGCAAACTCTATAAGCAATACCGCGGCATGGGCAGCCGCGAGGCGATGAAGGAAGGCAGCGCGGCCCGCTACGGCCACGAGCGCAAGGACGCCACGACCAAGGCCGCTCCGGAAGGCATCGAGGCATTGAAAGAGGCGGCCGGGCCACTGGATATCGTCCTGGGCGAATTAATTGGCGGTGTGCAGTCCGGCATGGGGTATCTCGGCGCGCGCGATCTCGCGACATTGCGAAAGAATGCGCTCTACACCCGGGTGACTCCGGCCGGCCAGCGCGAGAGCGCTCCCCACGATGTCCTCACCGTGACGACCTCCAAGGAGGCCTCGGAATCCACCAGGGTCTAGAAAAAGAAAAACCCGCGGCCATGGCTGGTCGCGGGTTTCTCGAAGAACGGGCGTCCGATCTCTATTGAGGAGCGGGCGCGAAAGGCGAATCGGTTGCTGCCGGAGCCGCAGGGGCGGCGGGCGCAGCGCTGGCATCCGGGGCCGGAGCCGCGGCTGGCGCGGGAGCGGCCGGTGCGTCAGGAGAAGCGCTCGTCGGAGCGGGCGCAACCGTCGGAGGAACTGCCACCGGGGCGACGACCGTCTCGGTCACTTCGATCGGAGGAAGCGGGCGATAGGCCACCATTCCGCGAGTATCCTGTGGTGGCTGGATCAAGCTCTCAGTGATGAAATCCTCATTGATGGCTGCGATCAGGCTGTAGCCGCCCTTGCCATTCGGAAGCATAGGCGTACCCCAGCGGTCGCGGCAGACCACCTTGCTGGCGGGCACGGGTTCGCCCTTGAGGGTGTGATTATCGATGTCGGGCCATTCCACGGGCTTGACGGTGGCGGCCATGTAAACTCCGCCGGCAATGATGAGGGAAATCATGAAGTCGGATTAGGCTGGGTCTCGCAACGCTTGTCAATGCCGAAGGCGTGTAAATCCCTCTTGATTTCGCGGCTGCGCCCCTCACCTTTATGTCCCATCCGAAATGAAGCCTCCGGCCGGGATCGTCCTTGCAGTATTTGCTCTCCTCGTCGCTTTCGCTTTGGGATATGGCGCCGCGTCGCTCGGTCGCGGAGAACGTTCATCCCACAAGGGAGAAACTTCGGCGTCCGCGAAAAACGCGAACTCGCAAAGCAGCTTCGGTGCGCGCTCGCGAAATCCTCTTCTCACCGCTGGAAGTCTCGATCCGAACGCGTCTCCCGAAGAGATCGCGGACGAAATCAATGCGGCGATGGACTCGCCCGACGCCCTCGATCGTGAAGGACGGATCTGGGACGTTTTGAAAAGCGTTCGCGCCGGCAACGCCAGCGCGATTGCCGACGCCCTGCGCGCACGGAAAGGCACCGAGACTCGCTACATGGTGTCCCGGGTTCTGAGTCTTTGGGCCCGGCAGGATCCCCGTGCCGCCATTGAGTACGCGCAGAAGCTGACTGGAACCGAGCGGCGCAACGCGGTGCTCGGCGTCCTGAGTGGATGGGCGCTCAACGACTACGATGGCGCGAACAAATGGGTGGAGGCCCTGCCTTCCGGCACGACCAAGCGCATCGCCCGCTCCAGCCTTATCGGCGCCCTGGCCGAGAGCGACCCGGAGCGCGCGCTGGAAATGGCGCGAAGCTCGAAGATGATCCAGGGCAATCGCTTCGACGCCGGCTATCCGATCTTCTCGAAATTCACGCGCAAGGATCCGGAGTTGGCCGCCCAGCGAGCCCAGGAGCTGCCGCCGGGGCAATTCCGGTCCAACGCCATCCAGGTGGTGGCCTCGACCTGGGCGCAGCAGGATCGGGAGGCCGCCTTCCAATGGGCGCAGACGCTCACCGATAAACGGATGCGCCAGACCGCGATGACCAATGTCGTGCAATTCTGGGCCCAACAGGATTTCGACGAAGCCATCGACTGGGTGCGCAAGCAGCCGGGCAGCCGGGAGCGTGACGAGATGGTCCGAAATCTCAGCTATGGCGCGCTGAATGAGAACCCCGAGAATGCGATCTCGTTGGTGGACCTCATGGGATCTCACGAAGAGCAGGACCAGATGTTGCGCAATATCGCGTCGAATTGGGGCCAGCAGGACTCCACCGCCGCCGTGCGTTGGGCGAACGAGCAGACCGATGCCTCCGTGCGAAAGGTCCTTTACGAGGGACTCATCAACGGCATCTCCGCCGATGACCCGCAGGCCGCGGTGAAGCTGGCGGCAAACATGCCCGCGAGCGCGACCCAGCGAAACGCGCTCAGCAGTGCGGCCTATAATTGGGCCCAGACCGATCCCGCCGGAGCGGCGCAATGGGCTGCGAAGCTGCCCGTCGGCGAGACCCGGAATGATGTGATCCGCAATATCGCGAGCAATTGGGCCCGGACGGATCCGATCAGTGCCTCGAATTGGATCGAGAAACTTCCACAGGGAAACGCCAGGAACAACGCCATCTCGAATGTCGCGAGCAGCTGGGCCGAGATCGATCCAGCTGCGGCGGCGGACTGGGTGAAAAAGCTTCCGGATGGAGATTCAAAAAATGACGCCCTGAGCAATATTGCCGCCAACTGGGTCCGCTCCGATCCCACGACTGCCTCTCGATGGGCGGCCGCTTTGCCGGATGGTCCCGGGAAGGCTCAGGCGGTCGGTAACATCGCCGAGAACTGGGCGCAAAACGATCCCGTTACCGCGGCGCAATGGGCTGCTCAGCTCGCCAAGGGCGACGCGCAGAATCGGGCCATGGAAAATATCGCCAATACCTGGAGCCGCTCCGACCCAGCCTCGGCGGCGGAATGGATCAATCACATCGATGCCGACGAAACGAGGAAGAACGCCATCGGCAATCTGATGTCGAATTGGGTCGATCAGGACTCCGCGCGAGCTCTGAGCTGGTTCTCAACTCTGCCTGCGGGAAAAGATCGCGATGAACTCGTCGGCCGCTTCACTGGACAGCTCCTGCAAAACGATCCCAAGCAGGCTCTGCAGTGGGCCGGCACGATCGCGAACGCGGATCAGCGAAATTCGCAGTTGAAAAGCCTGGCTAACGACTGGATGAACATCGACCCGACGAGCGCCAGGCAATGGGTCGGCCAGTCCGACCTCGACGGCGACTTCAAGCGACAGTTTCTCTCCCGGCCCCAGCCATAGGTCGCGGCGGCAGGTTCACTGCCGAAAAAGCCCGAATGGCTTGGAAGAAGCGTTGATTCGGACAATCGAAAAAACTAACTTCGCCGCGGCTGCATCAAGTCGATGAATGTGAAGTCCGCCCTCCCCATCGCCATCGTCGCTGGGATTGCCTTTGCTGGGGGCGTGGTTGCTTCGTTGCTCCTGCGACCCGATGGCAGGCTTGCGTCACAGGGCGCGCGAGAGACTTCGGGCAGGGACTTTTTCCACGGCGGCTCTACGAAGACGGGAGGCCTTTCTTCCCGCTCGACGGAGAATAACAAGATATGGTCGACGAAGGAGCTCATCGCGGATTTTCAAGCCGCGGCCAGGGATACGGCTTACTTTCGGCGGACCGGACGGCTCTGGTGGCTTTCGCAAAATCTCACGGCTCAAAATGCCCGTGAGGTGGCGGTCGGAGCGTTGAAAAATACGAATGGCACGGAACGCACCGCCGTCGTCAGGGCCTTGTTCAATAGCTGGGCGCAGCTCGATGCCCGTGCGGCGATCGCCTTTGCGCAGGAGCAGCCTCGCGGGCAGCTCCGGGATCAGGCTACGCTCAGCAGTCTGTCGGGCTGGGCTTCGAATGATTTCGACTCCGCCCGCCAGTGGGTGGAGCAGCTTCCGGCGGGCGAGTTCAAACGCTCTGCCTTGCAGGCCGTCGTTAGCGCCCTCGCCGAGAGTGATCCGGATCGGGCATTGGAAATCGCCACGAAGAACGCCAACGGCAGCGACAGCTTCAGCTACGCGTACTCCATTTTCCCAACCCTTGTTCGGCGCGATCCCGAGAAAGCTGCGGAAAGCGCCTCGAATCTGCCCGAGGGAAGATTGCGCAGCCAGGCGCTGCAGATCGTGGCGAGCCAATGGAGCCAGACCGATCGAGATTCCGCCATGGCCTGGATTGCGGCCCTCCCGAGCGAATCGACGAAACAACGGATCTATTCCGGTGTGCTGATGAATTGGGTGGGCTCCGACTTCGATGGAGCCTTCACCTGGTTGCAGAAGCAGCCAGAGGGAGCTTCGCGCAATCGCCTCCTCCAGCAGATTTCCTACACCACGGCGTCCGACAATCCCGAAAACGCCTTGAAGCTGGTCGATCTCGCGACCTCCGCGAACAGTCAGGACGGCATGCTCGCGAACATCGCGCGCATCTGGTCCCGCAACGATCCTGCCGCCGCCCAACAGTGGGCGGATTCACAAACCGACCCCAACGTGAAGAGAGTCGTCTCGAACGGTGTCATCTCCGGTATGGCCTCGGAACACCCGCAGCAGGCGGCGGATCTTGCCTTGAAATTGCCTCCGGAGCAGCAGGCCTCCATGATCGGTAACATCGCCAGTATGTGGGCGAGCCAGGATGCCCCTTCTGCGGCAAAATGGGTTGGAACCCTCGCGAATGCGGACACCCGGCAGCAGGCGCTCGGTTACGTCATGGCGAACTGGGTCGGGCAGGATCCGAACAGCGCGTTGAAATGGTACGAGACCAATCCTCCGGGCAAGGAGCGCGACTACGTCGTCAGCCGTTTCGTGAATACACTCGGTGAGAATAATCCCGAGCTCGCCATGCAATGGGCGCAATCTATCCAGGACCCGCAGCGGCGTGACAACAGCCTGACGAACCTGGCGGGCAATTGGATGGAAAACGACTCTGCCAAGGCCAGCGCGTGGATCAACAGCTCGAATCTCTCCGCCGAGACGAAGAAAAATTTGTTGTCCCGCGGCTCCGATCAGTCACGTCCCCGCTGATGAACTCCCAAGGCCTCATTTCCCTCTCCGCCGCCGCCGTGCTGGCTTTCGCTGCAGGCTTCGTCATCACGCCGGCGTTTTCCGGGCATCGGTCCAGTCAGGACGGTAGCGGGACCGCGGGAAATTCGGGCGATTCGTCGAGTGGATCGAGCCTTCGCTCGGGGCGTGCCCTGCCCTTCGCTTTTACGAATTTGCGCCCGCAGGCGGAGGACGACCTCGTCGCCGGACTGATCGACGCGGCACGGGATTCGAACGATTTCCGCCGCACCGGTCGGATCTGGTGGCTCTGCGAAGGGCTTACCGCCTCGAATGCACAGGAGGTCGTCGTGGCTGCCCTGAAGGGCCTCAACGGTTCCGATCGCGACTATGTGACCGCGGCTCTCTTCGGCGGCTGGGCGAAGGTCGACGCGAAATCGGCCCTGGCTTATGCACAGAAGCTCAAGGGCGAGGAGCGGCAGATGGCCGTCTTCGGCGCGGTAGAGGGATGGGCGCGCACGGATTTCAAAGCCGCGAGCCAATGGGTGGCGCAGCTTCCTCCCGGCGAGCTCAAACGGAATGCGGATCGACAATTGATCAGCTCTCTCGCCGAGACAGATCCAGAGCGAGCTCTCAGCATCGCTCTGGAGAAAAGCACACCGGAGACGAGCTATATTTACGCCTACACCATCTTTCCGGCACTGGTGGCGCGCAACCCTGAGGATGCTGCCAAACGAGCTGCGAGTCTGCCCCTTGGGAGATTCCGCTCCCAGGCCCTGGAGGAAGTGGCGGACACCTGGGCCTCCACCGATCGGGACGCAGCCTTGAAGTGGATCGACAGTCTGCCAGACGGCCCATCCAAGCAACAAACCTACACCTCGGTGTTGCAGGATTGGGTGGGCTCGGATTTCGAGGGCTCGCTGGCGTGGTTGGAAAAGCAACCCCCGGGCTCGGCCCGAAATCGGCTGCTCGACAATCTCTCCTATAGCGCCGCATCGGACAGCCCGGAAAACGCGCTGCGACTGGTTGATCTCGTCACCTCGACCTCGGGCCAGGACGAGATGCTCCAGGAGATCGCACGGGTCTGGTCCCGCAATTCACCGGATGCCGCCCAACAGTGGGCCGACTCGCAAACTGATCCGGGCGTCAAAAAAGCCGCATGGCGGGGCGTGATCGATGGCATTTCCAATGAGGCCCCCGAGCAGGCCGCAGCGTTGGTTGCGAAGGTTCCGGAGAGCTTTCGTGGTGACGCCGCCAGTTCCGTGGCGAGCGCATGGTCCCGGCAGGATCCGGCGGCGGCGGCGGTGTGGGCGAATACCCTGACCACCTCCCGGGCGGAAGCACTGGGAAATGTGATGTCGAACTGGGTCAATGATGACCCGAAGAGCGCGCTCAGTTGGTTCTCGGATGTTCCGAGCGGGAAGGACCGCGACTCCGTGGTCAGCCAGTTCGTATATACCCTGTCACGGTCAAATCCCACCCTGGCGGTCCAATGGGCGCAGACCATTCAGGACGACAAGGCCCGGGCAAGTCGTCTCGAAGGTGTGGCGAACAATTGGATCCGCACCGATCCCGCAAGCGCAAAGGCGTGGGTGGCGAACTCCGACCTCGCGCCGGACGTCAAGACGCGCCTGCTGGCCCGTTGACTGCCTGGAACGGCTCGATCAAACCGGCGGAGATTCCTGCGCCGACTTGTCCCAGAAATAGCGCTTCAGGAGAACCTTGAGGGTCGCGGTCAGTGGTACGGCCAGCAACGCGCCGAGCAATCCTCCAAGAACGATGCTCCACGCCAACACGGAAATGATGACGGTGAGCGGATGCAAACCGACCGATTCCCCGACGATCTTTGGAGCGATGAGCAAGCCGTCGACCTGATTGGCGACGATGAAGATGATGGTCACGGCGAGCGGATGCCCCCAGTCCCCAAACTGGGCGGTGGCCATCAGAACGGCTGGAATCCAGCAGATGAGCATGCCCAGATAAGGAATGAGGCCCAGCACGCCGACGAGGATGCCGATGAGCAATGCAAAATCGAGGCCCATGATCAGCAGGGCAAGGCCGATGAGCAGGCCATCGATCAAGCTGACCAGGAGCTGTCCCCGGAAAAAGCTGATCAGGTAGCTGTTGATCTCGCTCAGCAGGGAGACGATCTCGTTTTTGAGCGGCGAAGCGCGGAGTGGCAGGTAGTTGCTCCACGTGGCAGCGATCTGCGGGCCGTCGTTCAAAAAGAAGAAAAGAAAGACTGGGACAAGCACGAGACTGAGGAGAACTCCGAGTACGCCCCAGGCACTGCCGATACCGGATTGAATAAATTTCCCAATTGAGCCCACCAGGCCGGTGGCATTCGACTGCAGCCAGTTGATGCCCTCGTTCACGCTATTCGAGATGTAAGTGTTTACATTGAACGGATCGGCTGCGTCTGCTGCGGGGCTTTTTGGCTGAAAAACGGGCAACTCGGCGACATGCTTGATCCGGTCGATTGTCGACAAGACCAAGGCCTGCGCCTGCTTGCTGTAGACCGGCAGCTTCCGACTAAAAGTCTCCCCCTGGTCATGGATGGTGGGCACGACCCACAGAACCAGCGAAGCGAGAATGGCAAGAATCGTCGCGAATACCGTGACGACCGCCCACAATCGGGGTATTCGCCGGCGGGTCAACCAGCACACGACGGGATCGAGCAGGTAGGCCAGGATCCCCGCCACGGCCAGAGGGATAACGACCGGCTTGAGGAAGGCCAGGGCGTCGAGCAGTAACCCGCCGAATCTGCCGACCACCCAATACAAAATGTAGATCGCGGCGGCCGTGAGTGCGAGCCACCAGATCTTCCATTGGAACCGGCTAGGAGAAACCATGGCTGGGTTCCTATCGGAATTTGCCCTGTCCCTCAAGGAGCGTGCGGCAGCGAGTCGATGTATTTTTGCAACTCGGCCCGTCCTCCATCACGCAGCACGATCATGAACGCCATATCCCCCAGCCTGGTGACGGCCACGGCGCGTCGGGCGGAGAGCTGGCCATAATCGACGATCTTCCATTCGCCCGGGCGGATCGAGACTCCAAAGGAATTTGCATCGAAGGCATACCACAGCGACTTCGGCTTCCCGATCGCCGCGACAGCCACGGGCATGTCGTCGTACTTGAAGACACGGGCGCCGATCGCCGGCGCGGACTCCAGCCCGTGCGGCACGGAAAATCCTTCGAATTCCTGCACGACGAACCAGTCCGTGAGCGCCCCGGCCGGCATGTCGACTTCCTTGAACTGATCGGCCCCGGCCTTATCTCCGGCCTGGGCGATTTCCACGGCTTGTTGCACGCTCGCGACGGAGCCCATCACCATCCAGCCGATCAATCCGACGAGCATGAGAAAAGCCAGGCCCACCGCGAGGATGGCTGGATCTCGTAGGGAAAACTTGCGGCCGGGTCTCTTCTCCAGGCGGCGTGCCACTTCCTCGAGCGAGGAGGCAAGGTCATCCGGCAGCGCGGTCTCGAGCTTTGCCGCGATCGCGCGGTCGAAGGCGAGCTGGTTCCGGAAACTGGCTTCCAGCTCCGGAGTCTTCGCGGCGACTTTCAAGGCGGCGGCGACTTCTCGTTCCTCATCATCTTCGCCACTGGGCCGGTAGGCGCGGAGCAACTGTCGGGCGGCACGGGCGTTCATTGAGCGGTTTCTGGTTTGGGCAACAGAGCCTGCTGGACTGCCAGACGGGCTCCCTGCACCACATCGCCGAATTCCGCCGGTGCCATCCCTAGCATCTTTGCGATCCACTCGCTCTCGAGTCCATCCAGGAGCAGGAGCGCGTAGGCGCTTCGCCCCGGCTCAGGCAGGGCATGGATGATCGCCTCCAGCCGCTCCGTCTCCGCGTTCGAGACCACTTGCGCGGCCTCCGCGGGCAATTCGCCCTTCGCGATCCGTGCCGTGCTGGTGGCGGTTTGGTTTTTCAGAGCCTTTCGCCGCACCTCCCGAAATTGCAGCATGATCAACTGCTCGGGGTCGATGCTCGACGGGCGTTTCTGAACTCCGGTTTCGAGGGCTTCCACCA
>Ga0310811_10006784_pt1 | contig 14646 bp, 12 predicted proteins | sample YCmetagenome_FD_207642 | JGI IMG/M metagenome (GOLD analysis project Ga0310811, IMG submission 207642) | Soil microbial communities from experimental microcosm in Duke University, North Carolina, United States - YC | ecosystem: Engineered > Artificial ecosystem > Soil microcosm > Unclassified ...
CGCCTCGACGATGCCGCTTTCGAGATTGATCGACTGGCGGGAGACGATCGCCTCGCGCGGATCGCCGCCGGGCGCCAGCTCGCTGAGCTGCGGCTGCGGCAGGGCGCCGCTCGCCGACACGCGCAGGGTCACGATCTCGACCGGCGTATCCTCCTGGGCGAAGGTGTAGAGCGTGCGATGCAGCTCGTGGAAGCGGCGCAGCACTTCGGCCACGGCGGCCTCGCTGACCTCGGTGCCCGGCCAGTCGACCGTGAGCTCGAAGCCCTGGTGCTCGTAGCGCAGGCTGGCGCTCCACACCGACTTGCGCGCCGCCGCGGGCACGCTCTCGGTCTCGAACCAGCGTTCGGCTTCGGCCTGCAGCCCGGCGAAGGTCGCCGCCATCTGGGCGACGTCGAAATGGCCGTGCTGCTGCAGGCAGGTGCGGGCAAAGTCGGCCTTCAGGTCGGAGACCAGCAGGCCGAGCGCCGACAGCACGCCGGGCGAGGGCGCGATCAGCTGGGTGCGAATGTCGAGCAGGCGCGCCAGCGCGCCGCCATGCAGCGGTCCGGCGCCGCCGAACGGCACCAGCACGAAGTCGCGCGGATCGCGCCCGCGCTCGACCGAGACCACGCGGATCGCGCCAACCTTGTGGCTGTGGGCGATCGCCAGGATGCCGCGTGCAGCGGCCATCAGGTCGAGCCCCAGCGGCTCGGCGACTCTGGTGGCGATGGCCCGCTCGGCCGCTTCGATATCGAGCCGGAAGCTGCCATCGAGCAGCCACGGCGGCAGGTGGCCGAGCACGAGATGGGCATCGGTGACCGTCGGCTCGCTGCCGCCGCGGCCGTAGCAGCATGGGCCGGGACTGGCGCCGGCGCTCTGCGGACCCACCGTAAGCGCGCCGGACCGGCCGACCCGTGCGATCGAGCCGCCGCCGGCGCCGATGGTGACGATGTCGACCATCGGCAGGGGCAGCGGCCATTCGCCCACGCGGCCGTTGACGGTGACACTGGGCTTGCCGTCCTTGATCAGGCTGATGTCGGCCGAGGTGCCGCCGATGTCGACGCCGATCAGGTCGCCGTAGCCGGCGGCCGCGCCGACGAAGGCCATGCCGACCGCGCCCGCCGCCGGACCGGACAGCGCCGTTTCGACCGGCGCGCGGCGCACGGTCGCCGTGCCGGCAACCCCGCCGCTCGATTTCATCAGCAGCAGGGGTGCTGCGACCTCGGCCGCGCGCAGGCGGTCTTCCAGCCGGCCGACATAGGCGGAGATCACCGGCATGACGTAGACGTTGAGGATCGTCGCCATGCTGCGCTCGTACTCGCGGAACACCGCCAGCACCTCGCTCGACATCGAGACCAGGGCGTCGGGATGCTCTTCGCGCACCAGCGCGGCGGCACGCTGCTCGTGCGCTGCGTTGGCGTAGCTATGGAGGAAGCAGACGGCGATCGCCTGCACGCCCGCGGCGCGCAGGGTGCGGGCGGCGGCGCGCACCGCCGCCTCGTCGAGCGGTTCGATCTCGCCGCCGTCGGGGCCCAGCCGTCCCGCCACCTCGAAGATACGGTCGGGCGTCACCGGGCGGCGCGGCTTCACCCAGGCGAACATATTGGCGCGCCGCGGGATGTCCTGGCGGCCGATCTCCAGCACATGGCGAAAGCCCAAGGTCGTGATCAAGCCGGCCGCCGCGCCCTTGCCCTCGAGGATCATGTTGGTGGCGACGGTGGTGCCGTGCAGCACCCGGCCGACATCGCCGGCCTCGGCGGCCGCGGCCGCGAGGCCATCGCGCACACCGTTGATGAAGCCCAGCGACGGATCGGCAGGGGTGGTCGATGTCTTGGCCGTCCACAGCCGGCCGGTCTTGATGTCGAGCACCGTGACGTCGGTGAAGGTGCCGCCGGTGTCGATGCCGAGAATCGTGTGCGGGCGGGCGGACCCGAGATCGCCGGCGTTCATGTCAGCACGTCCGCATACTGGCGGCGATGGAACAGTTTCGCCTCCGGCCTTTGCCGGCGCGCCTTCTCAGTCGCGGCCGCATCGACGGTGCGGCCGTCAGCGGTCAGCACGACGCCATATTCCCGTTCCGCCGCCTGGCGCGACACGAACCCGCCCAGCACATCCTCGAGCACCCGCTCGGGCTCGCGGTCGAAGGGATGGCCCCAGCCACCGCCACCGCCCGTCTCAAGCCGGATGACGTCGCCGCGTTTGACGATCGTGCCGTCGCTGATCGGCGGGAGGGTGCGCTCGTCGGCGCGCCCCGGATTGACGACGATGCGGCCCGGTCCGCCGCTCTTGCCGCCGGCGACGCCCCACGGCGGATTCTCGACGCCATCAATGCGAACCGACACGATCGCTTCGGGCGCCAGCACCTCGACTTCGCGGATGATGCCGCAGCCGCCGCGCCAGCGGCCCGGTCCGCCGGTGTCGCAATGGATCGAATAGCGGCGCAGCCGCACCGGATACACCGAATCGAGGAACTCGGCCGGGTAGTTCTCCTGGGCCACGAGATAGACCGCATCGATGCCGTCGGCGGTCGGCCGGGCGCCGTAGCCGACGCCGATGCCGTCGGACATCAGGAACAGCGAACCGTCCTCCTTCTGGCCGCGCAGGTACCAGATGACGTAGGCGGCGTGCGCCGCCGGCGCCTGGCCGTTGGTGGCGACGTTGATCAGGCCGAGGCAGGCTGCGACGTTGCGCATCAGGGTGACGCCGCGCAGGCCGAGCGGAGCGGGGAACTTGGGCTGCAGGATCGAGCCCGGCCGCGTGATCACCTCGTCGATCACCCGCACGGCGCCGTCGTTCAGCAGGTTGTCGGGATCGCCGCCCAGCAGGTAGAGGCCGAACACCGTGCTGGGCACCTGAGGCGCCATCAGGAAGTTCACCGGACCGGGCGTCTGGTCGTCGCTGTCGCTGCAGTCGAGGCCGATGTGATTGTCGCCGACGGTGAGCTTGTAGCGCAGCCGGATCGGGCCGTTGCCCTGGCCGTCCGAATCGATCATGTCGGTGAAGCGATATTCGCCGGGCGCGGCCAGCGCGCGCAGGCGCTCGCGCATGGTGCGCTCGCTGCGCTCGATCAGCTGGCGGAAGGCGTCAGTCATGCGCGCCTTGCCGAAGCGCTGGAACAGCTCGAGCAGGCGCTTCTCGCCCAGCCGCACGGCCGCGACGGCGGCGCGCGTGTCGCCCTGGATCATCGCCGGGAAGCGCGAGTTGCGATAGAAGATGCGCAGCGCCTCCTCATTGAACTGGCCGTCGCGCGCCAGCCGGATCGGCGGCACCATGATGCCTTCCTGGAAGATGTCGACGCAGTCGGGCGACAGCGAGCCCGGGCGCAGGCCGCCGACGTCGTTGAAGTGCGCCCACGAATGGGCGAAGGCCACCAGCTCGCCCTCGGCGAAGATCGGCGCCACGAACACCTGGTCGGGCGTGTGCGAGACGGCGCCCTTGCTGAGGTAGCAGTCGTTGTACCAGTAGAGGTCGCCCGCCTGCATGTCCTTCAGCGGGTAGTACTCGGCGATCGGCGCCACGATGTCGCCGAACGCCGGCAAGTTGCTGCCCACCACCAGCTTGCCGCGGCCGTCGAACAGGGCGGCGAAGAAATCCTTCTTCTCGCGGATGAACGGCGACATCGCCGTACGCTCGATCAGCGCCTCCATCTCGCTTTGCGCCGCCCGCAGCGCGCCGCGCACGATCTCGAGGGTTACGGGATCGCAGACTGTGGGGAGAGCCGGGGGGCTGGTGTCGTTCATGACCTGCTCGGGACTGTGTAGGCTGGAAGATCGCGCCATCGCAGGCAACTGACCAGATGCGAAGCACTGATCATTTCCGGTTCTGGCCTGCGATGCGAACATTGCTGCTGCGCGTGATTGCAGCGCGGGTGGAAGGCGCAGCCGGCCGGCACGGCGCCCGGCTTGGGCGGCTCGCCGAGTACCGGCACGTCGCTCACCAGGGTGCTGTCGAGGCGTGGCGACGCCGCAAGCAGGGCGCGGGTGTAGGGGTGCCGCGGCGCGCTGAACGCCTGCTCGGTGTCGGCCATCTCGACGATGCGGCCGAGATACATGATGGCGATGCGATTGCACAAAGCGCGCACGACGGAAAGGTCGTGGCTGATGAACAGGTAGGTGAGGCCGAGCCGGCCGCGCAGGTCGCGCAGCAGACGCAACACCGTGGCCTGCACCGAGAGGTCGAGGCCGGCGGTGGGCTCGTCGAGCAGTACCAGGCGCGGCTCGAGCGCCAGGATGCGCGCAATGCCGACCCGGCGCAGCTGGCCGCCCGACAGCTCGTGCGGATAGCGGCCGGCCATCGTCGGGTCGAGCCCGACCTCGGTGAGCGCGCGGCGCACCCGCTCGCGACGATCGGCTGCGGACTTGTTGCCGAGAATGGTGAGCCCTTCCTCGAGCGTGCGGCCGATCGACCACCAGGGATCGAGCGCGGCACCGGGATCCTGATGGACATACTGGATGTCCTTGCGCGCCTGCCGCGCGGCGGCAGGCGCGACGCCGCCGACCGCGCGGCCGTCGAGCAGGATCTCGCCCGTGTGCTCGCGCTGCACGCCGAGGATCGTGCGGGCGAGGGTGGATTTGCCGCAGCCCGACTCGCCCACCAGGCCGACGATCTCGCCCGGACGGATCGCAAGGTCCACGCCATCGACGGCGCGCACGCCGCGCAGCCCGCGGCCGAGGATGTCGGTGCGCTGGCCGAGGACCGTGACCAGGTTGCGCAGTTCGAGGAGGGGCTGGCTCACGCGCAGCTCTCCGGCGGGGCCGGCGGGCACTGAGGAAGGGCAAGGCTATGGCTTATGACACTTCCTCCGTCATCCCGAGCGCAGCCGCCCGAAGGGTGGTGCAGTCGAGGGACCTTTCGTGACGCACGCCACAACAAGAAAGGTCCCTCCACTTCGCCTCGCTGCGCTGGGCTCCGGTCGGGATGGCGGCATTTTCCATGTGCGCTCGCCCTGCACGGGCAGGCAACGGGTTGGTTGGTCCCTCGTGCGGGGGAGGCGATGATCACGCGGCCGCCTCCGGTAACGGAAGCGCGTAGCGCGGGCAGGCGACGGTATGGCCGGTCGACTGCGCCTCGAGGGCCGGTCGCGTCGCGGCGCAGTCGGTGATGGCGAGCGGGCAGCGCGGGTGGAAGCGGCAGCCCGGCGGCGGCGCGAAGGCGCTGGGGACGCTGCCCGGAATGCCGCCGAGGTCGGTGGCGCGATCGGGATGGCAGGCCAGCAGCATCCGGGCATAGGGATGGGCGGCGCCGTCGATCAGGCCGCGCGTCGGGGCGGCTTCGACGGTCTGCCCGGCATAGATCACGCTCACCTCGTCGCACAGCTGGGCGACGACGCCAAAATCGTGGGTGACGAACAGCATCGAGAGATCGAGCTCGGCCACCAGGTCGCGCAGCAGCTTCAGCACCTGCTGCTGCGTCGTGACGTCAAGTGCCGTCGTTGGCTCGTCGGCGATCAGCAGGCGCGGCTGGCACGACAGCGCCGCGGCGATCAGCAGGCGCTGGCGCTGGCCGCCGGAGAATTCGTGCGGATAGCGCTCCAGCGCTCCCTCCGGGTCGGGCACCTGCACTGCGCCCAAGAGCTTCACCAGGCGCTGGCGATGCTGGCCCTTCCAGTGCGGCGGGGCGTGCCAGCGCATGGTCTCCAGCATCTGGGCGCCGACGCGGAATACCGGATTGAGCGCCAGGAACGGGTCCTGCGGGATGAAGCCGATCGCCGAACCACGCACCTCGCGCGCCAGGATGGCAGGATCGAGGTGGGCGAGATCGCGACCCTCGAACACGATCTCGCCGCGGTCGATGCGCGAGCGCAGCGGCAGGACGCCGAGGATTGCTTTGATCAGGGTCGACTTGCCGCAGCCCGATTCGCCTACGACGCCGACGATGCGGCCCTTCGGGATGACGAGGTCGACGCGGTCGAGGATGCTCGCCGTGCCCTCATCGCCGCGGATCGAGACCGCCAGGTTGGAAACGCTGAGCAGCGGCGCAGTCATCGTGACCGCCGGAGCCGCGGGTCGACGAGATCGCGCAGCCCGTCGCCCAGCAGGTTGAAGCCGAGCACGGCGATCAGGATGGCCAACCCCGGGAAGGTCGCGAACCACCAGGTCTCGGGCAGGAATTTCCTGCTCTCGGCGATCGCCAGGCCCCAGTCGGGGTCGGGCGGAGTGGCGCCGACGCCGAGGAAACCCAGCACGGCCGCGGTCAGGATGGTGAAGCCCATGCCGATGGTGGCGCGCACGATGATCGGCGAGGCGGCATTGGGGAGCACGTGCAGGAACAGGATCCGCGTGGTCGAGGCGCCGACTCCCTGCAGCGCCTCGACGAACAGCGAGGATTTCAGGCGCCTTGTCTCGGCATAGACGGTGCGGGTGAAAAACGGCCAGTAGGTGAGCGACAGCGCCACCATTGCCGTCATCAGGCCGGGCTTCATGAGCTGCGCCAGGGCGAGCGCCAGGATGAGCTGGGGCACCGCCAGCACGATGTCGGTGACCCGCATGATCGTCTCGGTGCGCCAGCCGCCGAGATGGCCGGCCAGCAGGCCGAGCGGCACGCCGATCAGCATCGCCGAGCCGACCACCGTGATGGCGATGATGAAGGCGCTGCGCGTGCCCAGGATCACCCGACTGAAGATGTCGCGGCCGAGATTGTCGGTGCCGAACCAGTGCTCGGCCGACGGCGGCTTGAAGCGCAGCAGCAGGTTGGACGAAAAGGCGGCGTCGGGGTGCGGCGCGAGCTGGTCGGCGAACACCGCCACGAACAGGCCGAACAGCACGATGGCGAGCCCCAGCACCGCCGGCGTGTCGCGCAGGAACTTGATGACGATCAGTTTCATAGCTGTTCGGCGACTCGCGGGTCGAGCAGGCCATGCACCAGGTCGACGACGATGTTGACCACGGCGTAGATCACGCCGACCACGAGCGTCACCGCCAGCACCGCCTTGTAGTCGCTGCTCAGGATCGCCTGCACGGCGTAGCTGCCCAGCCCCGGCCAGTCGAAGATGGCCTCGACGGCGACGGCGCTCGAGATCAGGGCGCCGAACAGCAGGCCGACCTGGGTCACCGCGGCAATCACCGAATTGCGCAGGACATAGACCCAGATGATGCGATGGCGCGGATAGCCGATCGCCGTCTCGTACTGCACGAAGTCGCGCTGCAGGGTGTCGAGCACGCCGGCGCGGGCGAAGCGGGCGATGGTGGCCAGCGCCGGGATGGCGAGCGTGATCGCCGGCATGGCGATGTGGCGCAGGCTGCTGGTGAACTGCGTCCAGTTCCCGGCCAGCAGCGAATCGACCAGGAAGAAGCCCGTCACCGTGGGCGGGGCGCCGACATTGACGCCGATGCGGCCGCGCAGCGGCAGCCATTCGAGCTCCATGGAGAACAGGAGCTGCAGCATGATGGCAAACCAGAACGAGGCGACCGCGAGGCCTCCCACCGTGGTGACGCGCACGACATGGTCGAGCAGCCCGTTGTGGCGCACCGCGGCGAGGGTGCCGAGCGGGATGCCGATCAGGGTGGCGATCAGCAGGGCGATGAAGACCAGCTCGATGGTGGCCGGAAGGGTGCGCAGCACGTCGCCGGCGACCGGCCGGTTGGAGAAGGCGGAATTGCCGAGATCGCCCGACAGGACCTGCCCGACATAGATCGCGAATTGCTCGTAGAGCGGCCGGTCGAAGCCGTACTTGGCCCGGATCTCCTCGATCTGCTGCCTGGTCGAGTTCTCGCCGGCCAAGGTCGCTGCCGGATCGGCCGGCACGACGCGCACCAGCACGAAGGTCAGCACCATCAGCCCGATGAGCGAGGGGATCACCAGCAAGAGGCGCCGGATCAGGAAACGAAGCACGGGGTCACACGTGAGAGCTTGTGAAGGTTTGTGTTCTGCCGTCCGGAGAGCATGTGAACCTGCGAGCGAACGCCGTTTCTCATGTCATCCTGGGCGCGGCGAAGGATCTCATCGCCAGAAGTTGCAAGGCACGCCCATGGCAGGCGGCGATGAGGTCCTTCACTTCGTTCAGGACGACAGAAATACACCGGGGCGGCATGCGCCGCCTCGGTTACCGCTATCCGTCACTCCGCCAGCGACATCCAGCGGAAGTCGCCGCCGCTGCCGACCGGGCTGAACTGGTAGCCCTGCACGCGCTTGGACAGGCCTCGAAGCTGGATGGTGTTGTAGACCCAGATGTCCGGCGAATCCTCGACGACGATCGCCGTCGCCTGCTCGTAGAGCTTCTGGCGTTCGGGCTGGACGCTGGTCGAGCGCGCCTTGCGCAGGAGCTCGTCGACCTTGGGATTGGCGTAGTAGGCCGATGCCTTCCAGGTGCCGTGGAACTGGCTGTCGTACATCTGGCCGATCCAGTTCTCGGGATCGACGAAGTAGGTGCTGACCCAGTGGATCCACAGGTCGGGTGAGGTCTCGGGCTTGGTGGTCGCCGAGGTGATCTGCGGCCAGGTGCTGGGCACGATCTTCATCTTGATGCCGAGCTTCTGCAGGTCGGCTTGGAACATCTGCGCCGACTGCGATGTCTGTTCGAGCTCGCTCTGGATGTGGATCTCGACCTCGCGATCGAGCTTGGCGCCTTCGGCCTTGGCCTTGTCGCAGAACGCCTTGGCGGCGGCCATATCGTACTTGTAGCCCTTGAGGTCGGGCGGATTGCCCCAAAGATTGCGCGGGTTGGGGCCGGGGTTGCGATCGACGAGACCTTTCAGGATGACGGTGTTGAAGCCGTCGTAGTTGAACGCCGAGGCGAAGCACTTGCGCGCATTGACGTTGTCGAACGGCGGCTTCTTGTTGTTCATGCGGATGATGAACACGCGCATCGATTCGTCGCGCGCCACCCGCGTGCGGGCATTCTTCTCGACCCGCTCGACCTGGTCGGTCGGCAGGTAGGAGTCGGTGGCGTCGATCTCGCCGCGCATCAGCGCCAGCACGCGGGTCGAGGTCTCGGCCACAGGCCGTGAGCGCACGATGTCGATCGGCTTGGGATTGTGCGCCCAACCCTTGAAGTGATCCTTGAAGCGCAGGAGGTCGAGCGCCTCGCGCGGCCGGTAGGTCGCCGGATCGGCGCCATAGACGCCGCTGCCGGCGCCGTTGGCGGAGAGCCAGGCGCTGCCGAAATCGTTGTCCTTGACGTTGGCCTCGACCAGCTTCTGGTTGACGATGGCGACCAGGGGCATTGCCGCCAGGAACGGTGCATAGGGCTTGTCGAGCACGAAGCGGACGGTTTCGGCATCTGGCGCCGTCACGCCCTCGGGCTTCAGGACGGGCAAAAAGGCGCCGGCCGGGCCGCGTTTCATGCCGAGCAGGCGGCGGAAGCTGTAGACCACGTCGTTCGCCGTGAGCGGGCTGCCGTCCTGAAATTTCACGCCCGGCACCAGCTTGAAGTTCCAGGTGAGGCCATCCTCGCTGACGGTGTGGCTCGCCGCCAGCCAGGGCTCCAGCTTGGGCGGATTGCCGATGTAGCGATAGAGCGTGTCGTACATGTTGAGCAGGACGAGCTGCATCGGCACGTCGAAGATCGCGTGCGGATCGAGCCCGGCGGGCAGGTTCTCCCCCCAGACCAGGACCTGCTTGTCCTGCTGCGCGGCAGCCGGCAGTGGCGCAGCGAGGCCGAGCGACAGCGCGCCAGCCAGGGCCAGGAAATGCGAGCGTTTCATACGAAAAGTCCCCCTGAAGACGGTGTTGGCGAAAGACGCGACACGTTCCTCTTCCCCTGCCGGGATATGATCGCCCTGCGCCTTTCGGGTCAATGGCTGGCTGGCCCGGTCATTGGCTGGCCGGCACCGGTGCAAGAATCCCGCCACCCGGCAAGGGCACTTCGCCGCGCACCGAGGTTCGCCAGATCAGTCGGCGATGGCGTTCGCGATCGTATTCGGTGGCCGTGTGGATGAGCGTGCGGTTATCCCACAGCACCGATCTCGGGATGGCCGGGCATCCAGTAGCGATCGAGCACGTGCAAATCGATCAGCCCGAAGCGCCGGGCGAAGGCGATGAAGCTCTCGATGGCGCCGACCACGTCGTTCGTGGTGAGGTGCATGCTGGAGCCCTCCTCCTGCCAGTGCATTCACCATGACCCCATCCTGAGGAGCCGCGCGTAGCGCGGCGTCTCGAAGGATGGGCCTCAGGTGAGGTGCCGGTTGCCCATCCTGCGAGACGCGTCCTTCGGACGCTCCTCAGGATGAGGTTGATTGGTTGCGCTACCGGCCTACGCCTTCTGCGGATTGATCAAGAACTTCTCGCCGGTGGCGCGCTTGGTGTAGGCGGCGATGTTTGCGACATCCAGCACCTCGGGCAGGGAGATGACCTTGGTGTAGTGGCTGGCAAAGGTGGTCTTGAGGTTGTTGACCACGCGCTGGCGCAGCGGCGTCTGCCCGGCGCGGCCAATCTTCTGCAGGAACGGCGTCAGCAGCCAGCCGCCGACGCCCCAGGCGGTGCCGTAGTTGCGCGCCAGCTCGGTTGGGCCGAGGTCGAGGTTGCCGTAGAGATAGATCTGCTTGTGCACGCTCGAGCCGTAGCGATTGTAGGTCGTCGACGTCTTGTTGATGGCGATCTCCATGCAGGTCAGGATCTGGCTGGCGAGCTTGCCGCCGCCGATCGCATCGAAGGCGATGGTGGCGCCGGTATCGACCAGGGCCTGCGTGAGATCGTCGAGGAAGCTCGGTGCGCTCGAATCGACGATGTGGCGGGCGCCGATGCCGCGCAGCAGGCTCGCCTGCTGGGTGTTGCGCACGATGTTGACCAGGCCGATGCCGTCCTCGAGGCAGATCCTGTTCAGCATCTGGCCGAGATTGGAGGCAGCCGCGGTATGCACCAGCGCCTTGTGGCCCTCGAGCTTCATCGTCTCGGTCATGCCGAGCGCGGTCAGCGGATTGACGAACCACGAGGCGCCCTCGGCCGCCGTCGTACCGGCCGGCAATGGCTGGCAATCGCCGACGCGCAGCAGGCGATATTGCGCATACATGGAGCCGCCGACCATCGACACGGTCTTGCCTTCGAGCGCGCGCGCCTTGTCCGACGAGCCGGTCTTGATCACCGTGCCGGCGCCTTCGTTGCCGACCGTCATCGACTGATCGAGGCGCGTCGCCAGGAAGGGCAGGGCCGTCTGCGGGACTTTGGCCGAGACCTTGATTCCGGCGCCGCTGCCGCTCGACGTTGCGGTCTTGACGTCGGCCGGGCCGAGCAGCAGGCCGAGATCCGATGGGTTGATCGGTGTCGCGTCGATGCGCACGATGACTTCCTCCGGCCCAGGCTCGGGGATCGGCACCTCGATCAGCGACAGCTCGAGCTCGCCGCTCTTGCTGATCAGGGAGCGAAGTTGCAGCCCGGTGGTGTTGCTTGCAGTGCTCATCTTTTGCGTTCCTCTATTCGACCGATGGTCCGGGCCGCGACCATAGCAGATAGATTCATTGCTGGGACTGCGCCACTTGAGGCGGAGTAATCTCCGCCGATAGTAGCGCTCATATTGGACCGCGGGCGTCTCGCCCGCTCATGATCATGAATATGAGCGGGCGCCACGCCCGCGGTCCAAAAGAGAAGAGCGCCTACTTGCCCGCGAGCCGCCAGCGCTCTGTCGCCGGGATCAGAGTGAGGTTGCCGAGGATCTTGTGCTGCGGGTCGGCGCTGGCCGCGAGCTTGGGCTGCAGCGCCAGCAGCGACTGGCCGAGCCTGGTTTCGCTCCACAGCCATTCCTTGCGCGTCCTGGCCGATCCCGGATCGGGAAAGGCCGCGGCTGCTTCGAGATAGTAGGCCCTGAGATCGTCGGTCGCCTCCTTCAGGGCCTGGGCGGGCGGCAGCTCGCCGTCGAGGGCCTGCGAGACCAGCGCGCCCGCTGTGGACATGTCGAGGCCGGAGACGCCGACCGTCGTGCGGTCGAGCTTGGTGCGCGCGCGATCGTACCAGCTCGCCAGGCGATCGATCTCGGCGGCAAGCGAATCGATCGTGGTCGGCGCGAGGTTGATCGGGCAGGCCCAGCCGGTGAAGTCCGTGACCTCGGGCACGTGCTCGGCATAGTCCGCGATCAGGGGCGCGTCGGTGCGGGCCAGCAGGTCGAGCGCCGCCTTGACGACGCGGCGCTGGAACGGAGGATCGTCGGGCGCGCCCAGCGGCCGGCCGAGCTCGAAGGTGACCCACAGCGCGCGTGGCGGCCTGATGGCTTCGGTATGCTCGCGCACCAGGCTGATGCCGGTGGTGGGAATGCCCTGGCGTTCGAGGAAGTGCCCCAGCGCGCCAACGGCGCGCGTGCAGGCGGGTCAAACCGGCACGAGCAGGGCGGCGTCGACGCCGTCGGCCTTCAGGAGCCCTGCGAGATGCGCCGCGTGCGGCTCGGCGGCAGCGGGCGGGAAGGCGCCCATGAAGGAATAGTGCACCGACGCCATCGCGCCGACGGTGCCGTCGGCGACCAGCTCGCGCAGGCGATCGATCGGGAAGGCGACGTTGAGGTCCTGCTGGAAACCGGTGCGATCGAAATTCACCGAGATGTGGCTCATCACCAGCTCGTTGGCCGGCGTCTCGGCCGGGATGATGCGGTAGCTGCCGTCGCCCGGCCGGAATGGCCGGTCGCCGCGCTTGTGCAGTCCTGCTGTCGAGATGATGACGACGCGCCGCTGGTCGAGCGGCTTGCCGGGCAGCGCCGGCGTGTCGTCGTAGGTCGGACATTCGATGCGCCGAAGATGCATCGCCTCGACTTCGGGCATGTCGCTGAGACGCTTGACCATGAAGGCTGCTCCTACGCGGTGAGTTTCCGATATGTCTCGCGGGTGGCGATGATGGCGTGGTCGGCGCAGCCGTTTTCGCGCTCGAGATTGGCGCGGGCGTACTCAGCAGAATTCATCATCGCGAGAAAGGCGGCGCGCGAGGGATAGCGGACGAGGGCGACGTAGTCCCAGCGATGCTGGTCGGGCACGCCGAGCGCCACCGTCTCGGCATTGCCGGTCCAGATGATCGTGCCGCCCTGCGCCTTGATCAGCTTGATGGTGAGCGCGCTGTAGCGCAGGTAGGCGTCCCAGCCACTGCCGTTGCCATCGAGCGAGCGCTCGCGAAAGCGCATGAGGTTCAGCATCACGACCGGCTCGTCGTCGGCCAGCGCCCGCAGCGCCGGCTCGTTGAGAGAGGCGATCATCGTGCCGGCTCCAACAGGGCGAGGGCGGGACGGGCGACATCCTCGAGCCGCCGGCGCCCGGCGCCGGTGCGCGCCAGCACGCGGATGCCGGCGATGACGCCCAGCAGATGGGTGGCCATCGAGTCGGCGTCGATCTTCCTCGGCACCTGGCCCGCCTTGCGCGCTGCTACCAGATTGCGGTGGAAGAAGGCGCGAATCTCATCGAGGTAGCCCGACACGACGGCGCCGATCTCGGCATCGTGCGGCGCCACATCGAGCGCCGAGTTGATCAGCAGGCAGCCCTTGCGGTCGGGATCCCTGAGCGAGCGTTCGATGATCTCGTTGACGAAGGCTGCGATGGCCTCTTTCGGCCGATGGCTGGCCTCGAGCCGGGCAACGCGCTCGCGCATCGAGCGATTGGCGTAGCGTTCGAGGGAGCGCGCGAACAGGGCGCGCTTGTCGCCATAGGCGTTGTACAGGCTGGTGCCACCGATCCCCATCGCCTCGGCGAGGTCGCGCACCGAGGTCGCTTCGTAGCCGCGCATCCAGAAGCAGTCGACGGCGGCGTCGATCGCGCGCTCTTCATCGAAGGCTTTGAGGCGGGCCATGACCAGCATCAAAGCGCTATTTTGGAACGAGCGCTACAAAATTCTTCGTGTCTTGGTCCGGTCCGTGCTAGCGCCGCCTGCATGACGCAAACGATCACGGACGCGGCGCGCGTGGCGAAGCGCGAGCGATGGGGGATCGCGTCGGGCGCCGTCATGGCGCTCGGCGCCTCGCTGAGCTTTGCCGCGGCGCGCGCCGGCATCCTGGGCGGGCTGGGGACGATCGACATGATCTTCGCCCGCTTCCTTGTCGCCGCGGCGATCATGCTGCCGTTGCTGGTGCGATTCGGCGTTCTCGATCTCGCCGGCATCGGCTGGCGGCGCGGACTGGTCCTCACCGTGCTGGGCGGGGCTCCCTTCGCTCTGCTGCAGACCGGCGGTTACGCTTTCGCGCCGCTCGCCCATGGTGCGGTGATCGCGCCGTCCACAGTGACCATCGTGAGCACGATCGGCGCGGCGTGGTTCCTGCGCGAACGCCTGAGCCGCGATCACCTCGTGGGGGCGGCGGTCGTGCTTGCCGGCGTGGTGCTGATCGGCTGGGACGGCCTGGTCCATGGAGCGGGCGGGCGCGCCTGGATCGGCGATCTCCTGTTCTTCGCCTCGAGTCTCCTGTGGGCCGGCTTCACGCTGCTGCTGCGCCATTGGCGCCTGTCGGCGCTGCGCGCGACCGCCGTGGTCGCCGTCCTGTCCTGTCTGGTCATGACGCCGGCCTACCTGGTCTTCGGCGGCCTCGATCGGCTGGCGGTGCTGCCGCTCGGCGCGCTTGCGCTGCAGGGGTTGGTTCAGGGCGGACTGCAGGGTGCGGTCACAATGATCGCTTACAGCCGCGCCGTGATCCTGCTGGGCGTCAGCCGTGCGGTGCTGTTCCCGGCCTGCGTGCCGGCTGTGTCGGTGCTGGTCGGCATCCCGATCGTCGGCGAGATGCCCGGGCCTTTGCAGATCGGCGGGCTCGCCCTGGTGACGGCAGGGTTGCTGACGACG
>Ga0310811_10006785_pt1 | contig 14645 bp, 14 predicted proteins | sample YCmetagenome_FD_207642 | JGI IMG/M metagenome (GOLD analysis project Ga0310811, IMG submission 207642) | Soil microbial communities from experimental microcosm in Duke University, North Carolina, United States - YC | ecosystem: Engineered > Artificial ecosystem > Soil microcosm > Unclassified ...
GAGTGGCAGAAGTAATTAGAGTAAAAGGAAGGCATACAAAGTACTATAATTATAGAGATTGTGTTGGTCAGACTTAAAGTCAAAAAGTGTCTCAATGAGTCACCAGATTAAAATGACCATATCTTCTCATGATGTCATTTTATTCCCACGCCATAGGGAACAAACTTAATGTCCAGGGGCAGAGCTTCCCAACATCTCCCTGTAGCTTAGTCAGATTCCCACACCCTGACTCACAATGAAGCAATTACATGAAAATCCACAAACATTGAGACACTTTTTTGAGCCACTGTAAGTATCCAATACCACACAGACAGTGATCAAAGTGGCCTCAGAAATGGCTGAGACATCAACTGAAGAGGATCCAAGGTGATTCAAAGATGATGTGGATGCCATGGTTGACCTTCTCTTGCAAATGGGCACTTGGAGGTCGCCAGGACCAAGGCCACAGAATGTCTGCCATTCCTCTAAAAGCCAGCAATGCTTTGCTATGACATTGTTGGTAAGTTCAGGGACAATGCCATGGATGGTGCCATAATGGATGTGGTCAATGTACATGCAGTGGTCTGCACTCTCAGCCAGGAGGTCATCAGCAAGAGAGAATGCATGTTGGGAGAGATGAATTCCCTAGCAATCACAATGGCACCTTGTCTGAAGTCTTGCACACCCCAGGCACATTGGAAATACTCTTGGTTGAATTGTGTAAACATTGCATACCACTCATCTGGGTTGATCTGATGGTCATTGTCCGTAATGAGGAAGCTGTAATGAGATGAGAATGAACACAATGCAATGACAAGGAGACCTACATGTTGTATTCATGCTGGGCCTTTTGCCCATATGCGACATATGTTAGGAGAGATTCTGCATGTCTCAGCCCTCCAGCAAGAAACTCCACCATCCACCTTCCCAATTTTGAGTGAATGAAGGTAGGGGTGCAAAGATCTCTGTCAGCAATGTGGGATGTCTTGCTGTAGCCAGACAAAAGAATGACTTCCTGACCCTGAACAAAGACATTTCTGGTGAAAAACCCACAAAACTCTTCTGGGCAGTGCTGGCCCTTGAGAGTCTCTAAAATTTTCACCTGTGATTTCTGGCAATGAATGTCCTGCATAAAGCAATCCCATGCCATGACTTTAATGATGGACATTCGCTCTTCATCAGGGACAGTGGTGTGTGGCACTGCTGGAATGTCGAGGGAGGAAAGAAAGGAATTCATGAGGATGCTCCTGATGTCAATGGCTTTTTCAGAAGGAGGGGACTGGATGACGATGAAGTAAACTTGGCCTACAGACTATCCTCATAGGACATAACATCCTTAGATACCCTGTGGACAAGTCTCCCATGGTTTATCATAGTGGGGATGATGGAGGCAGCATAATGACAATCAGTGGACTGCATGCATACCATGCCTTTACATGAAGCAGCTATGAGCTGAACTGGAGGGCTTTTGTGGGCAGGGATTTTGACAGCTTCTTGCCACAGGTAGATGTTGTTTTTGAGGACAAATTCATCCAGAGATTCCAACTGTGTTGAGGTGAGGGGTTGATGGTGGTGAGTCTTGTGGTGACTGGGGACCATAGCTGCAGTGAGAGACTTCTTGCAGCCCATGCAGATAAATATCTTGAGGGCGGTGTGCATGCAAAGGCCAAACTAATCCAAAAGACAGGTGGAGAGAAGATAATCTTCCCCTGGGAGGAGGACAACATGACTGTTCAAGTCCAGAGAGATAACTTGGGCTGGCAAAGATAAGCTAGGAGATAGAATAAGGAGACAAAGACTCACTGGAAGGAGCTTTATTGAATCAGGGAGATGATTGTGAGTGAAGAGCTCAGGGATGAGGTGAGAGACCATAAGCGGCATGGCATGGCATATGCAATGTAATCATAGAACTTGAGAAGTATGAAGCTAACAGATGTGAAAAGAAGGGCAAAGACTAATGCAGAAGAAAGGCTCGGAATGAAGTGAAGAAAGGTGTGCTATGCACCAAAATCAAAAATATGATCATAATGAAGGATTACCTTGCTCTACAAGGTCATGTTGAGATGTAGCTAAAACTGTGCCAATGTAAGCAATAGTCTGTGTGAAGAATGATGTCATCACATATAGTGGCACCAGCACCAGTCCCTGACTCCCTGAAATCAATTTTGTGCCAATTATCCTCCAACAGAAATGATGGACATTTGTGTCTGACAAAACCCTCCCTACTCCATAGAGTCAGGGATGTGATGACATGTTCAGCTCACCCTCGACCCACAGTTAAATAAAATGAGACTTGCACTGTCTTTTTCATGTCATCCAAAGCTGTGTTTCATGTTCACATCTTCTAACTCATCTGCTCAAAGTTGGAATAAAGCAAAAGGACCATTCCCTGAAGAGGTACAATATGAATCAGGTGTCACAGCAGGTCCTGGCTATGGTGTGAGCAAATATGTTTCAGAAAGGGTAAGTTACAAGCTACTTTGGAGAGCATGGATTCTACAAATGATGTTCCAAACAAGGTTCTCATCAACAGCAAATTACCAGTATCATCATTCAGAATTGGACATATATCAGGAGGACCCCTGCAAGGAGCTTGGTCCATGACAAACTGGCCACCGATCATCGTCAAATCAAGTGTAAGTCTAGGCATGCTTCCAGAAGCCAAAGGAGTAAGTCCATCACTATCGAGTACATCTATTCATGATATGCATGGTGTAGTTTGTATCTTGAATCCCTTCTCATGTCATATCAAACACCATTCTTGTAGCTTTCACAAAAGAAGAACCTCCCATCGCAGTGAATCTAGTGCATCTGAGACTGATCATGTGGAGAACATTTATACAGCCTGTTGTGGATGCCCTGGTTGAGCATAAAGTAACAAGTTATCCACTACCTTTTGTGTCATTCTCAGAGTGGCTCAAAAAGCTCGAATCAAGTGCCAAGGACTTGAGCAAAGAGACCATGAAACACATTATACATGTATCTCGATAGCTGAGCAGAATATTTTTACAACTATGTCTTTCATTGTGGCCTGCTATCAAGCTTCTCAACTTGATGCATTTCATGGCTCGATTGGACATTGCAATCAGGGAATCCGGAGAAATGGGCTCCAAAGTGGGTGGTGTAGCTTCATTTGCCACCACCATAGCTGAGCATGTCAGTCCAATAATGAAGGAGTTGAGGTTGCTGTCTTCAGCAGATGTGGCACAATGGGTGGATTATTTGGCAGCAATGGGGATGTTTCAATGAGCATATGAGTAAGTGGCAGTCATCCACATCCATCATCCCCTTCTCTTTAAACAGCTTGGATGATTGGAACTTGGGGAATCATACTTGTAGTTTTTGAATTATGTGAGAAATGCTCATGGAATGCAATTGTTGAGCTTTCCAGGTCTTGCCTCTCAGCCAGCTGGTTGAATCAAACACTTGAAGGACTAACAAGACAAGATGGGGTAAATTACAGAGATACACAAGGAGATAGAGATACACAGCAGTTGACTATGGTTGGGGTGTCCACCAACACATATTAAGCCCTCAGTAAGGAGAAAGACAGTCATACCAAAAATTCTGTGTCACACAACAAATTATAACCATTATCTCCTCATGGGATTGGTGGGCCTCTGAGAAAAAGCATTGCAGCATTGATAATGAGTCACCTCTCCCCTGAAAAATGGAATGTCAGGAAATATTGTTAGAGGCAAATATTGGATTTATCTAGGGGCATGAACTGTGATGACACTGCGACCCAGATGCTTATGGCATTGGGGACAGCTTTGCACAAATAATCAGACAATATCCACATGAAAAGAAGATTGAAAATACATTCTACTATCTGTGACTCTGACATGCCTAGACTCAGCAGTGTTAGTGTCCTAGCAACTTGTTCACTCCACACTTTGTGGTTAGAGTTTAAAGCTTCTTGAATGAATGAGTACATGTCATGAGCAGTGACAAGGGGAGGAAGAAGTAACAAATTTGGCACTGCTTTATCAGTGGGCGGAGGTACAGCCTGAGAAGAGTCAAGAAGATGCTTTTGGTCACTCTGTTTGGATTATATATTCGCCTGTAGTATCTATGATGGGGTCAACAAGAGATAGAAATTGTAGCTGAGAAAAAGACATACTCTTCAGCCTTGGCATAATTCTTGAGTTTGTAAATGTAAAGCTCCTATGAATCTTGAGTAGTGTAGCATGACTTGGGGAACATATATAAATTGGCGCATGTTTTGCGAGCACTAGGAGGCTCTAATAACTAGTAGTAGTGTCATGTTGATACACATTCAACGTTTGGGAGCACCACAGCAGTGGTTGCGGCAGAATGGTTGATATATATTCAACATTAATATTGGGGAGTACCACAGCAGTCACACATGATGCCCAGGTGTTTGTGCTTGTTGAATTCAAAGGCCCCTGCCAAATCTGATATGGGACATTACTCATTGGCTGGAGCTTCGGACTAAATGTGTTACACTGCATTTCATTTTACCTTGACCATAGAACCTAGAATGAACTCCCACTTTGATTTGATTTGGTTCAGTTTGTGGCAACCAAGGGTCCAGAAGTGCCATCCTGACATTCTTGAGCCATGGGTTTCTGTCCAGCATAGTACGGCAATTTGTATAGGGGGCAGAAGTATTTTTGGGCGAGTTCTGCCAAAAAATAGCAGAATGGCAAAAAAAATTAGCTAAGCTATTGTGCTACACCCTCTGATGTCAACAGTGCATTGATATTCCAGCCTAGCTCCATGCCTTATGACCCACAGGCAACCATGTCAATTTATTCAACAAACCCTGTAGGTGTGATTCCTTTATCAACCTTCTCCAGCTCATTCCAATCAATAATATCTCCCTTGAAAATATCTGGGACTTTGCCAGTACCTTCTTGCAAGCCTCGCAATTCCAGCATCTTATTTTCAAACCTGTCAAATTTTTTGAGCAAGTCCTCATCTGTAATTGACTCTGGACCTGCAAGAAATTCATCATCTGAGTTGCGAGAGGCACTAGCAAGTGGAGGCACCCATGCAAAAGACTTTTGAAGTTCATCTGCCAAGGCTGTGTTGAGTCTATGCTCTGGGCAAGTGTGCATATGGGTGTGCTTTCAACATGTGGGTTTGCCAGCTTCATGATCCACCTTGTGTAAGAAATTTGTGTAGCTTGCCCAGAGTTTGCTAAGAGACTCAAAAGTCTGAACTAATAGATTGCAGCACTTCACAGATTGAACCCCACCCAGACCCAAGAAATAATAGGGACATTCAAAGTTGGGTTTTGATGCCGTTTTCGACGTTGTGTTCAATTCTGTTTTTGATTTTCGGCAGTGACGGCAGGGGCGTCAGACTCCAAAATTCGGTACAAACCGAACCGCTAAAGAACACGTTAGTCTTCCTAAATGGTAACCCTTGTCACACATGTAATATCACACAATCCCCTAATCCCCTAAACCTCATTAATGCATTATTAGTCCTCTAAACCCTAGAAAACCAGTATCAAGAAACAAGAATTAACACCTAAAACTGACTTTGTGTTTGAAAGCAAAACAAAACTTAAGCCAATCCTGAAGCATCCTTGGACCAGGTTTTAGTTTAGGGGACTGTGTGACAACTTGATATGAATTTGGAAGGGCGCCAGTGGACTACATTCTTTTGTTTTGCTTTCAAACACAAAGTAATTCAGTTTTATGTGCTAATTCTCGCTTTCTGATACTGGTTTTCTAGGGTTTAGAGGACTAAGAATGCATTAATGAGGTTTAGGGGATTGTGTGATATCACATGTGTGACAAGGGTTACCATTTAGGAAGACTAACGTGTTCTTTAGCAGCTCAGTTTGTACTGAATTTTGGAGTCCGACACCCCCGCCATCACTGCCAAAAATTGAAAACAGAATTGAAAACAACGTCAAAAACGGCATTAAAACCCAACTTTGAACATCCCTAATGCTTGATATTGGCAGCATGTGATATAATCAAGTGGATTATGACTGTGAATGCCTTCAACTGACAGTGCTCAGCACTGACAGGGAGGGTTTACCACCAATCAAGTACATTGGCCTGCCCTCCAGAAAATACACCTGAGGAATCGTGATGATCTTTTAAGTCAGCAACAAGCATTTTTGCAAGCTGTTAGCTCCATTGCCACTGTGTAGCAATGTTGAGAGCTACCTTCACCATAAACTTGAATGAACATCCATTTATGGCTTGTGAAATTGTGAGTTTTCAGCACATCAGGTGTAGGAATAGTGCAAGACTGTGAGTTTTTGTGTTCATTGTGAAAAATGTCAGTTGAAGACAGCCTTTTTGTGTTGCCAGAAGTCAACATTATCTCCATCTTTGATTGGCAACTGAGAGATTGTCTTTGTGAGCCAAATTAGCCCAAGCATGCATGAAGCAAGTGATGAATTGCAGGACTTGGGTGGGCCAAAACTCTGTCACGGAGGACAATGGTGACAATCTTATTTTATTCTCCCACCCATCCAGCAAGTATGTAAACTTTTTGCATTCCTTGAGACGTGCAATGTCCTTAATTTGGACACATGCAACCCTTCTGCTGACTTCTGCCCAATTCCCTCGACCTACTGCTGGCAATTACTGCTTGGCAATTGCCATTGGCAGAATGGCAGACTTCTGCCAACAACACTAATGGCAACCCTCATGTATCAATCTTCATTATGATCATATTTTTGACTTTGGTGCATAGTGCACCTTTCTTCACCTTGTTGCAAGCCTTTCAGCTCTATCAGTTTTCGCCCTTCTTTTCATGTCCTATGCCTATATTGCACATGCTGTACCCTACAACCCACAACCTACTTGCCTTCCAAGTAACTTCTCAGATGGAAAGAGCGCTTGAAGCCATGGAGGCCGCTCATATGCCACTTGGTCTTCAACCTGCTGTCAACCTTCCAGGCAGGTCTCAACCAACTCACCTCTCAGTGATGCAATTCCTTTATTCTTTGTGGTACAGTGCTGACATACCATCAAATTTTCTCAACCAATAGCAATCAAAACATTCAAGGCACCAGCACCTCCCTTATCACTTCCACTCCCTGCACTATTTTCATTAACCAGGAGTGTCAAAGTGAATGCAGGTTTTAACAGTCGATTGAACCACACCTCACTCCTTGACAGGTACATGAGGAGGTTACAGGATTGCTGCTTGATCCATTTTAGAATGGACTGCCAGGTCCATGCAAAGTACAATGTGTGCTCCTTGGGAAGCGACCCCCTTGACAAGATGTATAATGACTTCAGGAGAAGTTTTATCTTCCTACAGTTCACTTACTGCTTCCATTGTGCTCTTCCCCAGAACTACAAGCACAACAATGAGGAGCTGTCTTGCCACTCTTGGGTTCATTATCAGAAAGTGTTACAGTATGCTTATCCCATATTCATTTTCTCTCTGCTATAAAACTCTTAACCATTGTATTACATCACGATTGCCTATTGCTGTCACTAGATGACCAGATTTGTAGTATTTCCAACCTTTTCCCATCATTGCCTTTCTTGGCTTATTGTCTTCCTGCATGCATTCACATACTTAATTAGGCAGATACCCATAACATTCCCTACTCATACCTGCCCTAAACCTTTCCACTTGTCTGTCTATAAATATGTGCATTTGTACTAGATAGTTTCCTTACTTTAATCTTACTTGGTTTTATCTAATACCTGATATTCCTTCGTCTAAGCCCTCCAAGCTTAGTTGTCTGAACCGATTGATTTTAACTTCGAGCACTCCTCATTGTTAGCCTAGATAAACCTTTGTCATTAGATTGAGCATTATGAAGAGGACTTCATTGTCGTTGTAGTGCTAAAACGACTCAACCCTTGACAGTTCTCTTTTGGACTTTGGTTGTTAGAACCCATCCCAGTTCATAACAGAAAGAAGTACCTTGTTCTTTTGCAGGTTTCATCTTCGAAGTTGTATACTGTATTTGGAAGTCAGGTAAAGCTGACCATTTAGCTGGGACTTTGGGACAATCCACCTGTTGGGTCAGTGGCTTTGAGGAGTTTATATCTTGGGTGAATCAAGAGGAGAAGTTACAAGGAAAGTACATCAACTTACTGGAGCTCTTCATTGCTTTCTGCAGGAATTTGGAGATGTCAGACTCTAATTTTCCGAGTAGAGCATCATGCAGTAGAGTTCAATAGCATTTAGTTACAGCCTGGGGCGCAATTATAACTTTCCCATGATGATATGTATGCCAAGGACTTCAAATTAATATTAAGTCAATAACCACTGAGGGGGGGTGAGCACTTGACTCAGGGCATCAACTAATAACTCTATATGTCTATAGCACACTGAGCCTCAGAATTATGCAGAAACAGTTAATAACAAATGTACACAACACTAAATGTCACTTACCCTGGCAGCAGTTTGTGCAAACATGAGAGGCATTGTGGTACTGATATTCACCCTCATTTCCATATTCCAAAATGGTGTGAATCTGCTGATATACCACGCCTCAAGGTGGATTTTCTCCACACCCAAGTTTGTGAAGATAAGAAGTTTTATACTATCAGCAACATGCTCCTGCCTGTGCAGAAAGTAGGTCCATGGTTGATTTGGGTCAAGTATTATGTTTTAGGAATCCATCATGTAACTTTTCTGTGCATCAGATCATAAATTATCATCCTTGTTTGGTTCCAGATTATGGACATCCAATACGAATCATTCCACCATTTCTGTGAAGAAGGAGTGACACTGAGCAACCCACCAAATCAACAGGTTCTTGATATCTCTATTCAATTGTATGGCTGGTTTATTGTGTGATAGTAAGTTGGTGCCACGACAATTGTACTAATGACACTTACCACAATCAAATGTTGAATTGGCATAAGCTATGATTTCTTTGAGATATTCATCCATTGCAGCCTTTCAGACATGGTTTCATTTTTCATCCAAAGAGTTGTCAAGGCTAAATTCATGATCATATGGTTGCATGCCCAGATGATGGCTGGATAGTCATCTGAGTCTAGATCACTCAAACTTATATTCTTTCTTGATTTATTTATTTTTCCGAGTCCAAGTCCATGACTTCTGGATCCTGCTTGGGATGAATTAGGATTTGTACTGACACTGGGAGAGCGAGAATAGGGGTGTAAGCAGTGCTGCCATGTTGTGAGCTCTGAAAGTATCGTTCTTGGAGCAGCACTATGCTGTGTGGTGGTGAGGTCGTACATAATGCTGCCAGTGAGATGCATTGCTGAGGTGTTCATACTATCACATGCGGTAAAGAGGGAGAGACAGTGAGACTTAGCCTGACTTGGACTTGAAGAGGCAAGTTAAATAGTGGTCAACCAGGCAGCAAAATGCTAGCAGGTGAAGCATCAGTAGGACATACTTGGAGTGCTTGATCAATGATTAGGTCAAGACTTCAAGTCCAATAAATCCTGGATAGCTGCTACACCACCCCTATGACATAATGCCTCGAGTCCTACATCAAACATCATGCTCTGGTACACAACAGTATGGTAAGTTGTGACTCACTGGTAGTAATAGAATTTGTTCAGTGTGTCAAAAGAACTGGGTTGAAGCCTATACTACGCGTATTTCTGAGTATGAAAAGCAAGAAAGACAGAGATGACTCTTATCTCTCAAACTTTGTGCCCTACAATGTCAGGAACCCTGTAGTATTTGTGACTCACTGATGCATAGGTAATGCTTGTCATACTAGAACTGGAGATGGGGCCTATATGCAGCTCTAAATGGAACACTTGGAAGATGAAACAGTTGTCATATCAAGAACAAGTGTAAATTTCCAGAATGTATGGAAGCCCTATGTAAGTCATTTGAATTTCACAAGCAATAGAATATCTCGGGCGGCATAACTCTCCTATCCTACCTGGATCAAAACTGGCCAAGGGGGACTCAAAATTTATGTAACTCTGATTATCCAATAATGCCCTCACCAACATCCATTACTTTACTCAGGCCTTCAAGTTCATTGCCCCTACACATAGTGGATGATCCTTTGTCTGAGAGAGACAGAGAGAGAGAGAGAGATCAGGCTCTCAGGCTGGTCTTGCAGGGTAACACCCTCAATGATGTTTATGTTTGTGGGATTGATAGGTGCAAGTAGAAACCTTATGTTTGCAGTGTTTGGAGGTGGAAGCAGCAGTTTTGGGAAGGAGATGCAGATAAGACCCGAGCTGGGTCACCATTGGTACTGTAGACAATAGCTCAATTACCTGCCAGCATTGATGACATTGAGAAAGCATTGCTTGACATGTTACTTTGTAGTTGCCATGCATGTTGCAATTGGCAAGGCTGCTGGCAGTGTACAAGTGCTCTGGCACATAAGCAAACTGAACTCATTATAACAGCAACTGTGGTTTTCCCTCAGTCAGTTGGAGTTTGGAGCTTTGGGATGGTAGCAACAGCAAACCAAAAAGCTCATCATCATCAGGATCAGACAGATAATACTATCAATGCAGTAAAGTACTATGCTGTACCAAATTGAAATCATAATTTGCATCTTTTCAGAGACTGCCTATTTTTGCATGTAAGAGATTGGTGATCATCGTGATGACTGAGCTAGATCGCTGAATGGGTGTTAAACACATGAGAATGAGACAGGACAATGAGGTCCTACCCAAAAGCAGCATCAATGCAGACCTTCACATCTTTGTAGCTCACAACAAGAGAGCTCTGCTTATTGCGGGAAGCAAGCATAATACATTTGTCTGTGCTAGTGTTGAACTATGAAGAGCATGAGAAGTTTTTCCAAGCAAATAAACAAGGAGCACCTTATTCAAACAAGCTAAGATATGCGAAAGATTGATGACCAGATTGCTGTTCTCATCTACAATTGGTGAAAGATGTAGTCTTGGAATAGAGCTAGCTTGATGTATCTGTTGCCTGTTTCAGACCAGTGAGGCTCACAGGAAAACCTAAAGCCAAGGTTGAGATAATAAGCCCAGATCAAGCAATGGTAAACACACAGTGGGTCATTCATGGATAGAACCAAATTGGCAAAGAAGGCGAACCAGGTGCCTATTTTCAAGCTCACTGATGAGTTCGCTTCTGACAAGCCTGTTGATGGATCTTAGTTGTCATATGAGCATTAGCACAAGCAAAAATTTACCTATGCATATTGTCCATTTCATGGAGTAATCGATTCACTCTGATCATGTCTTGTGTGATATTCTGAGAAACAATGAGATGCTGGGCCAATCTTGTGTAGACTCAGTTTAGAGATCAAATAAAGAGCAAAAGTCTAACAGAATACTGGTGACCTATTATGTCAAGTGCTTTAGGGAGTGTGTTCATGCCATAGGTAATGATTATCACACCAGAACTGGAGATGGGATCTCTATACAGTTCTAAATGGAACACTGGGAGGATCAATAGCTCCTATTTTGACTTAAAGTTTATGCCCCACTATGTAGTTGATAGCCTACTAACACCAGGAACCATTTGTTTATGACTCACTGGCAGCACTAGTAGGTAATAGAATGAATATGTCATGTTTTCAAAGGCCTTGTACAAATCTAAACTGTTTCTGGAAAGCCCGAAAGACAAATAACTCCAATTTGAAAACTTTGTGCCCAACAACGTCGTACAGGATGATCCATCATGATCATCATATCAAGAACAAGGGGGGTGGGTGGGTAATATCGCTTGTAAATTCCTAGAATGCATATTTAGTCTTGCATAAGTCATTCACAAACAATAGAATCCTCACACGGCATGACTCTCCCATCTTTTGAATGTGGAATTTCATCAGACTCTTGGTACCTGACTTAACCTAGATCAGAACTGGCCGAGGGGGACTCAGAGTTTATGACTGTTGATTATCATGATAGAGAACATACTTGCATCAGGAATGTGACTACTGGGTATAGGAAGATGATAGACACAGATACCATAATACAGTTGGAATAAGTTATTCATCTGATGGACTGACCGAGGCAGCATCAAATATAAGCTTTGAACCATTGTCATCTGACACAGACACAGGACTCTCGCACCAGGGTCCATAGTCATTAGGGTCAAACCTGCATACTTTCTTCCCTATCAACATCACTCCTTCATTCTGAAGTATCTTTAGGATGGAGCCAATTTGCAAATCAACACCATATATTTTTTTCTGGAACTGCATGGTTTCTTCTTTGAGGATTGAATTGATCAGATCCAGTTTATGGGTGCGGAGATGTTGGTAGCATACTCTGGTGGCAAGGGTCCGACAAGTGATCCGAGAAAGCTTAAGCAAATGCTTGTTTAGATAGTTCATATCTTCATAATCGGGGACATGGTTCCACTTTAAAAAATTCAGAATAACATAGTTATGATTAAAATGGACATACTGTCATTTTCAGACTTCTGAATTTCTTTGTGGGATAATCCTGATCACAGTTGCCACTTTCAAGTGAGGCTCACTGGGCGGAGCGCTTGTTACCAGCTGGGCTGTTGACTATGGAGTCACAATTGCCCTCATCAATTTGAAGGGTAGGAGTCTCCCTGACAGTAGCCTTGGGGTGCAGTGAAATAAAGGGCATCCTCTTTGCAGGAGAACTACTACATGCATTGGATATGGGTGGTGTGGGTGGTGCAGACAAGGGCTCTCTCAGGCTGGGGTGCAAATATGAGTGGTCTTTGATTGTTGTGAACAGTTGAGTAGACAAACCTAGGCTTGTGAAGGGAGGAATCAAGGAAACAATTACTGCTCATCGATTCTGAAGAACTACTCATGGTAAACTACTAGTGGGTATACTAATTTTGGATTCATTGTATATATAAAATGGTGAGACTGATGCTATCCCATCAGCAACACCCACAGTGTGGCTGACAAATCTCTCTCTTGCTCAGAATATCAGAGATTTGGCTAGTCTGGGCCAAAGTATGAGCCAAAGTCTGGGACATGACAGCAGTCAACAGCACTTCTAGCAGAGTTTAAACACTGCTTGATGTTTCATATATGAAATTAAGGGAATTACCAATCAATCCTGCTGCCACCTAACTTCCCACCAATATTATCATGTTCATGCTCTGCCTCAACTCTCCCTACCCATCTCTCTGCCCGCCCATCTCCTTGCCTGGTCACCACCCATTTTATTTCGTGCCTTTTAAAATGTGTTTGAAGTATGTCCTTGGTGCTGTTGCAGACTGTGAGCAAGCATGAGAAACAGTGATGAATACAGAAACCTTTACACTCTGCTTGGAGGTGCCAATGAACCTGTCATGTCTTAATTGTGAGACAGATGGAGCATTAGAGAGAGCTGTGGAGGGAGTCCATGACCTCATCCGGTAAGTGGTAGACTTGCCTCAAACATGCTTTGGTAGGGATCCCATATTCACCGGGGAACATTTGATCTTCTTTGTCATGCAGTAAACACACAACAAACAAAGGGTGCCAGTCCTCTTGTCTCTGTGACTTGTGCAGGGCAACTGGTGCAAGCTGCAAGCATAGCATGGATTGTTCTGAGTGTTCAGTGAGTTGGGGGATCCTCTGAAATGATTTAAAGTACTCACTGGCCCAGGAATGAGAATGTCACCTGCATCAATGACTGGTGGAGCCTCCACCAGGATGGTAGACATAGCCTGAGGGAGCTCAACAACCTCCAGACAACTGCCAGAAGCATCTTGAATCGATGTAAGCATAACTGTGAGTTCTGGATGAATCAAGCTGACTTACAGTAGCCCCTAGAAGACTGCCTACTGTATGCTGATAAACTATGAGCAGACCCCAAGTGCTGGATGCATGAATGTGACTTATCAAAACCAGGCCAAAGGTTTGTTTCTTGGGAGACCAAGGTGAGCAAGGTGATCCAGAAATCCTTGTATCAATTGTGGAGAGCAGGGGAAGGATGACCTCTGGCACCCCATCTGATGCTTGGTTTTTGGTGATGGATACCTGGGCCTTGGTGACACTCTCATGATATATCAATTGCCAATGGCAGAGTCATATATGAAATATGGAGTGTTGTATATACATCCAGAGTTTTACATGTATGATTCTTCTATCAAACTTGGTATAGGTGTTCTTAATGCATGAATGCTGCTTCACTTGGCTTCTTTATCATCATTGAAGTTTCTGTCCCTCAACCTGGAGACATACAATATCAATTACATGACTCCAGTTCCACTCTAAGATCTTCCTCTCACCTCAAAGAAGTGGACATTGTTGCACTGTTACCCTTTGTTATCACTCACTGTCTCAGAAATATCCAGTTTATCTCCTGTTGATCAGTGGTTTTTTGCATCAGTAACAGTGATTTACAACTATATGATCCAAAGGACATTCCAGATCTCATTATCTCTGTCTTAGAGTGCTTCCCTTCTAATCTTGAATGAATAATTTACATGTGAAGTTGTTAATCAAATCGTGCAATTAAGGTGTCTACTACTTTCATCAATGTGGAACTGATAGTGAGCTGGGCATGACATTTCAAATATCAAGCATCGAGCATTCATCACCAAATACCAAATACCAAATACCATATTGCAATTGCACAATTTTGACATGGATGTGAAGGCAGAATGTATGATATAAATAGAGCCAGTGTGCTATATGTATATTATGTCCTTCCCCTTGCTTGGGTCACTTGAGGTGTATTGTCTGATGGCTTTAGCGACATACTCTGAGTTGTCCTCACTGATGGTTCAATAGGTGCTCCACTTTTGCAGTCTTGATCAGGCAGGGCTTTAGAATGGACTGTGCAACTACTCTTTCTTCA
>Ga0310811_10006786_pt1 | contig 14644 bp, 18 predicted proteins | sample YCmetagenome_FD_207642 | JGI IMG/M metagenome (GOLD analysis project Ga0310811, IMG submission 207642) | Soil microbial communities from experimental microcosm in Duke University, North Carolina, United States - YC | ecosystem: Engineered > Artificial ecosystem > Soil microcosm > Unclassified ...
ACTGGCTTGCTCGCCATTTGGCATACGTCGATGACAACAACCGGAGTTAGTTACGATAACGATTAGATCTTGTGAGGCTACCATTTCTCCACCCGTCCCCTAAAGACACTCTTTGGAATGATCCTGGAATGTGTTTAGGAGGACGGGGCTGGGCTCGAACCAGCAAAGCCAAGATGTTATTCAGCACATCTAGTTTGGTCGTGCTGAAAACTCCCTAGTTATCATTTAGACGCATCTTTGGTTTGACGATTGTAGCGATACAATAACGATGATACTAAGTGGACAACCCATCTGCGTCTACCAATTTCGCCACTCCCTTATCGGACGCATTCTGCCTAACTCCAGGAGACTGGACGGAGACGACTAGCGTTGGACGTTGAATGCGTCCGATAAGGGAGGCTGGGATCGAACCAGCAATAAGATGGGAGCGTCCTGACTATGACTACAACAGTGCGCTACTCAATGTATTTACAGAATCTGGTTTTGCGTTAACCGGCCAGTGCAGCCAGGAACACGTCACGCAACGAATCACCCAGCGTACTGGTAGTGACTTCAACAGTGTTAGCACGTTGGCGTGCAGCCTTAACCGCAATCAGTAGTTCATCGCACGTAGCGAGAACAGCAGCCTTTTGCGCAGGCGTTACAGCACCACTGCGTACTACTCGGGTGAACAAACCAATCACCTGATCCTGCGTGGTCTTTTCGATCTGGGCCGGGTGTTTGTCGGTAGCAGGAGACAGCACAACAGGGACCAACTTCTTTTCCGTCTTGGTCGTGTTCTCAGCTGACGCAACCCATGCAAACTTGTTCGTCGCTTCGTCCTTGGACCAGCTCTTCGATTGATCCAGAGTAGGAATTCCAGAGAACAGATTACGCAGTTCGGTGATGCGCGTTTCCAGGCCCAGGAGCTCGTCTACCGGAATGTTGGTGCCAACGACCGTGCCACGGAATTCCAGATTGGCCAATGCCATCGTGTTGGTCACGTTCTTGGAAGCCAACAGGTTCTCGGTCCGAGCCCAGGCATTCAAGAAGTAAGCCGTATTGTCGTAGACAACAGCGGTCAACGGCTTCGATTCGGCAGCCTGTGCTTCGATAGCTTGAGAGGCAGCGCCGTCTTCAAGCATCTTCAGAGACTTCTCATAGCCGAAGTAGTAGGTCTCCGGCTTGTTGTACTTGGTACGCAGGTCTTCTGCGAGTTTGGCGGATGCGGCAGCAACGGTTTTCTCGGCGGCCAGGAGTTCGTGTAGTTGTGACATGATTGTTTTCCTATGAGTGACTATGAATATGATTTTGTTGTCAGGCGGAAGGGCCTGCGTTGATATTTACGAAAACCTAAAGAGCGTGATCTCGTTCGCTTTCTGATTTCATCATATCCAAAATGTCATCTGGTGGGGTAGGCCAATCACCTCGACTCCATCCTATGGGTGACCTGTAGGTTAGAGGTACTCTTCGATCAACGACGATACAGGCCTCAACTGGACATGCAGGAGGCGCAGAATTTGCCGCGGAAGGTAGGTACCAGGAAAATATGATCGCTTCTATTTCGGTAAGCTTACGCAGAGTGACTACATGCGTATAGTCACTCTGCGTTCATATTGAAACAAGGTATCTTATGGTAACCTTGTTGACCTACAACTAAAAAAGGTGTACCTTTATCGATAGGAGGCTTCCCTGAATGAAGTTCTCCTCGGTACTCTATCTTAGGAGTGACGTATACCCAACTTGGGACTATCATTGGATTCCTTTTTATTCCTGCACCATAAGATAAAGATGTTCCTTTATAGGACTCATATGTTTGTCCATTGAATCCGCAAGGTCTTTAACGTGTCCGACGCAAGCTACGATCAATTCGTTGGAGTAATAGGTGTCGGACGGGTTGAGCCAGGTTTTCTTACTCACGTAGAAGTTGTATCGAGAAATTCCAACTTCGAGACAGGCGTGTCCTGTCTCTGTTTCCCAATCAAAATCAACCACACCATTTGGTACAGGTACAATGGTGTAGCCTTCCTGAAGAAAAGGAACTATGACTTTGCACGTTTTGATGATAGCATCATCAATTGTACAAGCCCCATACCCATCCCAGTTGGATTCCATAGTGCCTAAGAAATTTAGAAACTTCAAAGGATCCTTAGGAAGATCGTCGTCGGTCACGGCATATCCTTAAGGCATCGGTCAAGGTAGTCTGCCCAGCTATATTCCTCTGAGTAAGGATGCTTTGAGAATTCACGAAGTGCATCGAAACAGGCAGTCGGAGTTAGTGTAGGAAACAGAACAAGCCAGAACCCGCAGAGATCGCGTATAGCCTGTAGTGGTATGAAATAAGCTAGGTCTTCTGGGCTATGTCCTAAGCTCTCTATGTATTGAACATGGCTGTACCCGGATGTCACCAAGCGAATCTGAGTTGATTCTACCTTGTCAGAATGGATAGCTAGGATGATACTATGATTAGCATCACGTTCGTAGAATTGGAAGGCGTATCCATCGTGCCAAGTGAAACCTAGCGGATCAAAATGAATTGATCTTGTGGGCGTAGTTGTTTCGTGTATGTAGATCATGGTAAGAACCTTTTCATGTTATTTCTATAAGAGGCCTACCGTCAACTTCACGAGCCAGATTAATTACCCCAAGCTCAGCGTCGGTTGGTTGAGTACCCATCAGCACATGGAACGCGTAGCGTAATCTACCTTCTGCAATATGGACCCTTCTTACGTCTCCGCAATCGGCGCCATAGTCGAACGAATGGCTATAGTAGCTATAGATTAACCTGTTCAGGTCTGACCATGTAGGTGGAGTTACGCCTAACGTACTCGAGGATTTATCTGGATGCACGGTCATGCAAATAGTCCTTTAGTTTTAGGATAGAGCCAATCTACGTAGATGGAATGAGCGCGAGGCAGATTAGGTAATTTCTTTTTCGGCACCATCATCGTCTCAAGATCAGGCTCGTAACTATCAGTACGCATGGTCACCAGTTGAGCGTTGAGCTTCAACTGTTCTTTATGGATCATCAACTTCTTACGTTCTGCGCCAGTAGCAGCCTTCATCCATTTCTTAAGTGATCCATGCTCTCGAAGCTTCTGTGCGACAGTCACAGGGCCATAGCCAGGTATACCCGGAAGGTCATCGATCGAGTCTCCGAGTACCGTTTGGTAATCAATCATCTGTTCGATTTTCACTCCCTTTGCCTTCTCAGCGTCCTTGTAAGAGAAACGAGTAGGTTCAGGTTTGGTGTTGCTCATATACAGGAAGACGTTTGCAGCTAACGATTGGTACAGATCTTTATCCTGGATGCCTAGGTACACTCGATAGTTATCGTCACCTTCGAAATAGTGAGCGACAGCAGCTAATACATCGTCACCTTCGAACTTCTTAGGCTGCACCCAAGGTATACCTGCAAGCGTCAGGTATTCCAAAAGATAAGGCATCATCTTGTAGAGAGGATCGTCTTTTTGAGATGTCCCTTCTTTGAGCTTCTTACCAGTAGCCTTATCTTTTTGAGTGCGACTGGATTTGTATTCAGGGAACAACTTGTAGCGGAAGACCTTCGGTCCGTCGAACGCTACCAGAAGATACTTAGCCCGGACAGCAATAGCATCTTTACAAATCATGGAAAGAAAGCGGTAGGCCAGAGCTTTCTCGGGTTCCGGCCTTTCTATGTCTATGGTGTAGAATGCACGATGGGCGTACCAATTCCCATCTACGATCAACATATTTGTTCTACTCATTGCGGTGTCACCGATAGATAGGTGTCAGCATGAACGCGTAACGTGATCGATTCCGTGATAGAGCTGGCAATATCATTTGTTTCAGAATTGATCATTGATACTGAGTATTGGTGACCGAACGCCTTGGACAGACTACTACCAATAACACCGCATACCATATCACGATATTCTTCAGTGTCGATGACTGTGGTGCCCTTAAGATAAGAGCTCAAACAATTCTGACTGTAGAGCATGAGTTCCTTAGGGTGTTCTGATACCAGCCAAGCACTCGGTGTTAAGGAAACACCTCGAAGACGGAATACCATTTCATTTGTCATGGACCACCTCCACCGATACAGAGGGATCATTAACAGGTATCGAGTGTAGAGTGAGGTAAGCGTTCAACTCATCGAAGGATGCAAAACGCACACGATTCTTGCCGTTGGTATATGTGGCTATTAACTTGAGTTTGCCAGCAAACGCTTCGAAGAAAGGAGCCACCGAACTTGCATCAACTCGGATGTTTTTACCTACAGCCTGAATGAACATAACTGCTCGTTCAATATCACCATCTACCGTTAAATCCCTTACGAACAGAATAGGTGCTAAAGTCTGTTTCTGTTGGACCGCGCAGAGCATCCGTGCAGTTTCCCAATCTAGGAGAACTGCTACGCGGGTCAGATCTGGTAGGGAAGAGGTACGTACATCATATTGTGGCATGGTCGACTCCTAGAGGGTAGGCCATAAAATTTGGCAACCCTAGAGTTGCTCAACCATTATTAGCTTCTTTGTTGTCAGTGCGGGTAATCATCAGCTTATCAGGGAAAGAGAATTCCTTTTCGCCCTTCAAAGTTTGAATCGTCCCACTGCCCGAAACAGTATGAACCTGTTGGTAAGGTTTGTCCTCTACTAATATGGCACCTTGTTTTGCCATACCATGAAGTTCGAATTGCGTAGTCACTGCCCATGAAGCAATGAGCTCCATCATGTATGCTACTTGCTTATACAGATTAGGCTGATCAGATTGAATACACACAACCGACCAGTGTTGTTCAGTCCAGTATCGACGGTCAGGATCAATTACCAAAGTCCTAGGAGTCTTGATCAGAACAAAGGACACCATTGATTCGATACCAATCTTTAGATGATTCTTGTTGACCGTGAAGTACCAAGTCGGATCAGTGACAGTAGCTTGTACTCGTTCCATAACCGATGCCATCTCAGGATCAGGAATGATTGTGTCGAAGTCAGGAGGAAAATGAGATTCAGTACGAGGGCTCATAGGTAGGTGATAGCTTGTTCGTTAACAAAAGGTGTACCGTTATGGAAAACGTGAGCTTCTTTATCATAACCGACAAATGCGACAGCATTGCCATTCCAGTTCACAACCAATCTGTCCTGGGGACCAAATGAAAGGGGGCGACTTGAAGTCCTGCAGTTGTGATCCGTGAAATGTTCTAGATCAATGAGGCTTAAGTAGGCATCACGATAAGACGAGTGACTGTTCCAAAGATGGCCCCATTGTTGCCTGATGTGCTCGATGTCTCGTTTCCAATAGAGATAGTTACGTCGCATCGTTATCGATCGATGCTTACTGGTAGCGACTACCACATCGTAACCTACACCTTGGCACGATCTGGATTGAAGCAGATGGCGAATGCCTGTCTTAGCAAGAAGCCATCCTTCGATACGACCTTCATCATCTCGTGGAGGAAGGAACTGCATCGCATAGTCGTAGAGAGCGGCTGCGATAACAACTTCGTTACCTTCCATTGCATAATGCTTTGTAGATCCGCTATCTACTACAGAAAATTCTATGAGGGGTTTCATATCATGCTCAGGAGTTTAAGGAGGACTGCTATGGCAAGAACGGCAATGGCTCCGCTGATGAGACAACGCGCACAAGAACAGAACGAACATTTCATTTTGCAGAACATAATGGCACCAAAGAGGTTACCTGTTTATTTACGCTCAGCGTTCATTCTCTCGAACTGTAGGCGCTCCTGATAAGCTACCCATTGACGGTGCTTCATTCTAGGGCGGGGTTGATTTCTCCATACGTTTTTCCGTAGACGATCGTAGAGGCCATCATATTTGGCAATTTCTTTTTCACGGAATTCGAGAACGGAAGATATCTGATCGACGGAGAGCAAAGTTGGATAGGCGGCGCGACCTTCGATGAAGTCATCTAAGTTAGATTTCACATGTTGTCGCAGGGAGTGCATGAATGAGCCTCCCCAATAACGAGATAGTAGAAGAATGGTTGCACCAAAGTCTTCAGGCGTAGGAAGTTTTATGGCAAGTTGCTCTAAATCCCAGACGCAGAGTCCTGTTTGTTTTCTTACTTCCGCCCTAGCATTCTTATCCCACACAGGTTTATCTTTCATGTAATAAGCTTCCTCTAAAAAGCTCTTATAAGAAATGGTGTTACACGAACAATTCATGTAACGCAAAATCTTATAAGAAACTATGCTTATAAGAAACAACGTTACACGAACTGTTCACACAACGGTTAGACATTAAAAGTATGCTTTACAGCCAGAAATTGTAAAAACTATCTCTTCTTCAGAAGATGTTTAAGTTCTTTTTCAAGCTCTAGGAGGGAAAGCTTTGCATTCTTGTCACGCGGGTTTCCACGTAACTTTCGGGTGTAGTAGGATTTCTTACTCCGAATGTTGGCTAGTTCCTTGTTAAGGGGGTTGGACAACCATTTGGAATATTTTTCCTGTTGGTTCTGTTTCTTTAGTTCTTTCTTGCCACCAGCTTCACGTTCTTTATTTTCGCGTTTCACATTATTAAAAGTGCGTACCGAAAATGATACCATATCACCTAGTTGAACCGCTACGTTAGTTCTCACTATGGGCATATCCGACATTCTTTCCATTACCATCTTAGTTAGCTTCATATCTGGTAAGATGATAAGAATAGGATCTCGAAGATTGCCCTGACGGACAGAGCAACGACCTAAACTCTGAATGCACGCATCAAGAACATAATCTCGTTGGATATCGTACTCGTCGCCAATTCTAGCTTTTAGAAATGATGCTAGTTGAGGATCAGGATTGATAGCTGCAAGAAAGACCGCGACATTGGAATGACGATATTGATTTAGACCGTGCGCTGAGGTGGAAACCTGATGAAAGAAACGGGTATCAACTTCCTTCTCGTATACCTTGTTAACAAACATCAAGGGACGGTCGACCTTACGATCCGAAGGCTCATATTTTTCTTTCCAGGCCTTGATAACTCTCTTGGCCTGTTTCATATACCATATGATAGGTGAAGATTCTAATCCCTTTATCTTACGAAGGAACGAAGTTGCTTCGGCCTGGTGCTTCGGAGTATTTGCTGGAGTATGACCTTGTAGAAGGTAGCGCATGATAGGAACATGATCAGAAGAAGTAATGCCCAATTCCTCGAAACGTGCCTGTATCTTACTCATACCCGCACCTGGTATCAACATCGATCGTAATGAGGTTTTACTGATGACATTCTTTTGAGTTGTGAGCGGAACGATTGTTACGTGAGAGTATCGGGTATTAACCATCAACCTTTGATCTGGATAATTTTCCAATTGTGCGTTGATGTTATTCAACTTAATGCCAGGATCGGATTGAAGAAGATAGAAAAGCTGACTATCTTCGAAAAACGCGCTCATCAAGGTAACTTCTTCGAAGCCCTCAAAGACACGAGAAGGCAACCTCAATTGGAAGAATTGAAGTCCCTGAGGAGTTCGTTTGCTGGACAAGAATACTTCAATACGAGAATTACTGGCAGCAGATATAAGATTGGACAGACTTATCTTGGCTTGACGTTCAAGTAGTCCGCGAAGTTCTGTGAGTGGTATCTTGTAGTGCTTCGCCAAAGTTATATGTTTGAAGTTTGTATCTTTGTAGGGCCGAAATTTGAATACCTGCTTGAACAAATCCTCTGCTCGTTCGGAATTCAACTTTAGGGGCGCTAAACTGAATACAGGTTTCTTTGCTTCGTCAAAGAAGACCCTTATTTTCTTACGCAATGAATCGCTGAACACATTACCAGGTAGAGAAAAGAATCCCTGGTGAGTCATGATTACCACTGTACCCATAGTTATCGCGTTGTAGGTTACTCCGTCTGCATCACGCCGGCCTTCTAAAGCAAAACGTAACGTCTGCTGGATATTACCTTTACCTTGATGAGGCTGAGAATAAATACCTATGGTTTTACCTTCAGCTTTTGATTTTTTCATTCCGTCTTCAACTAGACGTTTTACCAGGTCACGTTCAACTTGTTGGCACAACTTGATGGTAGGTGCAACGTAGATTACGATGGCATCACAATGATGAACTACCTGCATCATCTGACTGATAGCCCAGGCAGTTTTCCCCAAACCTGGTTCTCCAGAGACGTATCGGATGTGTTGTCGTTTCACATGTTTTCCTAGGTGTCAATATATCATTATATTTACAGGAATTCATACAACTGGCCGTAGGTCATTTCACACAACCGACTTCTCTATAATATTTATATAGCGTTGAGTTGTTAAAAACTTAAGTTCAAAAAACCTTGATTTTAAGGGGTTTTTGGAAACGGGTCAGATCCACGGTTAGAAATCGCTAGAACGAGTGCGAAGCACGAGTGCGATTTCGAGTGGATCTGTCAGAATAGGAACGATCGAAGCGAAGCGAAGATCGTTCAGAAGTCTAGGTAGAACAACTAGAACTTGTACAAGGAGAGAAAGGGAATGGTTGAAACCTACCTTCCTTTTCCTGGTAACCGTATGAGTTGCTGAGTGGCTCTACCTAAATTTTGAACAGCCTTCGCTTCGCTCTGTCTGTTCTCACTTTGCCAGCCACCTACTATCTTACTACTCGTGCTTCGCACTCGCTTACGTAAGATATGAGTAGGCGTCTTTACTTTCGGCGCTTCGCGCCAGACCTTTCTTATCTGTATAAAGGTCGCTTCGAGTTGAACTGGCGCGAAGCGCAAAACAACGACTGGCGTCAATTTTATTGCTGTAAACTCCAAAGGCCTTCTCCGGAGAGAAAGCATGATAATTCAACTAACTGACGCTGGTGTTGCGCTGTTGACATCAACAGGACAACCATTCGTCATCTCAGAATACAAACTTGGTTCTGGAGTAAACTACACTCCAGAACTGGATCAAACCGATATTCAAGGTACCTTGGTTTACTCTAGTAATATGGCCGCTCCAGAAATGGTTAGCGGTAACCTTACTAGGTACTCCGCCATTCAAGATCGTTCCACTGGTAACTACCAGTTCGGTGAAATGGGAATGTTCGTTGGTACCACGATGGTTGCCATCGGTGTTGCTGATGCCTTGATAACCAAAACTAAAACCACTACCGGCCTAGACGGTAACTTCTTGCGTATTGATGCCTACCTGTCTATGGTTGGTGTTAACTACTCAATGTGGTCGAACTTTGGGGACTCCAGCAATGATTTTGCTGCCCCTTCAATTCAGAACGTTGACCAGCTCCTACCTACGAACCAATCCGTTCCCAATCTGTACATCGTAGGCGCGGTGAGCGCGAATCAAGAAGCTTTCATGGCCTATTCCGATCGGAATGGACTGTGGATGTTCGATGCCTACAAATACAGTTCTACCATTGGTCACACCTACACCGTGGTTGCCGCTAATTCTGTTTCGGTAACCATTGCTGACGCGACCTTGGCTCCCGATCTTACGCCGATAATATTTGGTGATCGTATCATCGAATTCATTACCGGTCAGGACTACAGCATCTGCCGCAATGTTCAGACGGTGACCGCGAACCAAAGTGCTAACACGGTTGTTCTTGGGTTTGGAACACCGCTGGCTATTGTTCCTGCTGTTGGTGACAAGTTCATCGTTTTCAACCGAGATCCTCTTTCTACCAACACGGTAGAGGTTCCGATCGCCACGACCACCTCTCTAGGTATCATCCAAGTCGGCGCAGGTTTAGGTATTACCGTTCCCGGTGTACTCTCGGTAGATCGTACTACTATACCTGGTGGCATTGTTTATTCGATCGCTGGTAAAGACGAAGATGGTAATCCGGTTACTTATCAAGGTGACGTGACGTTGACGTGGCGTGACGTTGATGCGATTCATACCGTGAACGGGCAATCGCCAGATAATACCGGTAACGTGGTGATCAACACTGCCTACGTTCTGCCTACAGCAAGTTCGACGGTGAAGGGCGGTGTACGAGTCCAGGCAAACTCTGGTCTGCAGGTGGATCCTACCACTGGCGATCTAAGTCTTGCCAGTGCTGGTACTACTCCAGTGACAACTGTGAACGGACGAAATGGACCAACAGTGGTTGTGGCTGGTCTGGTTGATCCAACCCCGTTGGCTTCAGCTACCGACCTTAATACCTTGGTTCATGGTCAGATTTATTACGCCATTGATGATGCAACGGCTGGATCTCTGTTGAATACCCCAACGTTCACCTCCGGTATTACAGCAGGTACATTGGAAGTCATTGCCTTTTATCAACTGAGTGGTACTGGTGATGTAATCCAACGATGGACTCAAGCTAGTGGTATGGCTTGGCGTAAACTGAATGGAACTACCTGGAGCACATGGGTTGATCCTACGACTGCTGGTTTACCTATCGCTACCACGTTGAGCGTTGGTGTGATCAGTGTCGGTGGTGGACTGAACGTCACCACTGGTGGTCAACTTTCTACCAAGATTCAATCCATCAACGGGCACGACGGTACTGACGGCGCGTTTGTTATCCTGACTGCAGAAGATGTGAGTGCAGTACCAATATCAGCAGTTGACGCTCAAGGCGGCGTGGCAGGACTAGATAAAGATCCTGATCCAGCTCCTGCTAATCCTGATCTCAGCAATTACGTCTACGGTCGTACTTCATTAGCACGTCTTCCTTTTGACACCTTGTTCTACCGTGGCGATTGGGACGCAAACGCAAACGTCTACACCTATACTGATAGTAGTACTCTTGTCCATACCGTTACCTTAGACAACGGTGGTCAAATGACTGACACCTGGAACGATGGAGTTGATAGCCATACGGTTACCGCTTCTGCTTCAGGTTGGGTTATGAAGGTAACGACGGCTGGTACCACGACGCTCGATGGAACTAGTGATTGGTCGGTCGGTGATCTTGCTGTTGCTCTTGGTGACCTATGGGTGAAGCTGGCCTTAGCTGATGATGGTCCACCTCAACCAGTACCTTCTCCTGTTGCTGCATTAAGCGGGGATCGGACGTTGGCACTCGCCGATGCTAATACGTACTTCCATGGTACAAACGCTTCACCCGCTAACGTGACGGTTCCTACCAACGCTACGGTGGCGTTCCCTATAGGTACTGAAGTTCACATCCGACAGGCAACGGCTGTTGGTATTACTATCGTGGCTACATCAGGTGTTACTATCAACGCTCCTTACCAAGGTACTCTCACTCTCGCGGGCCAAGGTTCTACAGTGACCTTGAAGAAAGTAGATACCGACGAATGGGACCTGTTCGGCGTAACTGCGGCAGCATAAAGGAGAGGTCATGATTCCTGGCATCTTAGCATCGTGGCCCTTAGGTGATCCTCCTAATCCAGGACCACCTACTCCTCCTACTCCCGCGGCCCCGGCTTCATTTACTTCTGCAATTACTCCACCTGGTTTTGGATCAACTGGCTCGTTTAAATTCAATCGTATTGCCTATGACCAAATTACAGGAGTATGGTATACTGGCGGCGCAGCCGCCACGCTGAACGGATTCTACGTAAGTTTCGATCGTGGTGTAACTTGGAAATTTCGAGCCTACCCATACAGCGGTGTTGGTGGCTCAGGACAAACTTCCACTCACCTGATGTCCCACAATGGCATCATGATAACAAGAGGTGCTACACCCGGTTTTAGTAATACCATTTTTCGTTCAACCGATAATGGGAAGACCTGGGCTGTTAACAATACCTACGGGACTTTTCGATTCAACGTTATCTCAAACGATTTCTGCGGTGGTCTTGTTGGATGGGGATCAGTAGATCCTACTATTCCTACATTTACCATGACAAACGTGGTAGACGGTAACAACGGTAGCTATCGTTATGCTACCAGCCTTGATGGTGGACTGACTTGGAGTTTTCAATACTCGACTGCTTCAGGAACTTATGGACGAGATTATAGCTATCCTGGCATGGTTACCGACGACGGACAGTATATCATAATTCCTTATCAGTCTGGTAATTCTCCTTTAGTACAAGGCATATCATACCAGACCCAGGGTTTAACTAGCCAGACTTCACGGACTAATCTAATAGGTAGGTACATCGCCGGGCGTTCCAACTATCTTCTGCACATGGCTTTGTCTTCTTCAATACCCTCCACCTACCAAATTAGTTTATCTACTGACCTAGGTGTAACTTGGTCAACCTTAACTCCTACAGGTTTACCTTCACCTGCTGGCGGTTTAATTTTCTACGGTAACGGGTATTTCATTATCGTCTACACCACGAGTGTCTACTCATCGGTAGACGGCATTACCTGGAGTCTCACAGCTACACTTCCTTTCGTCCCATCCGCTATGAAGTATGGTGGAGACCGTTGGATCGCTATCGATAACAACGGAAATATCACTGTTTGTGCCTTCTAATTCATCAAGAAACAGGCGCCGAATTGCTACAGGATATTACTTCCACGTAGTAGGCCGGCGTCAATTTAATAGCATACCCGGAGCTCAGTGATCCTGAGCTTCTCCATTGATTTTGGAGGGCAAGATGGACAAAGATCCATTCGGCTACCCGGCGCTCACCTACGCTTGGGTGATCGGGTTAGCCGCGGTGGCTGCGTCGATACGCCACCTAAACAACATGAGCAGGTTCTCTGCTACACGCTTGCTCATAGATGCACTCAGTGGAGGGTTCACTGGACTTCTTACTTTCTGGCTCTGTGAATGGTCAAACATCACAGGACCTCTGAGTGCATTCCTAATTGGTATGTCCGGTCTAATGGGCAGCCATGCATGGCAGGAGTTTGTCAATGTGCTTCGCCTGCGCCTCGGCCTCCCGCAGCAACCGCTTGGAGTTGGTATCCCAGGCCCACAGCCGCCGGAGGAATTGAAACCTGATAGCTCGGGAGGTAATCAGCAATGAGCACCTCGAAGATAGATCATGCTTCGTTCACGACTAAGAAATTAGTCAGCATGCTGGGCGAGGAAATTGCGATGAAGCTGTGTGCAGCTTGCAGCTTTCTTTGGACTGGTGTTTCTGTGGTATGTGTCTGCGTTATCATTGGTGTTTTTGTAGCCATGACCTTGCAGAAGCCTACCCTGACCGAAGTACGATCGCCACGTAGTCAGCTCCCTGTGGTAGTCGCGACTCCAGAAAATTCTGCCTACGTGGCAAGTCCTTTAACCCTTGGGCCTGATGTAAACAAAGCCCAGTACATGGCATACCTAACAGACGACAAAGGTCAAGTCGTCTACAGGTATCCACAGGTCGTTATTGACCGTCCAGCACAAGTCATCTCTGCAGGTGGCTTGTCATTTAAGGTGCCACAACTGGCCCCGGGAACTTACTTCTTGAACGCAAAAATACGTTACGCACTCAATCCACTGAAGGAAGCAACTCTTCAGATGGAATTAGCGCGCGTTCTGATTAAGTGAGGCTGCGATGTTTGTACTCACTCCTGAAGTTCTTCAGAAAATCATGCCCAGGATTAGTTCTTCGACAGCTCAGGTATTTGCTCCTGAGTTCACGAAAGGCATGAGTAGGTGGTGTGTTGATACGTGGGACGAGATTACGATGTTTCTTGCAAACATCGCTCATGAATCTGGTGAGCTTCAATTCATGGAAGAGATCTGGGGTCCCACGTATCAGCAACTGAAATACGAAAGAGATTTTTCCAAACTATGGAGTCCTGGTCTATCAACTGGGGCTCCAAATTCTTTGGCTTACGCTCTCGGTAATGATGAACGAGGAGATGGCCGGAAGTTTTCGGGACATGGTCCAATCCAGGTAACTGGTAAAACTAATCATGTACTGATGGGTTTCATCCTCGAACAGGACTTTGTCACCAACCCAAAGTTGCTAACTACTCCTCACTGGGGTGTACAGGCCGCCTGTGTATTTTGGTGGAATAACTTTTTGGACAATAAAGTAAAGACGAGTTTCGTGAATGTAGTTAAGGCTATCAATGGTGGCCTTACTGGTCTTCCTGAACGTCAGGAATATCTAAAACGAGCTCAGCTCTATGTTACAAAGTTCTAATAACACCCGGTGTTCAGGTACCTGAACACCGGGTCTTCTTGCTTCATAGGACTAATTTTATTTTAGTTCTACATCATAACAGGAGTAGCTATGAACTCCAGGTTCTACTACCGCATGACGTACAAAGGGGACGGCACTTCTGTCCCTGTAACCATCGACGCACCGTTCGTGACCAATCTCAGCGCCAAGGTACGCCAGGTAGCTACCTTGGTGGTTCTAGCAGACGATGAAGGCCGTTCTCCTCAAGGGCTTTACCAATGGGTTGGTGACCGTTGGCGCCTCGCGTTACCGCAAGTGGAGATTTCTCTTGGGGTAGTTGTTGGTTATGATATCGACGTCTACTATAACCTACAAGCTCCAGTCACCATTACCGATGATGGCGCAAAGATTTTCCGTAATGGTGCTCTCTTCAACGGCACCACTCTTACAACTGACGGCCAGTTTGTATGGGCCGTAATGATACCTGCCAATGGTTCTGGTGCCGGTACCGTTGTTTCAGTTAACGATGTTAGTCCTGATTCCCAAGGGAACGTTGATTTAGAAATTGGTGATATACCTGGTTTGGAACAAGCTCTTGCCGATGCAGGTTCTGTCAAGACGGTCAATGATATTGAGCCAGATAATAACGGTAATGTTCTGATCAATATTGCGGACATCAGTAACCTGCAACCTCTACTTGATGCTAAGGTTACACAGGTAAACGCTATTCTACCTGTCAACGGCGTCCT
>Ga0310811_10006787_pt1 | contig 14644 bp, 9 predicted proteins | sample YCmetagenome_FD_207642 | JGI IMG/M metagenome (GOLD analysis project Ga0310811, IMG submission 207642) | Soil microbial communities from experimental microcosm in Duke University, North Carolina, United States - YC | ecosystem: Engineered > Artificial ecosystem > Soil microcosm > Unclassified ...
TAACAAGGTAAACCATCAGAATATAAATGATATTGATTTTAAGGCGTTTTTTAAAGACGGCTTTTATACGGTAAAAAAAATACCCAACTCGCAGGTATTTGATGAGGATGGATTGATAGGCCGTGCCTTTTCATCATCGTATGTGCCGCCACAGGGTAGCCCTGAAGGCGAAATCTTTTTAAAACTGTTAAAGCAATTATTCAATAAATACAATCAAAATGGTAAGGTTACTTTCCATTATCAAACCGAGATCTATTTAGGCGAGGTTTGATGCCTGCGGTTTAGTTTTTTCTGCACAAAATTTAAATATACCGAAAGTAAAGCCGCTATAAAAAATCCGGCTGCCGTAAGTGTATCTATCAATCCGGAATTTATATCACTACCGCTTATTTTATCGGCATAATATTTTATGAATGAGTTGGGCAGGTTAAGCTCACCAAGTTTGGTTTTTATTTGCCAATCCCAGTCGGTTATTGGGCAATAGCCAATGCCGAACCATATTCCTAAAATAAACCAGCAGGCAGCCGTTGCACAAACCACAATAAAATGTGCTTTACGCAACGGTTTCCATATCCAGCCAAACAGGTTAAATCCTATAATGGCAAAATGGAATATAATTAAAAGCAGGTCGAGCAGTTTTAGCCCTGTCATATTCAATTAAAATAAACCCAACTGCCCTTTATCGTCAATCTCTATATCATTGGGGTTGGTTATCTCAAAATCCACTTTTTTATGCTGAACAGGATTTTCTTGGGGTTCCACCGATTTATTTTCAGATGGTTCCACCGATTCATCAGATGATTTTACTGATTTTTCTTTAGGTGGTTCCACGGGCTCCTTTTTGGTTGATTCTACCTTTTCCGGGGATGGTTTCACAACTTCAGGTGTAATTATATCGGTTTCATCTAATGATGTATCTGTAACCTCTTCGTCAGTTGTTTCTTCTGCTACTGACACTGCATCTGCCGCTATTTCCTCCTCCGGTTCTTCACTTGCCAATAATGTTATTGCTTGTATGGTATGCTGGCTCACCCGGTTGCCCATGGCCTTCATGCCTTTTACATCTATCAGTTCAGCCAGGTTTACCTCAATGGTTTCGGGTATCTGGGTTTTACCTTTAAGCTGATCTATTTGAGCTACAGGCTGCGCTGCCCCGGTTATAAAATGGAGTTTTGATCCGCCTTCATCACTGATGATGCTGGTTTCTTTTCCGGGCGGGGTATTTTCAAAAGCGAAGCGTTTTACCAGGTAGTTTTTTGATTTGCCTTCATAATGCACCACTGTATAGATTTTTTCAGGATTATATTTTTCAATAAGTATCATGTTATCGAAAAAGTGGTTGTTCAGATCGAAGCTGGTGAGTTCGTAAATACCGTTGCTCATCACAGTAAGAACGCGGTCGTCGCCATCAAATTCGCCTAAATATTTACCGCGGCTATCCACATTCAGGCGTTTCAGTATTTCATCATACCATATTTTCCGTCCCGACAGGGTTGAAATACCCTTGCTTTTCAGCACTATCTTTTTAACCGGGTACTTGGTCACGATGTTACCCATCGAACCACGGCCCTTAATGGCTATCCCGGCAAAATCCTCGTCGAACTGTAGTTTTTTAAGTTTGGAATGTGGTTTCAACTGAATGTTTACTATCTCAGCCTCGCCGTTAGGATTGGCGCTGAAGTATAATACTTTTGAGCCTTTCGAACCTTTGGTAAGGTCATACTCCTTATCCCGGGTTACACCGGTCACTGCGAAGCGCTTAACATAACTCACGCCGCTTGTGCCGTCCTTATATATCATGTTATAAACGGTGCGCTCATCGTTCTTTTTAAATACGGCTACATGAATGATTTCTTTTCCCACAAAAACCTTATCCTGCACCTTGGTAATCATACATCTGCCATCGGCACGGAAAACAATTATCTCATCAATATCCGAGCAATCGCACACAAACTCGTCCTTTTTGAGCCCGGTACCGATAAAGCCGTCTTCCTTGTTAACATACAATTTAACATTAGCCAGTGCCACCTGGGCGGCCTCTACCCTATCGAAAGTGCGAAGTTCGGTTTTACGCTCGCGGCCCTTGCCATATTTTTCTTTTAAGCGGGTAAACCAATCGATGGTATATTCGGTAAGATGCTTCAGGTGGTGTTTTACCGTTTTTATCTCGTTCTCCAGGTTTTTGATCTGTTCATCCGTTTTCTTCACATCAAAACGGGTGATACTGCTCATGGGCTTATCGATCAGCTTTTTATAATCATCGGGCAGTATCTTGCGATAAAACTGCGGGAAGAAAGGTTCGAACAAGCGGTTCAAAACTTCCAGTACCTGATCAAAATTGGCCGAGCCTTCATAGTCGGGGTGTTTATACATCCCCTCTTGAATAAATATCTTCAGCAACGAACTGAAGAATATCTTTTCCATCAGTTCCTTTAGCTTTATCTGCAATTCCTGTTTAAGCAGCTCACGGGTAAAGTGGGTGCTTTCGGCAAGCATATCGTTCACGCTCATAAAGCGCGGCTTATCATCTTGTATTACACAGGTATTGGGCGATATGGAAACTTCGCAATCAGTAAAGGCATACAACGCATCAATGGTCACATCGGGCGATATACCGGGTGCCAGGTGGATAATGATCTCCACGTTTTGCGCGGTATTATCCTCTATCTTTTTTATTTTGATCTTACCCTTATCATTGGCCGATATAATACTGTCAATCAATCCGCCGGTAGTGGTAGTGAAAGGTATCTCGGTAATGGCCAGTGTTTTCTTATCGCGTTCAATAATTTTTGCACGTACACGCACCCGACCGCCCCGCTGCCCGTCATTATACGCCGAAGCATCGGCCATGCCACCGGTCGGAAAATCGGGCATGAGGTTAGGTGTTTCACCTTTTAATACGCCAATGGATGCATCCAGCAATTCAACAAAGTTGTGCGGTAATATTTTGGTGGCTAAACCTACGGCAATACCGTCAGCGCCCTGTGCCAGCAATAACGGAAATTTAACCGGCAGGGTAATAGGTTCGCGGTTACGGCCATCATAGCTGGCCTGCCATTCGGTAGTATCAGGGTTAAAAACAACCTCAAGCGCAAACTTTGATAAACGTGCCTCAATATATCGTGGCGCTGCCGCCGAATCGCCGGTTACCGGGTCTCCCCAGTTACCCTGGCAATCTATCAGCAGGTTCTTTTGCCCTATTTGCACCATCGCATCGCCTATCGAAGCATCGCCATGCGGGTGGTACTTCATGGTGTTACCAATAACATTGGCAGCTTTGTTAAATCGCCCGTCGTCCATTTCCTTCAGCGAGTGCAGTATACGGCGCTGTACGGGTTTTAAACCATCGTTTATATGCGGGACGGCACGGTCGAGAATTACGTACGAGGCATAGTCAAGGAACCAGTTCTCGTACAGGCCGTCAAGGGAGGTAATGTTGTGTAATTTTTCTTCGCTATTTGCAGGTATATCGTTCGGTGTTAAATCTTCGCTCATTATTAGCTGTAAAAATTATGGATGGGTAAATATATGTAAATGTGCAGAAGTGCGGGTGTGCAGACGGGCAGATTTTATTAACAAGTGAGGCCGGATGTGCAAATGTTTTTTAATTTGAAGACTTGAAAATATTCCAATATTAGTCCGGTTTACAATCCGGACTAAATTACAGGCGGATTTTGTAATCCTTGGTACCTCAACAAATGTAACAAGGACTTATCCAACGTTAGTCCGGATTTACAATCCCGGACTAAATTACAAGCGGATTTGTAATCCGCGATCATGATATTTGCGATCACTATGCAAAGTATCTATATTTAAACATGGGTTTTAAATACCGTATCACATCCGATGACGAACTTTACTTTTTAACTTTAACTGTGGTTGATTGGGTTGATGTTTTTACCCGCAAGGAACTTTGTGAAGACCTATTGGATTCGTTGAAGTATTGCCAAGCGCATAAAGGTTTAATTATATATGCCTGGTGCTTAATGCCAAGCCATTTGCATCTGGTTGTGTCAGTAGAACCGGGTACGAACCGCCTATCGGATATAATGCGTGACTTTAAAAAATTCACCTCAAAAAAGATAGTCAGGTCGATAAGTGAAATTACTGAAAGTCGCAAAGACTGGCTATTACGGCATTTTGCCTATGCAGGTAAATTCAATCCTAAAATTAAAGAGTACCAATTTTGGCGGGAAGGCTTGCATCCCATTGAATTGAGTACTGGAAAATTTATCGAACAAAAAATTAATTATATTCATCAAAACCCGGTTGAAGCAGGAATGGTTTACCGGGCGGACGACTACGTGTGGAGTTCAGCAGCACAATATGCCGGTGAGTACAATGCGTTGCTAACTGTAACTTTGATTGAAGATTTTAATGTGGGGGTAAATAATCAGGGACGGGGATTGTAAATCCCCTGAAAAGGTAGTCCGGGATTATAAATCCGGACTAACGAGGATCCGGACTAACGAGGTACCTCAACAAAAGCAACCAGGACAAACTTATTCCTTATTCCCCCGTTTATCAAGCATGGCCAAAAAACCGCTGCTTGAATTCACCGACCGGGGCATTTACTGCGCACAGGGTAAATTTTATATCGACCCATGGAAACCGGTTGATGACGCGGTGATCACCCATGCCCATGCCGACCATGCCTATTGGGGGCACAAACATTATTTAGCCCATAATTTATCGCGAGAGGTTTTACTGTATCGCCTTGGCGAAATACAATTGCAAACCGTTGAGTATGGCGAAAAAGTAATGAAAAACGGCGTGCAGGTTTCGCTGTTCCCGGCAGGCCATGTAATTGGTTCGGCGCAGATACGGGTGGAATACCAGGGCGAGGTTTGGGTGGTTTCGGGTGATTATAAGACGGAGGATGACGGGATCTCTACGCCATTTGAGCCGGTGAAGTGCCATCATTTTATATCGGAATGTACCTTCGGTATGCCTGTATACCAATGGCGGCCACAGGTAGAAATATTTGAGGATGTGAACAACTGGTGGCGCAGTAATTTGCATAACGGGTTGGCTACGGTAATTGTTGGGTATTCGCTGGGCAAGGCACAGCGTATATTGCAAAACCTCGACCTGTTCAACGGCAAAGTATACACGCATGGCGTGATTGAGAATACCAATGAGGCATTGCGGCGCAACGGTGTATTGTTAAACCCCACCGAACGAATAACCGCTGAAAGTAATAAGGACGACGTACGGAAGGGCATTATCCTGGCGCCGCCGTCATCGGTGGGTACACCCTGGATGAGGAAGTTCGGGCCGTATAGTTTTGGTTATTATTCGGGGTGGATGGCGTTGCGTGGGGCTAAGCGCAGGCGTGCTGCCGACCGCGGCTTTGTGTTATCAGACCATGCTGATTGGGACGGCCTCATTAGTGCTATTGATGCAACTGGCTGCGAGTGCGTTTATTTAACGCATGGTTATACCGCGAGTTTTACAAGATATTTGAGCGAGATAGGTTTTAATGCGAAAGAGGTACATACGTTGTATGGAAACGAAGAAGAAGATGCCCCCTCTCAGCATCCCCCGGAAGGGGAGGAGTTTAAAAATGGCGAAGTTAAAGTCTCCCCTTCCGGGGGAGATTTAGAGGGGGCTGGGAGGGCTGGTATATGAAAGCATTCGCTCAACTATTTCTCTCGCTTGATGAAACCAACAAAACTAACGAGAAAGTTAAGGTTTTGAAGGATTATTTTAACAGTGTGCCCGATACCGATAAAATGCACATGCTGGCATTATTCACAGGCCGCAAACCTAAAAGATATATCAACTCAACCCAGATACGTACCTGGGCCATGGAAGTATCGAACATACCTGATTGGTTGTTTGTCGAAAGCTACCAGGTGGTAGGCGACCTTGCCGAAACCATGGCCCTGCTGATGCCGCAAAAGGAAAGTACCAATGAGAAGAACCTAACCCAATGGGTTGCTGAATTGAACGGCCTGGGCAATAAAACCGAGGAAGAACGTAAATTATGGCTCATAGATTCGTGGGCCACGCTGGATAGTCAGGAGCGTTTTGTATTTAATAAGTTGCTCACGGGCAGTTTTCGGGTTGGGGTATCGCAAAGTTTGGTAATAAAAGCTTTGGCTGATATTACAAAGCTGGATGCCGCTACATTAACCCACCGCATTATGGGCAACTGGATGCCGGAAACTTATACGTATGATCAACTGGTGCAGGAAAGCGGCGCATCTGATGATATTTCCCGGCCCTATCCTTTCTTTCTGGCCTACCCTGTTCAGGAAACTTCAGACAAAAACAAGTCGGCAGATGAGATACAGGGTTTATTGGGTGATGCTGACCAATGGCAGGCCGAATGGAAGTGGGACGGCATACGCGCGCAAATGATAAAACGCGACGGCAAAATATTTATCTGGAGCCGGGGCGAAGATTTAGCCACTGAGAAATTCCCCGAGCTGCATCCTTTTTTAAATGAGCTGCCGGATGGCACGGTGTTAGACGGCGAGATACTAAGTTTTCAAAACGGGTTGCCCATGCCGTTTAATGTACTGCAAACGCGCATAGGACGAAAAAACTTAAGTAAAAAAATACTGGAAGAAAGCCCTGTTGCGGTAATAGCTTACGATTGTTTGGAATTTAAGGGCGAGGATATTCGCGACAAAACACAATCGGGACGACGAGAGATATTGGAGAGTTTACAGGCTGACATATCCTATCCGGAGATATTCCGGTTATCAGCATTAATAGATTTTAATAGCTGGGGGGAACTGGCTGAAATACGCGACCAATCGCGGGCCATGGTGGCCGAGGGTGTTATGCTGAAACGCAAAAGCGCCACCTACCAGGTTGGCCGCAAGCGTGGCGACTGGTGGAAATGGAAGATAGACCCGCTATCGGTTGACGCGGTAATGATCTATGCGCAAAAAGGGCACGGTAGACGGGCTGATCTTTATACTGATTACACCTTCGCTGTTTGGGATGGTGATAAGCTGGTGCCTTTTGCCAAAGCATATTCGGGGCTTACGGATGCGGAGATAAATAAGGTAGATTATTTTATTAAACGTAATACGCTGGAGAAATTTGGCCCGGTGCGCACCGTGAAGCCAGAGTTGGTTTTTGAGATAGGTTTTGAGGGAATAAACAGATCTACCAGGCATAAATCGGGTATTGCGCTGCGGTTCCCGAGGATATTGCGGTGGCGGCATGATAAACCGAAGGAGGAAGCGGATACGATAGATACGTTGCGGGCTTTGCTGGGGGAATAGATTCAATAAATATGTTATTGCGAGGTACGAAGCAAACGCAAGCAGGCGTAGCGTATATGCATTTTCGTAATTGCTTTGTACCTCCTCGCAATCACAATGGGAAACCGGCTGTAATATTCCCGCTACATCACACAAAAAGATAGCTTTGTGCTGTTATCTATTTAAAATCAATTCGGCATGGAAAATATCCTGCATATACTTAACGGCGATTCTACCCTTCAAGGCTTTGAACAAACCGGCATTGAAGGCGATGTTTTGGTTTGGCGCGAAGTACTGTCGGAAGGGCCGGTGGGGGAAAACATAGCTTCGGGCGGTTTTTGGAAAAAACGTTCGGAGTGGATGGATGAACCCGACTACGATGAAAAAGTAATACAGCCACTAAGCAAACTCAACGAACCGTATGAAGAATTTAACCTTTGGTTTGAGTTCGATCTGCACTGCCAGGTAAATATGCTGGGCGTTTTAATGATGCTCAGCAAGCATACCGATCTATCGGCCCCGAATATTTATTTGATCTGCCCTGATAGTTTCCCCGGTGTGGATGATTTCAGAGGCATGGGTGAACTTAACGGAGAGCAATTGGAATACTTGTATGACAACATCCGCGTACAATTAGGCGAACCTGATTTTTTTGTGGCTGCCGAAGTATGGAAGCTATATACCGGCAAAAATGTAAACAAGCTAAAGAAATACCTTGCCGAAAATACTTTTTGGGGAAACTTGCATTGCCTTAAAAATGCTTTGCAGGCACATGTTAAACGCCTGGAAACAAACGCCAACGGCTTAAACTATATTGAACAAAAGCTGCTGGATATTTATAACAGCGGCACACATGATAAAACAGCCATATACCAGGCTTTCTGGAAAACCGAACAAATTTATGGCATGGGCGATAGAGAGATTGATATTTATTTGGATAGGGTTTTGCCCGTGTTGAGGCGATAAAAGCCTAACATTCAACATATACTGATAAAAATAGTCAAGCAACAATATTCGATGCCCAGCTATCCGTTAGCTAAATAGCCTATGAACATAGCTGGGAGGGGTACGTCCGCCAGGCATCTTCAATAAACCCCTCCTTACATCTTCCCAAAGGAGCGGATCGCACAGGCAATACCTCTAAACAAATCCCCAATAGCAAGCTGTCGCGTTCGTTTTTTTATGCCGATAAATAAAAACGAACGCGACAGCCATAACATCACGGCATTGCGAGGTACGAACCTTCATAGCGCACGTCGCCCGTTTGCAAAGTGACAAATTGCAATTTAGAATATAATTGTCTTATCAAAAACCTACCTAAACGCAGACCACAAGCGCACAGGCAATGCCTTTAAACAAATTCCCCATAAGTAAGCTGTCGCATTCGTTTTTTTATGCCGATAAATAAAACGAACGCGACAGCCATAACATCACGGCATTGCGAGGTACGAACCTTCATAGCGCACATCGCCTCTTCGCAAAGTAGCAGAATGGTAATTTAGGATATGATTGTCTTATCCAAAGCCTACCTAAACGCGGACCACAAGCGGAACGCTTGCGGTAGCAAAGAGCATATTGAGCCATTGGAATTATATAATTAATTGTAAATTAGGTTATTAAAACCAAACTAACTCGCAATTAATATTATATAATATGAACTCCCCTTCTTTAATTATATTGCTTTTTGCATTTGCAACCGCGTTTGTAATAAAACACCTGAGGTTTGAAGCAGGGCGCAAACGCCGTCGCGATTATTATAATAATGTATATCTTAAATCTGATTCATGGCAAAGAAAACGCTATGTGGTATTAAGACGGGATAACTGGCGCTGCGTTTATTGTGGTGCCCGGGCTACACAGGTTCATCATAAAAAATATGCTAAATATCAAATTGGAAGGGAGCCTATTAAATGGCTTGTTTCTGTTTGTGATAGTTGCCATAGATCAGTACATCGCTAAGTGGGGTATTGCCTGTGATTCGTTTTATAGCGCAAGCATTGAGCTAAGGGCATAAGTCTGCTAACATTTGGGTAGCCACACAAGTCTTGCACCAGTTTGGTGTCATGTTCGTTTTTTTATGCCGATAAATAAAACGAACGCGACAGCTAATCATTAGTATCAACTTCAAACGATGGTTTGGTTTATGCAATCATTTTCATTTGCCTCATAACTGGTAAAAAAATGAGTATTATGAAATAGATTTGTATGAGGATACCGACCGATATTATTAATAAATTCAGGTGTAGACAAATAATTAATTATCGATTGTTTTTTATCAGATAGCGCAATGTGTCGCGTTCGTTTTTTTATGACAGTAAATAAAACGAACATGACAGCCATAACATCACGGCATTGCGAGGTACGAAGCAATCCCCAAAAATGGCGCGGGTATGCAACGCAAGCCAAAAGCATGGCGTACTCGTGTCGGAATAAGTGATATGAAGCCTACCTAAACTTGTGCCACGCCATTTAGGAGGACGGCGACATGAACTGCATAATTGCTATCTATCGTGTGAGATTGCTCCGTCCGCTCACATTATCCTGCTCACTTCGTAATGGCGCGCGGGGGAGTTTACGGCACCTTAACCGCAATAGTCGGTGAGCGGTCGCTTTCATTTTTGAGTCGGTCGATGGCGGTTATGACGTATAGGTACGTTTTACCGCGTTGTACGGTGTTATCAAGGTAGGTTGTGGCAGTGTCGTACATGATGTGCAATATATTTTGCGGGTTGTTAAGGTCAACCTTAGTTGTGTCGTTAAAGCGGTAGATCACGTAGCCGTAGGCCGTTTCATTATCTGATGCAGGTAACGGGGTTTGCCAGGTGAGGTTTACACCCTGCGGCACAACTTTGGCCACCAAATGCCTCGGGATATTTGGCGGGACGGAATCGAGCCACAACATGGGTGGCGGCAGCGCCGGGTATTTATAAAAGTTGGTGTGCAATGAATCGGCTATACCTAAAAAATTGTTGGTAAGCGAGTTTGAGCTAAAAAATACGCTGCCCTGTATACGCGGGTTATTACGCAGGTGGCGAATTTCGTTGGGTATTTCAGTTGGTATTCTATAAGCTGCTGATGCTTTGGAGCGTTCATGCGCCCGGTAAACGGCCTGCCCTATATATAAATGCCGGTTAAAGGTGTTATTGCTCCACCAGTTTATCAGGGTATCAAAGTTTGCTGCGCGGCTGTTAAGGGCCCAGTATAGCTGAGGCACGGCATAATCCACCCAGCCTTCCTTCATCCATTTACGCACATCGGCATAGTTTTCATAATATGACGAGCCGCCGTGGGTTTCAGAGCCCGCAGGGTTCTGATATTTATTGGCCCAGATACCAAAAGGGCTAACGCCAAATTTAGCGCGGGGCTTGTGTTTGTGTATGCTGTCGCCCAGTGCCTGTATCAGAGTATCAACATTGTGGCGGCGCCAGTCTTTTATATCTTCATAATCGCTGCCGTACATTCTGAACGCGGCGGTATCATTTATTTTTTGGCCATCGATAAGATAGGGGTAAAAGTAGTCGTCCATGTGTATGCCATCCACATCATAATTATCCAGCACATTCAATATAATATGGATAATGTATTCACGTACCTCGGGCAGGCCCGGGTTAAATAGTTTTTGCCCGCCATAGGTAAAAAACCATTCGGGCTTTAAATTGGTAATGTGGTTAGGGCTTAATGCGTAGTATTTATTATCGTTAGTGGCACGGTATGGATTGAACCAGGCATGCAGCTCCATGCCGCGTTTATGGGCCTCGGTTATGGCCAGTTGCAAGGGGTCGTACATGGGGTTGGGCGCCACGCCCTGCTGCCCATTAAGCCATTTTGACCATGGTTCGGCGCTTTTAGCATAGAAAGCATCGGCAGCGGGCCGCACCTGGAAAAATATGGCGTTTATGCCCATGTGCTGGTGGGCGTCTAAAATATCTGTAAGCTGTTGCTGCTGTTCAAATGCCGTTTGGCCTTTTGCGGGCCAGTCAATATTTTCAACCGTGGCTACCCAAACGCCACGAAATTCATATTTGGGTGAGATCTTATATCTTAATAAAGTATCCTTAATTAATTGTGTGCTATCGGTATGTTTGTGCGCTGAGTCGGCTTGGGCGTGGACTTTTTGAACAACTAATAAAGCAAAGACAAATAAAATAAGAAGTTTATATTGACGCATTAACGGGTGTTATTAAAGCCGCAAAGATATAAAACTCCATCAACTGCTATTTTATTATGCCGTATAATAAATGCGGTATTTTTGTGTTTTTATCATATTGTAATTACTTTAGGCACTGTTACCTAAATTAATTTAACTTATGGGAAACATTATTGTTTCGCTTTTTATTCTTCTACCATTATTTAAATAATTATCATAAGCATTAATATGCTATTTTATATTTCAAATAATAGCACGAAAAATAAAACAAAATAAATATTTACTTGCTTATTGAAATTATAAATAACTAATAAACAACCAATTCCATATCTGAAAACATAAACAAAACTTAAAAACAATTACCATGGAAAATCAATCGGGACAGACACCTAAGAAAAATTCAAATGTAATTTACTTCCTTATCGTAGTGGTGGTGGCCTTGCTGGGAACTGATGTATACCTGTATTTGCAGAAAAATAAATCAGACGTAATAATTGTAAGTCAAAGTGATGAAAAACAAAGGTTGACAACCGAGCTGGATAGCCTTGAGGCACAGGTTGAACAGGTGAATTCGAGCAAAACAAAAATGACTGCCGCTATGCAGGCCAAAAACGATTCGCTGCAATCAATGATACACGTTTTACGCACCAAACTGGCTAAGGGCGTGTTAACCAAACAGGAACTGGCAGCTGCCCAGGAAAACGTAAAACAACTGCGTTATTTTGTAGCTAAATACACTTCTTCAATTGATTCATTACAGAAAGTTAATGCCTCGTTAACCACCGAAAGGGATACACTAAAAACCAACCTGGCAACTGTGAAAACCCAGGCAGATACGCTTACTAAACATAACCAGGAATTAAACACCAAGGTGCAGATAGCATCGGCACTTAAGGTTGCCCAAGTTGGCGTGGCAGCTTATAAAATTAAAGGCAGCGGAAAGGAAGTTGAAGTTAGCCGTTCATCGCCTGCTAAAAAACTGAAAATAAGCTTTACTGTAGCAGCCAACGCCGTAGCACCAAAGGGCATGCATGATATTTATATACGCGTGATGGATCCAACCGGCAACCTGATAACCGGCGGCGATGCAGGTACATTTACTTCGGATGGCCAATCATTACAATACACCTATAAAACATCAATCGACTTTAAAGATGACGGCAGCGCATATGTTGTGGATTGGATGAACCCATCTGCCTTTACAAAAGGTGCTTATACCGTGATGCTTTATGCTGATGGCTATACTATGGGTAAAACCAGTGTGACTTTGAAATAATTATCTGTAGAGCCGCATACTTTGCGTCTCTTTTGAAAATCCACAGGAGACGCAAAGTATTGCGTCTCTACAATAAGAAAGAGCAACTGTTTATGGCAGTTGCTCTTTTTGTTATGGTAGATTTTACTAACTTCTAATCTCTGATCTCTAATTAATTATGACCAAACCGCTCCTTTAAAAATTTGCCTGTATAGGAATCCTTTACTTTGATCAGATCCTCGGGCAGGCCCTCAAATACTACCTGGCCGCCTTTGTCGCCGCCTTCGGGGCCGATGTCGATCACCCAGTCGGCGCATTTTATCACGTCCATATTGTGCTCGATAACGATGATGGTGTTACCGTGGTCTAACAGGGCCTCGAACGATTTTAACAGTTTTTTAATATCGTCAAAATGCAGGCCGGTTGTCGGTTCATCAAAAATGAACAGGGTTTTGTGGGTATTATTCCCTTTTACCAGGAAGGATGCCAGCTTAATACGCTGCGCTTCGCCGCCTGACAGCGTGTTTGATGATTGCCCTAAATGCACATAACCCAAGCCCACATCAACCAACGGCTTTATTTTGGCGATGATCTTGGCTTCCTTGCGGAAGAACTCAAGGGCTTCGTCGATGGTCATGTCGAGTACATCGGCTACGTTTTTGTCCTGGTAGGTAACGTCCAGTACATGCTGTTTAAAGCGTTTACCGCCGCAGGTTTCGCAGGTAAGGAAAATATCAGCCATAAACTGCATCTCTATCTTCACTTCACCTTCGCCCTGGCAAACATCGCAACGCCCGCCCTCTACGTTAAATGAAAATGCTGATGGCTTTAACCCGGCAGCTTTGGCGCTTGGTTGTGCCGCATACAGATTACGGATCTCGTCCCAGGCTTTAACATAAGTAACCGGGTTAGAGCGAGATGAACGGCCAATAGGGTTCTGATCTACCAGTTCAACCTGTTCTATTTTTTGGTAGTCGCCTTCAATAGCATCATACGAGCCTGTTTGTTCACCGGTGTAATTGCCCAGTGTTTTTTGCAGCGCAGGCGCCAATATGCGTTTAACCAAACTGGTTTTGCCTGAGCCTGAAACGCCGGTAACTACAGTAAGTACCCCTAATGGGAATTTAGCGTTTACATGTTTCAGGTTATTTTCGCGGGCGCCTTTTATATCAATATGGTCGTTCCATTTTCGGCGATGGGTAGGGATAGCTATTTCTTCCTTCCCACTTAAATAACGGCCGGTAAGGCTGTTATCATCCTTTATAATTTCATCATAAGTGCCCGAGAATATCAACTCGCCGCCATGCGTACCAGCTGCCGGGCCAATATCGATGATATGATCGGCAGCCTTCATAATTTCTTCTTCGTGCTCAACCACTAAAACGGTGTTGCCTACATCGCGCAGGGATTTGAGTACGCCTATCAATCGTTGGGTATCGCGCGGGTGCAGGCCGATGCTGGGTTCATCCAGCACATAAACCGACCCTACCAAACTGCTGCCTAACGAGGTGGCAAGGTTTATACGCTGCGATTCACCACCTGAAAGTGTGTTCGATAATCGGTTAAGCGTTAAATAGCTCAAGCCTACATCGTTCAAAAAACTAAGGCGGTTGGTGATTTCCATTAACAGGCGCTTGCCCACTTTGGCGTCGGTTTCGTTTAGTTTAAGGTTCTGGAAAAAGTCTAATGCCTTATCCAAAGCCATTAAAACTACATCGGTTATCGATTTGCCGTCTATCTTCACATACGAAGCATCCTGCCTTAAACGGCTCCCCTTACATTCAGGGCAGGTAGTCTTGCCACGATAGCGCGACAGCAAAACACGATACTGTATTTTATAGGTTTGTTCTTCCAGTTCTTTGAAGAATTCATTCAATCCGCGAAAGAACTTGTTGCCTGTCCATAACAATTGCTGCTGCTTTTCGGTAAGTTGATTGTATTGGCGATGGATAGGGAAGTCGAATTTCAGCGCGTGTTGAATTAATTGATCGTTCCATTCGCGCATTTTTTCGCCGCGCC
>Ga0310811_10006788_pt1 | contig 14642 bp, 8 predicted proteins | sample YCmetagenome_FD_207642 | JGI IMG/M metagenome (GOLD analysis project Ga0310811, IMG submission 207642) | Soil microbial communities from experimental microcosm in Duke University, North Carolina, United States - YC | ecosystem: Engineered > Artificial ecosystem > Soil microcosm > Unclassified ...
CGCTCGAGAAGAACCCCGACGCCGTCATGTCGCGTACGCGATTGAAGAACGCGACGCCGTATCGCATCTCGTGCTTCGCCTTTTCAGGATAGGCGATGTCGTCGAGCACTTCGCGTCGCTGCGCGTCAGATGCTTCGACGAAGCTCTTCTGGAATCGCCTGCGGCACTCGGTATCGAGCCACGCCAATCCACCTTGCATCGCCACCTGCGTCGCGGGATTGGCATCCTTCTCGGCGAGGAGGAAATCGATGTACTCGGGGACTTTCGCATCCGTCGCGCTTCCCGATCTCTCGTCGCGCGGAATGATGTAGTCCACCAACACACGCAGCGTCCGCCACTCGTGCGCGTTGAAGAACTTGGGCGCGGTCTGCTGCGCAACCGCCGTTTTTACAGCCGTCGTGACGTTCTGCGCATGCGCCGCCGCGGGCCCGATGGCTGCAGCAACGGGCACGACGCCGAGCACCTTTAGCGCATCGCGTCGATTGAGGGTGCCCGCGTCCCCAGCACCGCTTCCCCCCGCTTCCCGCTTCCCTCTTCCCTCTTCCCTCGTCATAGTGCCCCCGCCTGTCTCTGCTGCGCGATGTAGTCGCTCGTTCGCCACGACAGCGCCAGAATCGTCCACGTCGGATTCTTATCGGCCTGCGACACGAACGGACTTCCGTCGGCGACGAAAAGATTCTTCACATCGTGCGCCTGGCAGTTCCCGTTGACGACCGACGTCGTAGGATCGCTGCCCATGCGCGCGCCGCCTAATTCGTGAATGATCGTGCCGCCGTCGGCGAGCCCGTAGTTCTGCTCCTTCGTCGGCATTGGAGACGTCGGCGTTCCGCCCATTGCCTCGATCAGCGAGCGGAAAGTCTCCTGCATGTGCTTCGCCTGGTTGTACTCGTAGTCCGTGAACTTCCAGTGGAAGCGCAGCACCGGAATGCCGAACTTGTCGACGACGTTCGGATCGAGCTCGCAGTACGAGTTCTCGTTCGGGATCATCTCGCCGCGGCCGTCGAATCCGATCGTCGCGCCGTAGTACTTCCGGTAATCAGCCTTGAGCTGCTTGCCGTAGCCGCCGCCGTTTCGCCGCTGAATCCCGCCGCCGAAACCGGAGCCCGGCATTCCCGGACCGCCGTACACCTCGATGTGATAGCCGCGCGGGAAGTCGAGCTTCTTGTTGTCGAGCCACCACGGCATGTAGACGTGCATTCCGCCGACGCCGTCGTGGTTGTGGGGAATGTGATCTACCATCGACGGGATGTGGCCGGAGACGCCGGCGCCCGTGGTGTCCGTCAGATATTTGCCGACCGTGCCGCTCGAGTTGGCGAGTCCGTTCGGGAATTTGTTCGACTTCGAGTTGAGCAGGATGCGCGCAGTCTCCATCGCGCTCGCCGCGAGCACGACGACCTTCGCGTTCACGTGATCGTCCGCGCCGGTGTTCTTGTTGATGAACGCGACGCCGTTCGCCAATCCATCCGCTCCGACCGTCACCTCGCGCGCCATCGCGTTCGTGAGCAGCGTCAACTTGCCCGTCGCGAGCGCCGGCCCGATCAGAACGTCGCCGCTCGAGAAGTTGGCCTTCACCTGGCAGCCACGATTGCACTGCCCGCAGTAGTGGCACGCCATGCGACCAGGCAATGGCTTCGTGATGATCGAGAGCCGCGCGGGAATGCACGTGACGTTCAGCTTGTCCGATGCCTTCTTCACGAGCAGCTCGTAGCACCGCGGCTTCGGCGGCGGCATGAAGATGCCGTCCGGTGCGTTTCTCAAGCCCTCATTCGAACCGTACAACCCGATAAAGCGATCGACATTGTCGTAGTACGGCTTCACGTCGTCGTAGCTGATCGGCCAGTCGTCGCCCAAGCCGTCCATGCTCTTGCCGCGGAAATCGTCAGGCCCGAACCGAAGCGAGATGCGCCCCCAGTGATTCGTGCGTCCGCCGAGCATGCGGGCGCGCCACCAACGGAACTGCGTACCGGGCGCCTTCGTGTACGGTTCGCCGTCGATCTCCCAGCCGCCGTCGCACGCATCGAACTCGCCGAACGGACGCCCGTGAATCGACGCGCCGCGATGCGGCGTCGCGTAGTTGGGCACGAGCATCTTCGAATCTTTCGAGGCGAACCACTGCGGGCCGGCCTCCAGCATCACGACGCGTGCGCCGGCTTTCGTCAGCACGTAGGCGGCCATGCCGCCGCCGGCGCCGGAACCGACGATGCAGACGTCATAGACAGGACGTTGCATTAGAGAGAAGGGGGGAAGTGGGAGTGGGAAGACCAAATCGTCATCCCGAGTAAAGCGAGGGATCTGCACCTCACGCAGTTCCGCCGCAATTCACGAAGTAACACAGGGCAAAGTAGGTCCTTCGGCGCTAGCGCGCCTCAGGATGACAAGACACCCGACAGATAAGCATAGCTCGCCTTCGCCGAGGCGAGAGCATCCGTTGGATCGTCGCGCTCCACGAAATAGTGCTCGATCCCCTGCGCCTGAGCGAGGATGGTCTTGAAATCGATCGTCCCTGAGCCGACATCCGCCATCTTGTGGTCGGGCGCACCCATCGAGTCCTTGAGATGGAGCATCTTGAATCGGCCAGGATATTTCGCGAGCAGCTCAATTGGATCCCCGCCGCCGTTCACGACCCAATAGACATCCATCTCGAACGACACGAGCATCGGATCCGTCTCGGCGAGCAGAATCTCGAGCGGCACCGTCGTGCCGACCTTTCGGAACTCGGCGTTATGGTTGTGATACGCGAAGCGGAACCCGGCGGCGCGAGTCTCCTTTGCCACCGCGTTGAACTGCTGTGCGACCTGCTTCCAGTCGTCCACCGTATCGCGCTTTCCTCGCGGCAGCGAGGGCACGGTGATCCACTCTAGCCCGAGCGTCTTTGCGTCACGGAACGTCGCGTCGGCAGCCGATCCCTCGATCTGCGCGATGTCGATGTGCGCCGACGGCGCGGTGAGGCCGTACAGGTCGAGCAGTCCTCGAACTTCGGACGCCGGATGGTTATAGAGCCCCGCGAGCTCGACTTCCGTGTACCCGATCGCCGCCAGCTGCGCGAGCGTCCCACCGAGATTCACTCCGGCAACGCTCCGCAGTGTGTAGAGCTGAATGCCCAGGCGCGTTCTCTTGGGGCGAGCGGCACTCGTTGGCGGCGCGAATGGCGTGCAGCCGTACGCCAGGCTCACCGCCGCGGCGCCTAAAGTCGAAAGAAATGCTCGTCGGTCGTGAGGCATGTCCGTCAGCGCGAGTGAACCCGTAACATGCGGGCTGACCCACGCGCGCGCTACGTGTCGCACATCACCAACTAGTCGCCTCGGAGCGCGACGACGGGATCGACGCGGGTCGCGCGACGGATTGGAACAAACGTCGCCGCCACACCGGCAACCGCCAACAACCCCGCCAACGCGCCGAGCGTGCGCCAATCGAAGGGCGACGCGCCGTACAGCTCGCTCGAGATGATGCGCGCCACGCCCACCGACAGCAGGAGTCCAGCGCCGAGCCCGGTCAGTACGGAACGCGCGCTGTCGCGAAGCACGAGCGCACTCACGTCGAGCCAAGACGCGCCGAGCGCCGTCCGGATCCCGATCTCCCGCGTGCGTTGTTGGACGACGTACGCAAACACGCCGAACACGCCGACGCCCGCCATGACCAGCGCGATCAATCCGAGAATTCCCGCGAGGAGTGCAACCACGCGAAGGCCACCGAGCTGGCGATCGATGTTCCCCGCGATGGAGTCGACATGGACGACGGCGCGAGGCTCGATTCGTGTCGCGATCGCCGTGAGCGCCTGCGTGACGGCCGGTGACGACGGCCGCGTCAGTACTTTCGGGAGCGCTCCGCGCGCGATCGGCCGAAACATCGCCCCGTCGACAGAACCCAGTCGATACATGCGCGCGTCCTTGACCACCCCGACCACACGACGCTCGACGCCGTCGATGATCACTTGTCCGAGCGGATTCTCGCCGGGCCACAGCGACTTCGCCAACGCCTGATTCACGAGAATGGCGGCGTCACCGTCGGCAGGCTGCAGATCGCGGCCGGCAACGATCGGAAGCTGGATCAAGTCGAGGAACCCGGGCGACACGTCGAATGCTCCGGCCGTGCGCACGCGTGTCGCGGCATCGCTCGGTAGACGAAAACTCGTCCCGTGTCCAACGCCGAGGGGCTCCGCGTTGGCAAATGCGACGCTCGTTCCTGGAAGGGTCCGACCATCGCGCACAAACTGGTTCACGAACGCGGCTCGACGAAGGGTGTCGAACGTGCCCGGCAGCTCGACGGTCAGCACGCCGACGTCGTGCGTCGCGAATCCCGGGTTGGCATCTTCGCCACGCTGAATTCCATTCGCGATGAGTCCGGCATTCACGAGGAGCAGCAAACTCACCGCGACCTGAAGCGAGAGCAGCGTTCCCCTCAGCCGACGTCCGGACGCTGCCTGCGACGCGGCGTCGCCGGTCTTGAGCACGGACGCGACATCGTTGGTCGTCGCGTGAAGCGACGGCGCAAGCCCGAACGCGACGCACGTCAGCAGAACCACGGCCGTCGCGGCGGCGATCACGGTGCCGTCGGGCGCGAAATGCCACGACACGCTCCCAAACGCGCTCGTCATGATCAGCGACGGCAGCTCGAGTGACGCCGCAATGCCCAACGCACCCGCCGCAATCGACAGCAGCAGGCCTTCGGTGAGAAGTTGTCGCACGACGCGCGCGCGGCTGGCACCGAGTGCAAGACGAACGCCGATCTCGCGACCGCGCGCCGTCGCGCGCGCGAGCAGAAGATTCCCGACGTTCGCGCATGCGAGAAGCAAGACGAGAAGCACGGCAACGAACATGCTCGAAAAGGTCGCCGCCGCGGTTCCCAACTTGGCCGGGTTCGGGAAGTACGTGGTCGGAATCAGCCGGACGCCGAAGCTCTCGACATTGTTGTCCTGTCGATACTGCCGGTCCAGGACATTGAGCTCCGCCAGCGCTTGTTCTCGGGTTGCGCTGGGCGCCAGACGACCGGCGACAGCCGCTTCGCTCACGTCCGACGACGGATTGGTGAGCTGCGTCTTGAGGTCTGCCCGCTCTGGATGGAGCCGCAACATCGACGCGAGCGGAAGCCACAGATCCTTGCTCTCAGTGCGCGTTCCGGTGAATCCAGCGCCGGCGACGCCCACGACCGTGAATCGAACGTCGTCGATGCGAATCGTCGCGCCAACGATTCTGGGGTCGGATCCGAATCGGCTGCGCCACAGCGCATCGCTGATGACGGCGACGCTCGCTGGATTCGCGACCGCGTCTTCGCCGACCGCGAACCCACGACCCATCAGGAGCGGCAGGCCGACGACGTCGAAGTAGTTCCCGCTGACGAAGTCGACCGACGCCGGCAGATCGTTCACCGAGAGTTGGCAGTCGTCATGCATCCCCGAGATGCACCGCACGGCGATGATGCCGCTGAACGTCGTCGCGCGCTGGTTGAGATATCGCGCTTCCGCGGGCGAAAAGCGCGGAGCTCCGCGCGACGTGACGAACGTGAAGATGCGCGACGGTTCGGGTACGGCCCATTGCTGCCGAAGCACCGTGTTCGAGACGGTGAGCAACGTCGTCGTCGCAGCGATGGCGACCGACAGCGTCGCAATGGCGGTGAGCGCGTAGCCCGGCGACGCCTTCAGATTGCGAATCGCGTAGCGAACATCGCGCGCGACCGCTTCGACGTGAATCTCCCAGCCGCCCGACTCCGCATGCTCCCTCACCGCGCTCGGCGCTCCGACGTCTAATCGCACGTCACGCTCGGCCTCCTCTCGCGTGACGCCATGTCGCATTCGTTCCGCGACCGCGAGATCCATCCAGTGACGCAGCTCTTCGTCCAGATCTTGATGCGAGGCGCGCGGCCGGGCGAGTCGCCTGAGTCCCGCGCCGAGGTGTCGAAGGAAGGACATTCGTTCTACTCCTGTCGAAGCGCGCGCACAGGATCGACTCGCGTCGCCTGGCGCGCAGGGAGATAGCAAGCCGCAAACGCGACCGTCGCCAGCACGCCGCCCACGCCGACGAACGTGAGTGGATCAGTCGCGCCAATCTCGAACAGCAAGTGCGACATGATGCGAGTGACCGCCACCGCGACCGTGAGCCCGATGGCAATGCCGGCAATCGGCATCGACAAACCCTGGCTCATCACGAGCGACACCACGTCCGCGGCAGTGGCGCCGAGTGCCATGCGGACACCGATCTCTCGCGTTCGTTCGGCCACCGCGTAGTGCACGACTCCGTAGATCCCGACGGCAGCCAGGCCGAGCGCCAGCAGCGCGAATGCCGCGAGCAGCCACGTCTCGAGTCGGCGCTGCGCGCTGAACTCGCCCAGGCCGGCGTCGGCTGTCGAGACCTGCACGATGAGCGTTCTTGGAAAGACGTCCAGTATCTCTCGCCGAACCATCGGCGCGGCGGCCAGCGGATCGCCGTTCACGCGCACGAGGAGATCGGCGCGGCCGTTCGGAAACGGCAAGTGCGGCCCGAAATACTCCGGGATGGTTTTGCGCTCGAGCCCCTGACGGCGCATGTCACCGACGACTCCGACGATGACGTACCAGTATGTCTTGTTCGTGGGATCGATGCAGAAGTGTTTGCCGATTGGATCTTCCGCCGGGAAATAGCGTCGCGCGAATGCCTCGTTCACCAGAACCGGCTCCGGCACCGCGGCGCGCTCCTTCTCGTCGAGCGGTGCGCCGTTCGCCACCGGCGTCCACATCGCGCGCACTTTCTGCGTCGCGTCGGATTGCGTGAGAGCGCGGCCTCGTCGAAGCGGCACGCGCAGCAATGGAAATAGCTCAGGCGTGACCTGGCCATCGTTCAGCTCACCGGCCGCGACGGAGTCCGTGGAACGTCCGGGAATCGTGATCGATGCGTGCCCCTGAGCGTTGATGTACATGTCGTCGGTGAAGCCGGCGGCTGCAACACCTGGAAGCGACTGGATTCGCGCCAACAGTTCGTTCTCGAGTTGCGTTCGCGACTGCGCGCGACCCGCATCACTGCCCGCGACTGCCGCAGCACTCGGCTCTGGCGGAAACTCGACCCGCACCGTCAGCACGCCGGACGGATCGAACCCCGGGTTGACCGATTGCAGGCGGCTTAGACTCCTCAACAACAGTCCGGCGCCGGCGAGAAGAACGACGGCGAGCGAGCATTCCGCGATGACGAGGAACGCGCGGCTTCGGCGCAGCCTCACGCTGCCTGTGCTGTGGCCGCCCTCCTTCAACGCATCGCTTGCGTCGCTTCCCGACACGCGAAACGCTGGGACGATGCCGAACACCAGGCCGGCAATCACCGAAACCAGTGTCGCGAAGCCGAGCACACGTCCGTCGATCGCAATCTCGTCGACGCGCGGAAGCCTGAGCGCCGCCGTGGCCGCGAGCGCTCGCGTACCCCACAGCGCAACCATGCTCCCCGCCGCGCCGCCGATGACGGCGAGCACGAGGCTCTCGGTGAGAAGCTGGCGCACGAGTCTCCCGCGACCGGCGCCGAGCGCGACGCGAATGGCGAATTCCTGACGCCGTGCGGCGCCGCGCGCGAACAGCAGATTCGCGACGTTCGCGCACGCGACGAGGAGCACGAGCCCAACGGCGCCGAGCAGAATCCAGAGCGCGGATTGCACGCTCAGCCCCGCGACAGAATCCAGAATTGGTAGGATCGTGGGTGTGAAGCCGGGAAAGTCTGGGACGTTCGAGATGTACGTCGCATCGAGCCGTTGGCCGATGTGCGTGAGATCCGCGCGAGCGTCAGCAAACGACGCGGCGGGCGCGAGTCGTCCGACGGCGATCCATCGATGCACCCACGGCTGAAATCGTTCTTGGGCTTCGCGGCGAAAGCGCCAGTATGTCGTTGACGGAACCCAGAGCTCCGTGGCTTTGTCGGGGAAGTAGAACCCCGGCGGCATCACGCCGATGATGGCGAACGATCCTTCGCCGTCCTTGTCGGCAAGCTCCGTGTCGAGGCGGCGGCCGATGACGCTCGAGTCGCCGCCGAATCGCCGCTGCCAGAGCGCGTAGGTGATGACAGCCACGTGCGAAGCGCCGAGCTCGTCCTGCGCTGTGATCGTCCGACCCAACAGCGCCGGCACGCCGAGCACCGGAAAGAGATCGCCGGACGCGTAGCCGACGCGGGTCCGCTCTCGGCCCAGGCGTTCGTCGGCACTCAGGTTGGCGCGCTGCGTGTTGAAGTACGCGAGATTCTGAAAGGCACGGGCGTCGCGCTTCCAATCCTTGATGGTCTGATAGCTCGTCGCCTCCTGATGCAATCCACGCCGCGTGTCGTCGACCCACACGAGCGCCAGCCGCCGATAGTCGTGATAGGGAAGCGGACGAAGCATCACTGCATTCACGACGCTGAACATGGCGGTATTGGCGCCGATGCCGAGCGCCAGCGTCGCGATGGTGATTGCGGTGAACGCGGGGTTTCGGCGCAGACCTCGCAGCGCGTAGGTCAGGTCGTGCCACAGCGTGTCGACGCCGGCTTCCCACCCGCCGGCACGCACGCGCTCCTTCGTCTGCTCGATTCCGCCGATCTCCAACCGCGCCGCACGCTCGGCGGCGTCGCGCGACATCCCGCCGCGCATCTTCTCCTGCGTCGCCAGCTCGAGGTAGTGCCGCAGCTCGTCGTCGAGCTCGTGATCGACGACGTCTTGTCGGAATAGGCGCCTCAGACCAGCACGCGCGGCACGCAGCAGCGACACGGGGTCTCCTGAGTGAGACTTATGCCTCGAGCAGCCTCGCGATCGCGGCAGCGCGTCGCTCCCAGTCGCTCGTCTCGGCCTTCAGTCGCTTTCGTCCCTTGGCGGTGAGGCTGTAGTACTTCGCTCGCCGGTTGTTCTCCGAGGCGCGCCACTCCGAGTCGATCAATCCATCGCGCTCCATGCGCTGAAACGCGAGGAGCAGCGAGCCCGGATTCACCTTGAACACGCCCTTGCTGATCTGCTCGATCCGTTTGGTGACGCCGAAGCCATGCATCGGTGCGAGGCTCAGGCTCTTGAGGATGAGCATGTCGAGCGTGCCCTGAATGACGTCGGTCGAGCTGTCGGCCATGGTCTCCACTTGGCGTCCAAGATGACGACCACACGATGCGGCGCTACATCTTGGATGTCAAGAGGGATGTGGCGGGGCGGCGCGTACTCGTGTCATCCGGGCCGCCCCTTTGTCATCCCGAGCCATAGGCGAGGGATCTGCTGTTCCGCCTCGGCGTGATCTAAGTTCCCGCCCATGCGACGCTTTGCTCTGCTGTTCCTCCTCGCCACGAGCCCCGGCCGACTCGCCGCTCAATCCGCCGAGATCGCCATCATCCCCCGCCCGTCGTCTGTCGTTCGAGCGAGCGGCGAATTCCGTTTGTCTCCGCAGACGATCATCGTCGCCGACCGCGCCGACTCCCTTCCGGCACGTCGACTGTCGCGCGATCTCGCGCCCGCGACCGGCTTCGATCTGCCTGTGCGATTCACCGCCGTCACCACCGGGAGTCGCATTGTCTTTCAGCGCGCTCCGTCTCGCGACACGTCCTTCGGGCCCGAGGGATATCGGCTGGTCGTGAAACCTGGCGTCGTCACGATCACGTCCGCCGCTCCGGCCGGCGCTTTCTACGCAGCGCAGTCGATTCGCCAGCTGCTTCCCACTGCAATCTTCCGCGACGCGCCGGTCGCCGGCGTCGCGTGGACGATGCCCGCGGTCACGATCGTCGACCGGCCGCAATTCTCCTGGCGCGGCATGCACCTCGACGTCTCGCGCCACTTCATGCCGAAGGAGTTCGTGAAGAAGTACGTCGATCTCCTCGCGCTCCATAAGATGAACACGTTTCACTGGCACCTGACGGACGATCAGGGCTGGCGACTCGAGATCAAGAAGTATCCGCGGCTGACCGAAGTTGGCGCGTGGCGTTCGCAGACGCTCGTCGGTCATTCGCCGGGACGCGACACGACGCACAACGTCTACGACAACAAGCAGCACGGCGGGTTCTACACGCAAGACGACGTCCGCGAGATCGTCGCGTACGCGCGCGAGCGATTCATTCGCATCGTGCCTGAGATCGAAATGCCCGGCCACTCGCAGGCCGCCATCGCCGCGTATCCGAGCCTCGGCAACTTCGGCGATACCGTCCGCGTGTGGGATCAGTGGGGCGTCACACCGCGCATCCTCAATCCGTCGGACACGACGATCGCGTTCATGCAGGATGTGCTCACCGAAGTGATGTCGCTCTTCCCGGGTGAATTCATTCACGTCGGCGGAGACGAAGCGATCAAGCCCGAGTGGAAACTCAGCCCCCGAGCACAAGCGAGGATCCGCGCGCTTGGTATCACTCCCAGTGATTCCGCCAACCCGCGGGACGTCCGTGCTGAGAACGAGCTACAGAGCTGGTTCATCACGCAGATGGACAAATTTCTGACCGCGCACGGCCGCCGGCTCATCGGATGGGACGAGATTCTCGAAGGCGGCCTCGCGCCGAACGCCGCGGTGATGTCGTGGCGTGGAACGCAAGGCGGAATCGCTGCCGCGCGCGCGGATCATGATGTCGTGATGGCGCCTGGCGACCACACATACTTCGATCACTACCAGACACGAAACACGACGGCTGAGCCGCTCGCGATCGGCGGCTTTCTGCCGATCGACACCGTCTACTCGTACAATCCCATCCCCGCCGACCTCGAGCCGCAGTTCACCAAACACATCCTCGGCGCGCAGGGTCAGGTATGGACCGAGTACATCGAGGGTCCGAAGAACGTCGAGTACATGGCGTTTCCGCGCGAGGCAGCGTTGGCCGAAGTGCTTTGGACCCCGGCACCGTTGCGTGACTTCGCTGACTTCTCGGCGCGCCTCACGCAGCATCTGCCGAGGCTTCAGGCGCTGGACGTCAACTATCGGCCGCCGGGAGAGTCAGTCGTTCGACCGTAATCTCCGTCATCCTGAGCGCAGCGAAGGATCTGCTGTTCCGCCGTCACGCGACGGCAGATCCTTCGGTCGCTCCGCTCCCTCAGGATGACTCCCCGATCGCTTCCAGCTGCTTCGAGGTGAGCAGCCATACGAGCGTGGCGCCGCCCTTTTTGGGCACGCCGTCGAACGAGAGCAGACACGCGCCGCCTTTCCCAAGCTCGAGGCGAGACGTCTCGCTGCCGGACATGAGCCACGTCGCAAGACCGCTCAGATGCGGCTCGTGCCCCACGATGCAGACCAGCGACTGATCGCGGTGGGGCTTCACCCAATCCACGAACTTGCTGAACGCTGAATCCGGTCGAAGCGCCCCGGTGACCGCGTCGACCTCGCGATCGTACGCCTCCGAGACGATGTCCGCGGTCTGCTTCGCTCGCACGAGCGGGCTCGTCGCGAGAAGCGCGATCTCCGGCACGATCGCGCACAGCCCTCGCGCAGCCCGCTTCATCTTCTTGCGTCCCTTTGCCGTCAGCGGTCGTTCGTCATCTGCCTGCCCAGTCTTCGCGAACTCCTCTTGGTCCGCCGCGACGCCGTGACGCACGATCAGAAGCTGCATGGTTTCACCATGAACGATCTCGACGTCTCCATCACATCAAGGCACCACCGCGCGCTGACGCTTCTTCATCAGCGCTTCGATCTCGGCGATCTCGCGCGGCGCGTTGCTGATTCGATCCAGACCTGTTTCGGTGATGACGTAGTCGTCCTCGATGCGCACGCCGGTGTTCTCGTACTTCGCGACCATCGGTTTCACCTTCGCGATGAACGCGCGGTTCTTCGGCGTGTCCGGCAGCGCGTCGAGCATCCGAGTGCTGATGTAGATGCCCGGCTCGATCGTGAACACATCACCGGGTTTGTAGACGCGATCGCCATACGAGAATTGCGCGGGGTCGTGCACCGCGAGGCCGAGCCCGTGGCTGATGCCGTGAATCATCCAGAACGCCGCTTGCTTGCACGATGCCGGCTGCCGCTCGCAGTTCGCCTGCCAGGGCGGATCGAACGTCGCGTCTTCACTTTCGACGAGGCCAAGCGAGGCGAGCCCCTTCGTGCGGACGGCGACCGAGGAATCCTGCGCAACCGACGCACGCATTCCCGGCTTCGAGTTTCGCTCGGCGGCCGCCTGCGCGTCGCGAACGATTTGATAGATCTTCTTCTGTTCGGGCGAGAAGGTGCCGCTCACCGGGATCGTGCGTGTGATGTCGGCAGCGTACCCTTCGTACTCCGCTGCCGCGTCGATCACCACGACGTCGCCCGGCTTCGTTGCGCCTCGATCCTTCATGTAGTGGAGCTGCGTTCCGTTCTGTCCTGACCCGACGATCGAGCCATACGCCGGCCGGGTCGCCCCAAGACGAGTGAACGTGTACTCGAGCGCCGCCTGCAGCTCGTACTCGTGCTGCGGCATCGCCGCGGTCATCGCCGCGCGGTGACCCTCCGAGCTGATCTCAGCCGCCCTTTTGAGCAGTGCGATCTCGGCGGCGCTCTTCCTGGCACGCAGTTGATCGACGATCGGATGCGCGTCGCGCACGATCATTCCGGCGTGCTTGGCCGCGACCGTACGCATGAACTCCTTGCCGCGCGTCAGCGAGTCCGGACGCGCGAAATCGGCATCTTCGAAATCGTCGAGCGTGTAGAACGGAAGTCCGGTCGTCGCCAGCGAATCGATAACACCGCGGAGCGCGGCGAACGAACGGCCGTTGACGTTGTGAATCTTGCGGACGTCGGCCGAGTCAGGGCGCCATCCGTAGTAGAACGCCCGCCGCGGATCCGCCGGCGTGACGAACAACGTCGGCGTGCCGGCGCCCTTGCGCACGACCATCACGAACGCCGCGTCAGGCTCGTCGAAGTTCGTGAGGTAATGGAAAGCCGGCAGCTGATGGAACGGACCGAAATCGGTGATCGGCGTTCGGCCACCGAACGCGACCACGACACCGCTGTCGATCCGTTTGGCGAGCGAGTCGCGGCGCGCGGCGAACTCTCGCTCGGGAATCTGCGCTGCGAGCGTCTGCGCCGCGCAGAGGAGCGCAATGATAGGAATACGCATGTGCTCAATCTGGCCTACGGGATTGACGTCGTACAGCCGTCGCCGGTCGCCGGTCGCCGGCCCCTCAAGGAGTCGTCTTGGTCTCCGGCAACAGGATGAACCGCGCGTAGTTGCTCGTGTCGAAGAATTTCTTCGCCGCGTCCTGGATCTGCGCGGCCGTGAGGTTGCGAATCATCGCGTCCTGCGGCTCGAGCAAGCCCGTGATGTCCTCGCCCGCCTGTGTCCACGACAACAGGTTGCCGACCCAGAACGCGTTCTGCTTCAGGTTCACTTCGCGCGAGCGTACGAGCGCTTCCTTCACCTTGTTGACGTCCGCGGCACTGGGCGGTTGAGTCTTGAGCGTATCGATTACCGCAAAGACGCTCTTCGTGAGCTTCTCCACGTTGTCCGGCGCCGAGTTGAACTGGACCGTGATCGAGTACTCCTGCCGCGGAACGCGTGAGCAGCCGCCGCTGGCGTTCGGGCTGTATGCGCCGCCGAGCTGCTCACGGAGGGTCTCGTTCAGCTTGATCTGGAACAGCTCCATGAGCGCGCGAAGCGCGAAGCGTGTTTCGGGCGTGTACTGACAGGCGCCCGTGAAGTCGATGACCGTGTTCGCCTTGGGTTCCACACCCTTGTGCACGACGCGCTCGACGACGCCCTTCGGCGGGCCGCCCCCGTTGTCGCGGAACGTCTCCTTTTTCCCCGTCGACGGCAGCGACGCGATGTACCGCTCTACGAGCGGCTTGAGTGTCAGCGTGTCGACGTTGCCGACGAACACGAAGGTGAAGCCGCTCGCGTCGGCAAAGCGTTCCTTATAGAAAGCCAGCGCCTTCTCCGGACTCACCTCGGAGAACACCGCGGCGGTCATGGGCCGCGCGCGGAAATTGTGCTGCGTCATCGTGACGCCGACGGTGTCGCTGAACACCTCGTCGGGATCGGAGCCGCGGTTCGCGATGTACTGATCCGCTTGCGCCTTGAGCGCCTGAAACGCCGCCGTGTCGAGACGCGGCGCCGTGAAGTCGAGGTAGATGAGCTGGAACATCGTCTCGAGATCCTTCGGCGACGCATGTCCGCCGATCGTCTCGCTCGTGCCACCGATCGCGGCTCCCGACGCGGCGACTTTGCCGGTCAGCTTCTTCTGCAGGTCGATGCGGTTGAACTGGCCCACGCCGCTGATGCCCATGATGTCAGACGCCATGCTCGCAGACATGAAATCCGCGTCCGAGGCGAGCGAGGTTCCGCCCGGGCTGCTCGCGCTGAACAGAACTTCGTCCGCCTTGAAATCCGTCGCCTTCACCAGGACTTTGACTCCGTTCGAGAGCGTCCACTCGGTGACGTTGACGCCCGGAATCTGGCGTCCGCTCACGATCGTTCCCGCCATCGGCGGCGTCGGGATGAGCGCGGCCGTCGACAGATTCTCGGTGTACGCCGTGACCGTCTCCTTGCCGGCTTTGTCGAACACGCCGAGCAGCTCGTTCTGCGTTGGGATCTTGACGCCATCCTTCTCCGGCGTCTGTGCGATGATCACGCGATTCGTGTCCGTGATCCAACCGCTGCCCATCTTGTTCACGTCGGCGAGCGTGATCGTCGGGATCAGCTGCTGCACGAGCCTGTACTCGTACTCGATGCCGGGAATCGCTTCCCCGGTCAGATAGTTGTTGACGTACTCGCCGACGAAGGACGCCGACTGCGTCTTTT
>Ga0310811_10006789_pt1 | contig 14641 bp, 12 predicted proteins | sample YCmetagenome_FD_207642 | JGI IMG/M metagenome (GOLD analysis project Ga0310811, IMG submission 207642) | Soil microbial communities from experimental microcosm in Duke University, North Carolina, United States - YC | ecosystem: Engineered > Artificial ecosystem > Soil microcosm > Unclassified ...
GCGGCGACGACTTTGGCCACGATGGCCCATGGGTCTTCCTCGTCGGAACCAGGTGCAGCACGCCGAGCAGCATGACCGCGACCGGCTGGCTGAAGTCGAGGGTCTGCGCGGCCTTCGCGAGCAGCGCGCCCGTGTCGCGCAGGTCGGCGTCCAGGTACGCGGTGACCCCTTCGGAGGTGCCGGTGAGCAGGGCACGGGCATGGGCGAGGACGATCGGGTCGTTGTCCGTGTAGACGATCTTCGCGTCGGGCGCGGCGGCCTGGGCCACCTGATGGGTGTTGTTCGCCGACGGGATGCCGGTGCCGATGTCGAAGAACTGCCTGATGCCGTACTCGATGGCGAGCAGCCGGACCACTCGGCCGAGAAACGCCCGGTTCGCCTGGACGCTCTCCCGCAGGCCCGGGCGGGACGCCAGCACCAGGTCGCCCGCCTCGCGGTCCGCCGCGAAGTTGTCCTTCCCGCCGAGCCAGTAATCGTAGATGCGGGCCGGGTGCGCTACCGAGGTGTCGATCTTCGCGCTCGGGAGAGCGTCGTCTGTCACCGGAACCTCCGCCTGGGTAGCCGTGCCGAGCGCCTGGGTAACCGTTGTCGAGGCAATGATTGCATTCCCGACATGCCCGGTACCACAGAGTCGCGAAATGGCCGGGTCCTCATTGCGCGCCGCTGTACCGCACGGCCGGTGCGTGAGAGATGCCCGGGAGCAGCCCGAGGCGGACAAGGTCGCCGGGTTCGAACCAGAAATCCCATTCAGCGGGGTTCGCCCTGATAGCGGTGTCCATCGCGGCGACGCAGTGCCCGAACGCCGCTGCGGTGTCGCCTTGCATCGGCACCGGAGGCGAGATCTCCAGCACTTGATGACGGTAGTCAGCCGAGCGGTGCGCGAAGAGCATGAGAACCGGGGCGTCGGTCAGCCGGGCAAGGGTTACGACCCCCGGCAGGAGGCTGGCTTGCCGCCCGAGGAAGGGCACGGCGATGGCGCGGTCCCGCTCCGCGTCGAGTGGCGGGGCATCGCTGCAAATCGTCACCACCTCGTTGGCTCGAAGCGCGGCCGCAGCCTGCACCGCGACCTGAACCCGGCCCGGCCACGGTTCGATATTCGGCCGCTGCCGGTGGCGGAGCACGCGCCTGGCGTATATGAGGTCCCACATCCGCCGGATGACGGAAGACTGACCGGGCGGGTAATTCCACCACCAGCGTCCGATGCTGGTGACCGGGAACCCGCCGGCGTGGAGCAGGGAAAAGGCGCACATGTAGGAACCGAAGTGGGCACTGCAGAGGATGGCCCCTTTTCCCCCGGCAAGCGCGGCGTCCAGGTGGTCGCGGCCGCGGATCTCGACCAGGCCCCTGAGGGGCCGGGCCCGGCCCCTCAGTCGCATCAGGTCGATGACTTCGCAGGTGCGGATCCGGAAGATGTCCCGGGCCAGACGCTCAGCCTCGTCCTGGCCGAGTTCGTCGCCGAACACCTGGCGCAAGTTGCGCACTACCTCATGGCGCTTCTCTGGCCAGTACCGGAAGGTCCAGTCGCCCCGCCAGCAGGCGGCACGGTAGGCGAGAGCGGCGGGCAGGAGCGCGAGCAGCGGTGCCACGACCAGCCAGTAGGCGATGGTCTCCACTGGTCGCAGCAGTCGCCCCACGCGGATCAGTCCCGGCCTTTCACCCATGACCAACTGCCTGGCCTGCCCGTCCCCCTTGCCGGGAGCGGAGATAGGCGCAGATGTCGTCGACGCTGTCGAAATGCTCGGGGACGAGATCAACGTCGTCCACCGTGACGAGGAACTGTCGCTGAACGAAAACCACGAGCCTGAGCAGGCTCAGTGAGTCGAGGATGCCCGTCTCAAGCAGCGACGTCGCGTTCCCAAGCGGCAGCAGGCTCGCGTCCTGGACGAGTTCCCTGCTGATGTAGTCATTGATGACCTCTTCCAATTGACTGACCCTCCTTCACTTGCCGTGCTCCGCAAGCCGGGCACGGTCGACCTTGCCGGTGGAAGTCCTGGGCAGCGCCTCAAGGAACTCCACGACGTCCGGCACCATGTAGCTCGGCAGGCGCCGATGACAGTGGTCAAGCACTTCCTCGCGGGTGAGGCCGTCGGTGCGGCCCGCGGGCCCGTCGGCGCAGATGACCGCCCGCAGGCGGCTGCCGAGCAGCTCGTCAGGCACGGGCAGGACCACCGCCTCGCGGATGGCCGGGTGCGCGTAGAGCGCGGCCTCCACCTCTCCGAGCTCCACCCGGTAGCCGCGCGTCTTCACCATCCCGTCGCGGCGGCCGAGGAACACGTAGTTGCCCGTGTCGTCCAGGGTCACCAGGTCGCCGGTCCGGTAGGCGGGCTCGTCGTAGGCCGCCTGGAAGGGGTTCGTGACGAGCATCCGGCGGGTTTTTTCCTGGTCGCCCCAGTAACCGCGCATCAGCCCTGAGCCCCGCACGTACAGTTCGCCTTCTTCGCCGGGCTTGGCGACCCGGTCGCCCCCGCTGGTGACCGCGAACGCGTCCGTGTTGGCGCACGCTTTCCCGATCGGGACCGGGGCGGTGAGCTCGGCGGAGCCGGCCGGGACCTCGTACCAGGTGCACACGTTGGTCTCGGTGGGGCCGTACCAGTTGAGGTAGCGCCGACCGGGCAGTTCGGCCATCAGCCGGTTCAGGTGCTTCGCTGGGAACACCTCGCCGGCGAAGATGACCGTCCGCAGCCTGGACAGGTCAAATCCCGGCAGGTTGCCGTGGGTCGCGAGCATCGTGAGCACGGAGGGCACCGAGTACCAGACGGAGACCTGCTCACGCTCCAGCCACTGCGCGAGCCGCGCGGGGAAGATCGACGTGTTCTCGGGCACCACGGTCATGCAGGCGGCGGCCTTGCAGGCGGCGAAGACATCAAACACGGACAGGTCGAAGTGCAGCGGCGCCGGGCTGCAGACCCGGTCCTCCGCGGTGAGGCCGGTGCAGGCCGCGGCCCACTCGACGAAGGTGAGCGAGGCGCGGTGCGAGATCATCACGCCCTTCGGCGTGCCGGTCGACCCGGACGTGTACAGGATGTAGGCGAGGTCGCTGTCGATCGTCAGGTCGTCGCCGAGCGCCTCGGCCGACTCGGCGAGCACCGCCTCCCAGGGCACGATCGCCGGGCCCTGCGGCGTGGCGCCGTGTGCCAGCCGGTCCGCCGCCGGGCGGCCCCAGTGCGGGCCGCTCACGATCACTGCGCGCAGCCGAGGGACGCTGCCGGCCATCGCGGCCGCCTGTCCCGCGGTCGCCTGGTCGGCCAGGACGACGGTGACGCCGCTGTCGGTCATGATGGTGGCCAGCCGCCCGGCAGGCGACTTGGGGTCGAGCGGGACGTAGCAGGCCCCGGCCTTGAGCACGCCGTACTGGGCTACGACGGCAGCGGCCGACTTGGGGGAAAGGATCCCCACCCGGTCGCCCGGTGCCACGCCTTGGGCCAGCAGCGCGCGACTCACCTGGTTGCTCAGCTGGTCAAGCGCGGCGTAGGTGAGGAAACGCTCGCCGACGGCGACCGCCGGCCGCTGCGCTGCCCGGGCCGCGCTGTCGGTCAGCAGATGCTGTAGCAGATAGGCCATTCTGCTCGTGCTTCCTCTCCTTGCCTGGCCGGGCTCAGAGGCCCAGCAGCCGGGCCAGGATGACCCGCTGGATCTCCGAGGTACCGGAGTAGATCGTGCTGCCGACCGCGTCCCGCAGGTCGCGCTCGATACCGCTTTCCTTCATGTAGCCGTAGGCGCCGTGGAGCTGGATGGCGTCCAGGCTGGAGGCGATCCATGCCTCGCTGGTGAACAGCTTGGCCGCGGCCGCCTCGGCCAGCACCGACTTGCCTTGCTGGCCGAGCCACGCGGCCTGGTAGACCAGCAGCCGGGCCGCCTCCAGCCGCAGGTACATATCGGCCACCTTGTTAGATACGGCTTGGAACTTGCCGATGGATTGGCCGAATTGCTTACGATTTCTCGCGTATTCCACGCACTCCTCGAGTTGCCGCCGCATGGCGCCGAGCGCGCTAGCGAGGATGCAGCTGCGCTCCCAGGTCATCGAGGAATTGAAGATGGCCATCCCCGCGCCCTCGGACCCCACCAGGTTCTCGGCCGGGACGTAGCAGTCGTCCAGCACGACCTCGCCCATCGGCGAGGTCCGCAGGCCCATCTTGTCCAGGCCGCGGGTCACCATGAATCCGGGTGTCCCTTTTTGGACGAGAAAGGCGGAAATGCCGGCCATTTTTGGCTTGCCGGGGTGCGCGGCGAACACCAGCACCACATCGGAGACCGGGGCGTTGGTGATGTACAGCTTGGTCCCGTTGAGTAGGTAGCCGTCGCCTTGACGTTCGACGCGGCTCCGCATGCTGAACGCGTCGGACCCGGAATCGGGCTCGGTCATCGCGTGCACGCCGATAAGGTCACCTGATATCAGGCCGGGCAGGTACGCCTGCTGCTGCGCCGGCGTACCGAACTTCACCAGCGGCAGTTCCAGGCTCCACATCTGCGCGTTCAGCGAGAAGATCAGCCCGTTGTCGTGACAGCCGTAGCCCAACGCCTCCATCACCAGGACTGTCGTCAGGATGTCGGCGCCACCGCCACCCAGTTCAGCGGGGACCGGCAAGCCCTGGATCCCGAAATTCGCACAAGCGCGCCACGCCTGTGGGGAAAACTCACCCGCCTCCTCGCGTTCGGGCAGGTCGTTATCCAGTTCCCGACGGGCGAAGGCGACCGCCGCCGCCTTAAGCTCCTCTTGTTCGGCGCTCAGTGAGAAATCCAACGCCTCTCACCGCCCCACCCAGGCCCTTGAAAGTCCAATATCAGTGCCATGTCCATTTTGTTCCCATTGAGGGGCAATAACTGATCATTGACGAACAATGGCGTTAATAGTGGCACGGCTGGCTTGCTTTCGGGGGTTAAACGCAGATACCAGCGGTCATCGTATGAAACGCAGAGTTTCTTAGTACCGACCGAAGCATGCCCGGTACCAGAAAGTCCCGAAATGTGGTTAATGCCCTAGGCGTCCGGCCAGTCGAAACCGGGGAGGAAGGTCGTCTTGTGCCGCTGCCCGGCCGCCATGATCCGGTCCAGGTCCGGGACGAAGGGCGGCTGGCCGGGCGCCGCCGAGTCGACGGGCGTGCCCATCCGCTGGAAGAAGCGCTCGAAGCCGCCGCTGAGCACGCCGAGTACGCGTGCCTGCTCCTCCACCCGGTACGCGTGCACCAGGCCCGCGGGCACGTAGCCGAAGTCGCCCGGCTCGAGGAGCCGCGATTTCTTCTGGCCGTCGCTGCCCTGCAGGTAGACGCGGACCTTCCCCGCCACCACGTAGAACACCTCGTGCGTGTCCGCGTGGGAGTGGGTCGGGATGATGTCGCCGACCGGGTGCTCGGAGTGGACGACGCCGAACTGGCCCCCGGTCTCGTCGGCGCTGACCAGCACGGTGAACAGCTCACCGAACAGGTTGGCGTGCTCGCCCTCCCCGTGCCTGAGGAAGAAGCCCTCAGAGGTTCCTGGCAGCAGGTCCCGCCACCGCGGGCCGTGGGCGGCGTCCGCCACGTACTCGAAGGTCATCGGCTCTCCCTCAGGGTGTCAGCTTCGTCGTGTCAGGCCGGGTTGCGGCCGGCGAAGAACTCGCGGAACGGGTCCGCGCTCGGCGTCAGCCCGGCGTCGAGCAGGCCCTTGCGCAGCGCGGCCATCTGGTTGTCGTGAATCCGCTGCGTGGGCATGCGCAGCGGCCCGCCGTTGTAGCCCTGGAGCCAGCCCTGGAACTTCCACGCCTGCCGGTTGAGGAAGTTCCCGCCGTGCAGCGCCGGGGCGAGCGCGCCCTTCGCCTTGCGGGCGGGGTGCAGCTGCCAGTAGATGTCCGTCGCCTCGGCGTACTTGCCGTCCCGCAGCAGCCCCATGACCCGGGGGATCATCGGGCCGTAGTACTCGTGGTCGCTGGTCGCCGACAGCTGGATGGGCATGAGCTGCGACAGCGGGATCAGGTCACCTTCGATCGGCACCGAGATCACCACCTCCTGGCCGAACAGCCGGTGGCACTCGATCGCGCCCATGATGCTCGGCGCGCCGCCTTCGGCCTTGATCACGGCCAGGTTGGGGATGTCGTCGATGAGCCGGCGGATCAGCCGCGCCGGGATGTCCGAGGGGTGGATGCGGCGGCTGAACCCCCACAGGAACATCGGGAACAGGATGATGCCAAGGCTGGTGGCGTCGCACACGGCCTTCGTGTAGTCGTAGATGTCCTGCTCGGACTCCGGGTAGAAGTTCGGCGGGTACGACAGCAGCACCAGGTCCGCGCCGGCCCCCTCGGCGCCGGCGACCGCTTCCAGGTTCTGCTCCAGGTTGGACCAGCTCGCATGGTGCACGACGTAGCAGCCGGGCCCGGCCTCGTCCTTGCAGATCGCGAGGAACTCCAGGTACTCGGGCAGCGTGATCGACACCTCCGACACGCCGAGCGTGCCGACGAACCCGTGAGACTTCGCCAGCCGCACATCGTGCCGGATCGCGGCCTCGTTGATGGCCTTCAGGTCGCCGGTGAACGACGGGATCGTGCAGTTGACGGCCCCGATAAGCTTCTCCCTGGCCCAGTCGCGGGCCTCTGCCCGGGTGTAATCGGCCATGACGCTCAACTCCTCACTTGAGAACCACCTCGACGGGGATCGCCGCCTGCGTTCCGGTCCCGCGGTCGAGCGCGGCGCGGACGCACATCGCGGCCACGGCGAGGTCCTGCACCGCCGACCCGACCGACTTGTAGAGGGCGATCTGCCCGTCGTCCTTGCGGCCCGCGAACTCGCCGCTGACCAGGGCGGCGAGCGCGACGGCCCGGCCGGCGGGGTCCGTGCCCGCCGCTCGCGCCGCGATCAGGTCGCCGGTGTCGTCCAGCACCTCGTCGAGGACGTCGGCGACGAGCACGTCGGCGCGCGCGATCGTCTCCGCGTCGACCTCCCGCTGCTCGGGCACGGTCGACCCGACGGAGACAACGGTCATCCCCGGTGCCAGCCAGCGGCCGAGCAGGACCGGGGACTCGTCGTGGCTGCGCGCGGCGCAGATCACGAGCGCCGTGCCGGCGACCGCTTCGTCGGGGGAGGTGACGGGTGCGACCGGGAACGGCAGGTCCGCGTGCTCGCGGGCGAACCGCTCCCGGCTCGCCGCCCGCGGGCTGTAGACCCGGGCGTAAGCGATGTCCCGGACGGCCGCGACCGCCCGCAGGTGCTTGCCCGCCTCGAACCCCGAGCCGAGCACGCCCACGGCCAGCGGACCGGGGACCGCGAGCAGGTCCGCGGCGAGCGCGGAGGTCGCGGCGGTCCGGTACCCAGTGACGGAGTTCCCGTCGAGCAGCGCGACGAGTTCGGCCGTCGCCTGGTCGAACAGGGCGATGAGGTAGGACACCCGGCCCGTCTTCGGCGCCGCGGCGATGATCTTCGTCCCCATCAGCCCGCCGTCGGGGACGCCGGGCAGTACGCGCAGGAAGGTGCCGTCGCCGCGGGCGATCAGCCGCCCAGGGAACCGGGGACCATCGGCCGCCGCCGCGTACGCCGCGCGCAGCGCCGCCACGGCGGGCCGCCACTCCAGCACAGCCTGGACGTCGGCGTCACCGAGCAGCAGCGTCATGCGGTGGCCCCTTTCTCTCGTTTTCGGAAGCTAGCAACGGTGACCTGCGTGGCGGAACCCGTCAGTTCCCAATGGCTGGCATTCGCCTGCGTGATTTCCGCGCGGGCGCGGCCCTTGTTAACGTCGCGGGGATACGGCGGGATATGGCGGGATACGGCCGCGCTGCGCGGCGCGGGAAGGAGAAACGCCGGATGGGCAGGCTTGACGGGAAGGTCGCGCTGATCAGCGGCACGGCACGCGGGATGGGCCGGGCGGCCGCACTTGAGTTCGCCGCCGAGGGTGCGCTGGTGTACGGGTGCGACCTCGACGAGGCGGGCAGCGCCGAGACCGTCGACCTCGTCACCAAGGAAGGCGGCACGATGGCGGCGCTCGCGCCGGTCAACCTGTCCGCCGCGCAGGGCGCGCAGGCGTGGGTGGCCGCGGCCGTCGAGCGGTTCGGCGGCGTCGACATCCTCTACAACAACGCCTCCGCGCTGCGTAACGGCCCGCTGCTTGAGCTGTCGGACGACGACTGGCATTTCACGATCAAGAACGAGCTGGACATCGTCTGGTACTCCGTCCGCGCCGCCTGGCCCGAACTGGAGAAACGGGGCGGCGGCGCCGTCATCAACGTCGCGTCGATCGCCGCGAAGCTCGGCGCGCGGTTCGTCGGCCAGGTGCCGCACGGCAGCGCCAAGGGCGGCGTCCTCGCGATGACCAAGCACCTCGCCGTCGCCGGCGGCCCGCTGGGCATCCGGGTGAACGCCATGCTCCCGGGGCTGATCTACACCCCGGAGACGGCCCGCTACATCGACGACCCCGACGGGCCGCTGCCCGGCATCCTCGCGAAGATCCCGCTGGGCCGGGTCGGCCAGGCGAGCGAGGTCGCCAAGCTGGCGGCTTTCCTCGCCAGCGATGACGCCGCGTTCATCACCGGGGCGGAGATCGCGATCGACGGCGGCGACGGCTCCGTCGCGGCATGAGGCAGGACGGCATGAGGCACGGTGGGATGAGGCACGGTGGCATGAGGCACGAGAGAGGGCTCCGATGAAGTTCGCGCGCTACGAGTACCAGGGCAGTACGAGCGACGGCGTGCTCGGCGACGGAGACCGATTGCATGCGCTGCCGCTCGGCGCGGACATCGACGACCTGATCAGGGCCGGCGGCCGCGCCGCGCTGCTGGCGGCGGGCGAGGGCGCGCTCGCCCTGACGGCGCCAGGACCGGCCGTCGGTGACGTGCGGCTGCTCCCGCCGCTGCGCCCGGCGTCGATCCGGGACTCGGTCTCCTTCGAAGCGCACATCGAGGGCGTCCGCAAGTCGCAGGAAGGCGCCCATGACCCGGTGCCCGCGCAGTGGTACGACGCGCCTTGCTTCTACTTCACCAACCCGCACGCAGGAATCGGTGCCTTCGACGACGTCGAACGGTTCCCCGGCTCACAGCAGTTCGACCTTGAACTCGAGGTCGGCGTCGTCTACGGGGAGCACGGCCGGAACCTCACCCCGGAGCAGGCCGCCGCCGGCATCGTCGGTTACACGATCTTCAACGACTGGTCGGCGCGTGACATCCAGCGCACCGAGGGCCGGCTGCCGTTCGGTTTCTTCAAGGGCAAGGACGGCGCGCACACCCTCGGCCCCTACCTGGTGACCGCCGACGAACTCGAGCCGTACCGGACCGCCGACGGCCTCCTCGACCTCACCCTGCGCGCCTGGGTCAACGGCGACCTGCTCGGCGAGGACTCCCTGGCCAACTGCGCGTTCAGCTTCGAGGAACTGATCAGCTTCGCTTCCCGCGGCGCGAACGTCGCCCCCGGCGACCTGCTGGCCTCGGGGACATGCCAGCGCGGCTGCCTCGCCGAAGTCTGGGGCCGCGCGGGGGAGCAGGTCCCGCCGCCGCTGGCCCCCGGCGACGTGGTCACCCTGGAGGCCGAGGGCATCGGCCGCGTCAGCAACAAGGTCATCGCCCCCGCCCCCGCCCCGGAGATCCCGAAGGCGAGGCGCGGCCAGCCGCGCGGCCCGCGCCATTAGCCAACCAAAAGCATCATCCAGAACGGGGGCGTGTTCCACGTTCCAGCAACCATTTCCCGCGTAGAATGCCGGTAGGCCAGCAGGTGGCCTCCGGTCCGCGGGAAAGGCAGAGCCTACCTGCTTGGTTAACCTGCACCATGGAGCTTTTCCTCCTTTCGGCCCCGCGACGCGGACAGCGGGCACACGGAAGGAGTGACGGTGACCGACGTCCCGACCCAGGACCTGCCCGAGCAGCCGAGCCTGGAGCAGCTTCGCAACCAGGCCAAAGACCTGCGGCGTGCCGTGCTCGCCGGTTCCGCGACGGCAACCGCCGAGGTGACCGCGCGGTACCCGGACGCACAGCTCCCCGACGGGGCCCCGTTCCCGCTGCGCGCGGCCCAGCTCGTGATCGCCCGCCGGTACGGGTTTACCAGCTGGACGCGGCTCAAGCGCCATGTCGAGATACTCCAGCGGTACAGCCGGTTCCCTGACCGCGTCAGCACCGACGCCGACGCGGACACGTTCCTGCGGCTCGCCTGCCTGAACTATGCCGACGACGACCCCGCACGGCGGGCGGAGGCCAGGCGGGTCTTGGAGCGCGCACCCGGGATCGTCGAAGGAAACGCTCATGTCGCGGCCGCGGCCGCGGATTCCGGGGCACTGCGGCGGGCGCTGTCGGCCGACCCGGCCGCCGCGCGGCGCGAGGGCGGTCCGTTCGGATGGGAACCGCTGTCCTACCTCGCCTACGCCCGGCACGACCCGGCGATCACGCTGGACGCCACCCTGCAGTCCGCCCGGCTGCTGCTCGACGCCGGCGCCAACCCCAACGCGGGCTACCTGTGGCATGGCCTGCTGACGCCGTTCACCGTGCTGACCGGGGTCTTCGGCGAAGGCGAGCTCGGCAAGGAACGCCAGCCCCGGCACCCGCACTCGCTGCCGCTCGCCCGCCTGCTGCTTGACGCCGGCGCTGACCCCAACGACGGCCAGGCCCTTTACAACCGGATGTTCCAGCCAGGCAACGACCACCTGGAACTGCTCTTGGAGTTCGGCCTCGGCGCCGGCGACGGCGGGCCGTGGCAGCGCCTGCTTGGCAACAAGGCCAACTCACCCGCGGCGATGCTCCGCGGCCAGCTCGCGTGGGCGATCACGCACGGCATGACGGCCCGGGTCCAGCTCCTCGTCGCGCACGGCGTGGACCTGACCGCGGCGCTCAGCAACGGCGTGACCGCGGCTGCCATGGCGGCGACGACCGGACACGCGGACCTCGTGGACTACCTGGTCGCGCACGGCGCGCCGCCGCTCGACCTGGCACCGCCCGAGGCGTTCACCGCGGCGGTGCTCGCGGCCGACCGCGCCTCCCTCAGCCGGCTGCTGGCCGCCAACCCAGGGCTGGCCGCCGCGATGCGCACCGCACGGCCCGCCCTGATCGCCTGGGCGACCGCCTGCGGGAACGCCGCGGCGGTCGAGATCCTGGCGGACCTCGGCTTCGACGTCAACGCGAAGGGCCGCACCGACGTGCCGAGCGACCAGCCATGGCAGACCGCGCTGCACAAGGCCGCCGAGGACGGCAACCTCGAGCTGGCGCAGACGCTGCTGCGCCTCGGCGCCGACCCGGACATCCGCGACCAGAGGTTCGACGCCACCCCGCTCGGCTGGGCCCGCCACTTCGGCCAGCAGGAGCTGATCGACCTCCTGGAACCGCTCACCGCAACGTAACGCGGAAGATCGCGCGAGCTTGAATGGCCTGCGGCGAAGGATGGACCTGACCGCGCGGCGGACCTCGGGGGACTGGTGCTCCCGGCCCTCGGGGCCGCTCAGGTAGCGGGCGAACGCTTGAGCGTCGGCAGCTGAGCAGTCCGGTGGCGGCGCGGCCTTGGCATAGCCATGGAAAGCCGGCCAGAAGCCCGCCCCGAGGGCCGCCGCCAGCTCGGGGTACCTCTTGGCGACTGAGCGGCTGCGCTTGCGGCGCAGCGCCAGTGCCTGGATCTCGACCCGCCGCCGGTCAACGCCCGCCGGGGGAGCGGCCCCCAAAACCAGCGCCGCCACCAGGCTGCGCTGCCGGGCCGCCAGGTCATCGTGCGCGGACGCCATCGAGCACCTCATGGATGGCGGTCAGCTCGGCGGCCAGTTCGGCGTCCGCGGGATAGTCGTCGTCCCGTTCCAGCAGCACGCCGGGCGGCGATGTCCTGGCCGCGAGCTCGGCGAGGATGTCGAGGATCTGCGGCGGGACCGGGTGGGTGTGGGTGTCATGCCAGACGCCGTCGGCGAGCACACCTCCCGCGACGTGGACGTACGCGATCTTCTCCAGCGGCACCGCCTCGATCGTCGCGACCGGGTCCAGGCCGAAGTTGACCTGGGCGGTGTAGAGGTTGGCCACGTCGAGCAGCAGCTGGACGCCGGTCCGCTCGACGAGTTCGGTGAGGAACTCCGCCTCGGTGTACTCGTCTTCCGGCCAGGCGACCAGCGCGGCGATGTTCTCCACCGCCAGCGGCACCGGCAGGCAGTCCTGCGCGATCCGGATGTTCCTGGCCAGCACGTCGAGCGCCGCCCGGGTCCGTGGGACCGGCAGCAGGTGCCCGGCTTCCGTCCCGCCGGCCCGGCAGAACGCCACATGCTCGGTGACCAGGGATGACCCGAACAGCTCGGCGAGCCTGGCGAGCCGCTGCAGCCTAGCTGGCTCCAGCGGCTCCGTCCCGCCGAGGGACAGCGACACCCCGTGCGGAATCACCGGCACGCCGCGGGCGTGCAGCGCGTCGAGCGACGCTGGCACCGCTTCCGGCGCGACGTTCTCCGCGACGATCTCGACCCACTCGACACCAGGCAACCGGGGGATCGCCAGGTCGATCTCGGTTCGCCAGCCGATCCCGACGCCAAGCCGCGCTGTCATCCGCCGCACCCGCCGCCGCCGCAGCCGCCACCGCAACTGCTTCCGCTTGAGCAGGACGACCCGCCTGAGGACGACGACGACGGGATCCCCGCCTGGAGCCCGGCGCGCAGGTCAGTGTCGGAGATCGCGGCGAACCCGAGGAGCGCGACGCCGAACAGCGCCGTCTCGCCTCCCAGGCCGGCGAACGCGGGCAGCGCGGCTTCCTGCCATTGCGGCCGCAGTTCGCGCAGGTACCGGGCACCCGCCGTGGTGGCGACCGGTGGCGCCCATGTGCTGACGGTGAGTATGAGCCCGATCACGATACTGCACACGAACAGCACGGTCAGCGTGCCGGCCGGCCGGTGGTTGTGCGCCGCCTCGATGAACCGCGCGATCCCGGTCCCCAGCAAGATGACCACCAGCGCTATCGTGACCAGCCGCAGCACGCGCACCCGCGTTTCCGTGACCGCCAGCCCCGTCTTGCGCAGTCCGCGCCCGATCGAGGACACTCCCGCGTCGCGGGCCACGGCCTTGAGCACGCTGTCGGTCCGGGCGCCGTCCGGCACCCCGTCAAGCCGAACCCCGTAGCGGGCGACCGCGGGCGATGTGCCCGCCAGCGCGCGGTTGGTCACGCTGATCCGCCCTTCGCTGTTCACCCGCAGCGCACCGGACTCGGTCCACTCGGCGACGATCACCTGCGCGACCCGGTCAGCCCCGCCCGCCAGGTAACCCGCCTGGTAAGCGTCAAGCTCCTGCCCCGCCAGCATCCCGCGGCCGCCACCCGGGCTCACCCGGATAAGCTGCCGCACGACCAGCGGGACGACAATCATCACGGCCATCCCGGCGCCATACACGCCAAGGAATTCCGGCCCGGAAAGACCCCAAGGCTGCCCCATGCCGGAAGTGTGGCACCCCGCCATCTCCGCCGACCCCGCGATTCCGCGGGGCACGCGACCGCACTCAAGGCCCTGCATCCCAGCCTGCGGAACGGCTTCCTCGCCCAGGGTGGCTGTCGTGCGTTTGAGAGCCGTGAAGGGTTATGCAAAACCGGCTTGTCGGGGATGTCGTGCTGGTCCCCGCGCCCTTAGCGCGGAACCTTTGCAGTACGTGGAAACTACGCACGTGCTACGCGCAATGCTGTTTAGTTAAGCACACAAGGTGGCTGGCGGAAGGCGGCTGCCGTCGGGGACACGCTCCCCGAACCGCCGGCCTCGCTCATGATCACGAAGACTTTTGGACTCACGAAGACTTTTTAGCGTGATAGCACTAAAAAGTCTTCGTGATCATGGCCTGGGCCGGCGCGGGCGGAGGACAATCCTGGCATAACGGACGGTTTCCCGCGAGCAAGGGCGGCCTAGCTAAACGGCATTGCGTGCTACGCGTGTTTTTCTTCCGCGTAGTGCAAAGTTTCCAAGATTATCGTATGAAGAGGGCAGATGGCAGCGAAATTCGACAAGTGAACGCCCAGTGGGAGCATCATGCTTCGCTAACTAAATGCCATTAGGTCATACACGGCGAATATCGCCACCTTTGCCCCCCCGAGTTCACGCTGACAGGTAGGTAGGGAGGCAGGCAGGGCTAGTGGCCAGCCATCAGCCAGAAGTTCCCTGACCAGGACTCCAGAGGGTCGACGCCACCCCACTCGGCTGGGCCCGCCACTTCAGCTAGAAGGAGCTGATCGACCTTCTGGAACCGCTCACCATGCCGCTTCCATGACAGCGCGCGTGTCTCGTAGATCAGGCAGGACGACGTCCGCCCCTGCAATGCGCAGCGCTTCCGCGCTGTGGGAACCGGTCGCGACGGCGATCACCCGCGCCCCACCGTGCTGGCCCGCCTGCACGTCGCGGAGCGTATCGCCGATCAGCACAGTGTTCCTTTCGTCGAACTGCAGCCCGTACTTAGCCGATGCCCTGTCCCGCGCGATTCCGACGAGGTTGGCCCGCACTTCGTCATCGGAACCGTACCCGCCAATCTCGAAATCGAGATACCCGTCAAGCTCGAATACCGAAAGCTTCGTGACGGCGTTGGGCCGGATGTTCCCGGTAAGCACCGACTGAACGGTTTCCGGTGACGACTGGAACGCGGCGAGCGCGGCGCGCGCGCCGGGCAGTTCATGCCCGCGCTCACGCAAGTCCCCGGCTTTCGATTCAGTAGCCGACACAAGGGCCTCCCGTACGCGCGCGGGAAAGTCAGGAGCCACCCCAATCTCGTGCTCGG
>Ga0310811_10006792_pt1 | contig 14639 bp, 14 predicted proteins | sample YCmetagenome_FD_207642 | JGI IMG/M metagenome (GOLD analysis project Ga0310811, IMG submission 207642) | Soil microbial communities from experimental microcosm in Duke University, North Carolina, United States - YC | ecosystem: Engineered > Artificial ecosystem > Soil microcosm > Unclassified ...
TACCAACCGGTGGTGAATGAACAGCCGAGTGCGCGAGCAAAGCGTTCGACTGTCTCACGCCCGATGGTTCGCGAGATATAGATTGGATCGCGGAACGCGTCATGCGACTGGAGCAACACGAGGCCGTGGCAGTACACATGACAATGACTGCAGAAATAGCCGGTGGGAGTCCGCTCAAGGAACTCCGCCAGTCTTTGCATGGTTTCGGGCGTCACGGGCAGGTGGTAGAAGTCCGGCTTCGGCCAGATGGTTCCGACCGCAACTCGCACGGACGGCTGAATGGAATTCCGCCGCAGATAGTCAGCGACGTGCGGCTCCGCCGTCCCTTCAAAATAGGCCACTGAGCCCTCAGGGAACGCTTCAGGAAGCGCGCGAAGAAATCGCGCGACATCTTTCGTAGAACTCACCCGCCAAGGCTCCGGCTGCGTCAACCGGATTCCGCCTTGTTCCTCACGCGGGACCGCTCCGAATAAGCGCGCGAAAAAACCCAGGCTCGTAGATCCTGCGAGTCTAGTTGAACCGTACGTATTCGAAGTCGATCGGTTGCGTGTGGACGCCGCGGCGGGGGGGCGCGATCCAGTTCGCGAACTTGCCCGGCTCGACGACGCGGCCCGTCATCATCGCCTGCACGAACGTGTAGTCGGACTGTGACGGCAGCCATTCGTCGCGCTTTGCGTTCCACTGCTTCTCGGTGAGCACGTCACCGTCCGGGCTGATGTGGAACCCAGCGAAGTTGCCGATCTGCCGATGGAACCCCTTGTGCGGCAGGCGCAGGCGGAAGGGGATGCCGTTCTTCTCGATCACCTTGTTCCAGCGATCGACCCCGGCCTGCACCTCGCCGATGTAGTCGTCTCGTAATCGCTCGTTGAGCGCGTTGAGCGCGGGAATTTCCTCGTCAGCGACACGGTTATCCTTCACGGTACCGACCCTATATGTCGCATCGGTCAACTGGTGATCGTCGTCGATCTTCGTCTCTTCATAACGTCCCTTGAGCCCCGTCGTGTAGAAGCTCGCCGCGTTCGACGACACGTCGCCGCCGAACAGGTCCAGCGTCACGCTGTAATGGAAGTTGAGATACCGCTGCACGGTCTGCAGATCGATGACGCCGAGCGCCCGCACGTGATCGGGATCGTCGACTTTGTGTTCCGCCATCAGCTCTGCCGTCCGCTGCACGATGCGGCCGACACCCGTCTCGCCGACGAACATGTGGTGCGCTTCTTCGGTCAGCATGAAACGGCAGGTGCGCGCCAGCGGATCGAATCCGGATTCGGCGAGCGACGACAGCTGGAACTTGCCATCACGGTCGGTAAAGAACGTGAACATGTAAAACGCCAGCCAGTCCGGCGTCGGCTCGTTGAACGCGCCCAGGATGCGTGGATTGTCCACATCACCGGATCGGCGGTCGAGCAGCGCCTCGGCTTCCTCGCGACCGTCGCGGCCGAAATAGCGATGCAGCAGATAGACCATCGCCCAGAGATGGCGGCCTTCCTCGACGTTCACCTGATAGATGTTGCGCAGGTCGTAGAGCGACGGCGCGCACATGCCGAGCATCCGCTGCTGTTCGACGGAGGCAGGCTCCGTGTCGCCCTGCGTCACAATCAGCCGCCGCAGCATCGAGCGATATTCCCCCGGCACGTCCTGCCACGCGGGCTGGCCTTTGTTGGTGCCGAAGTTCACTTCGCGGCCGGCGGTTGGCGGCACCAGGAAGATGCCCCAGCGGTACTGCGGCATCTTCACGTAGTCGAATACCGCCCATCCTTCCGGATCGACGCTGATCGCGGTGCGCAGGTAAACATCGTAGTTGTGGCTTTCGTTCGGCCCCATGTCGTACCACCAGCCCATGTACGCGGGCTGCCAGTGCTCGAGCGCGCGCTGCAGCACGCGGTCGCGTCCGAGATCGACGTTGTTCGGAATCTTGTCGATGTAGTCGATGTTGCTCGTCATACGCGTTCCCAGTCGAACTTCGGCTGCGCGCCGCTGCCGTACACCTTCAACGCACCCTTGTCACCGGTCGCGTTCGGCCGGATGAAGATCCAGTTCTGCCACGCGGAAAGCCGCCCGAAGATGCGCGTCGCCTGATTTTCAGACGGACCGAACCGCAGGTTGGCTTCCATACCGCTCAACGCATCAGGTGAGAGCGCCACACGCGACTCCATTGCCTGCCGCAGCTCGTCGTCCCAGTCGAGCGCGTCGGGCGCATCCGTGACCAGACCGAGCGCCACGGCCTCCGGTGCACTAATCGCCACGCCGATCTCTTCTCTCAGCCCGTCGACCGCGGATGCATCGTCATAAAAACGCGCGGCAACCCGTGAATGGCCGGTGACCGTCGGCAGTGAACCAAAATTGATCGGGGACAGCATCAACAAGGCGGACGGCTCGTCCTCTTCCGTCTGCAGCATGTAAATGCGATCCGACGCGAGCGCGAGCTCGAGCAGCGTCCCGGCAAAGCACGATCCAGGTGTGACAATCGAGAACATCGAGCGCGACGAGACTTCGAGCCGCTGCAGCGTTCGCCGCATCATGCCGAGCACTTCGCGTACGTACCAGTCGTCGCGGTGATCGACGATGTATTGATCGAGCTGAACGACGGTGTTCGGGTCACCAGCGGTTTTGAACAGCCAGAGACCAATCTCGAGCTCGTTCGTCCGCATGTGCAGAATCGCATCGTCAAGTTCGCGCACGAACAACAGCATCGAATCGACGTCCGTTGGTGCCGTTACGGTGAAGGTGGCGATTCGCGCGGTACGGTCGATCGCGATCTGTACATGCCGATAGCGGATCGCGTCCGTCTCGATCTTCCGCTCGAGCGCGAGCAGCTTGACTCCCTGGCCGTCCACGGGCCGATCGCTCTGCTCCGCCAGTGCCGACGCGCGCTTCCTGACGAAATCGCCGAACTCCTGCGTGCGGACGATGTGATCGACAAGACGCCACTCTTTGGCGCGCGCTCCCTTCACACCATCGGGAGTCGTGCAGAAGATGTCTGCGTGGTCGCGGCGGACCTTCCGTTTGTCCGTGAGCCGCGTCAACCCGCCGGTGCCCGGAAGGACACCAAGCAGTGGCACCTCTGGCAGGCTCACTGCCGATGACCGGTCGTCGACGAGCACGATCTCGTCACATGCGAGCGCCAGCTCGTATCCGCCGCCGGCCGTCGTGCCGTTGCACGCGGCGATGAACTTCAAACCGGAGTGCTGGCTCGCGTCCTCGATTCCGTTGCGCGTCTCGTTGGTGAACTTGCAGAAATTCACCTTCCACGCGTGGCTGGACTGGCCGAGCATATAGATGTTGGCGCCCGAGCAGAAGATACGGTTTTTTGCGCTGGTGATCACCACCGCGCCGATTTCCGGATGCTCGAACCGTATGCGCTGCAGGACGTCGTGCAGCTCGATATCGACTCCCAGGTCGTACGAATTCAGCTTCAGCTTGTAGCCGGGCCGCAGACCGCCTTCTTCCGCGACATCCATCGTGACGGTCGCGACACGGCCGTCGTAGGAAACGCGCCAGTGTTTATAGGTGGCAGGATCCGTCCGGTAATCGACGAGCTCTTTGGTCTCAATCACGCTGAAACCTCTGCGGCCGTCCGTTCGGCGGCCCTTTCACGCAGTTTATAGCGTTGCAGTTTTCCGGTTGCGGTCTTAGGTAACTCGTCAATGAACTCCACCCAGCGTGGCCGTTTGTATTCAGCCAGCCTGGACCGGACATATTGTTGCAACTCTGCCGCCAGCTCAGGCGTACGTGCGACTCCCGCGCGCACGACCACGAATGCGTACGGTTTCAACAGTCCATCGCGATCTGCGCGCGCGCCAACACCGCATTCGTGAACGGCCGGATGCTCGATCATGATGTTCTCCACTTCGACAGGACTCACCCAGATGCCGCCCACCTTCAGCATGTCGTCTGATCGTCCCGCATACCAGAAGTAGCCTTCCTCGTCCTGGTAATACTTGTCTCCGGTTCGAATCCATCGGCCCTCGATGGTCGCCTTCGTCTTCTCGTGCTTGTTCCAGTAGCAGGCGCACGTCGAGTCGCCGCTGATCAACAGGTTGCCGATTTCGCCGCGGGGCACGTCGCATCCCTCTTCATCCACGATGCGCGCTTCGTAGCCTTCGACGACCCTGCCGCTCGAACCGGGGCGAATGTCGCCAGGACGGTTGGAAATGAAGATATGAAGAATCTCCGTTGATCCGATGCCGTCCAGGATGTCGACGCCGAAGCGCTGCTTGAAACGCTCGAACAGCGCTGCGGGAAGCGACTCGCCGGCGGACACCGCATAGCGAACGCTCGACAGATCGAAGTCCTGACCCTCCCGCGTATGCGCGAGGAGCATCCCGTAGTTGGTGGGAACCGAGAAGAACAGTGTCGGCTTATGGCGCTCGATGACGCCGAACACGTTGGCCGCGGTTGGTGGGCCGGGCCACAGGATGGCGGTGGCGCCGACGCCAAGCGGACAGTACATCGCATTGCCGAGACCGTAGGCGAAGAACAATTTCGCCACACTGAAGCAGCGGTCGTCTCCGGTCATGCCGAGGATCGCTTTGGCATAGAGCTCGGTGCAGACAACCATGTCGTGCTGCAGATGCACGCAGCCTTTCGGAAACCCGGTGCTGCCTGACGAATACAGCCAGAACGCGGGATCGTCCTTGCTGGTCGGTTCGGCGTCGAGCACAGACGAGGCGTCAGCGATGGACGCGTGCAATTCGCCGACGGTGACGATGTGCTGCAGATGGCGGAGACGCCCGCGCGGAATCGCCTGCAACTGCGGCAGCAGGACCTCGCTGATCACCACGACGCGCGCACGCGAGTCGTTCAGCACGTACTCGTAATCCTGCGGCTTCCAGAGCGTGCTCGTGGGAATCGGCACTGCGCCGATCTTGATCGCGCCAAAAAACGCGTAGAAGAACTCCGGTCCGTCGAGCAGGAGCATGACGACCCGCTCTTCGATCCGGACGGCAAACTTGTCGCGCAGAACATTCCCCACGCGGTTCACGCGTTCGACTAGCTGCGCGTAGGTCACGCGCTCGTCGCCGCACTCGATGGCCACCTTTGCGCCACGACCTTCGTGGATGTTTCTGTCCACGAACCAGGTTGCGGCGTTGAAGGTGTCCGGCAGCGTGATCACGGGTCTATCGTAACAATAGACTCTCCTCCATGCTTCGGCTCGCGTGTTGGCCTGGCGGCGGGGCGCAGTCAGGCGTCAGCCACGACCTCGCGCAGTTCAACCGAGTTGAGCGTGACACCGGCGGGCGGCGGCGAGTTGCGGATCATGGACACTGCCGTTTCCGCCTGCTGCTTCGTTTGGAAGACTGCCATAGACGTGCCTTGGCTTTCGTCGTCCCGCACGGTCCAAAACGCTTTCACCAATCCTGGTGCTTGTTTAACCCGGGGCACAACCTGTTCATGGAGTGCTTTCCGCGATGACGCAAACTCGCCCGGCGCAATCGTCACATTTACGACAACAGCGTACATAAGGTCCTCCTCTTCTTACGCTGTAATGCAAGTGGGTCTATTCCCGCAGCGACGATAATTCTGTCAAACCGCCAGCACAGGCACAAATGATCGTTGGTACTCGTCACGTTGTGGGCAAGACGAGCTGGGGTGCGAGCAGACAGAGAGAGACTGCGAAAGAATAGCTACGGGTAACACGTGGCTGAGTTCGTTCAGGTCAACGGCGTCCGCCTCGAGTTCTCCTGGTACGGACCACCACCAAGTCAGGCAGCGACGATCGTGTTCCTGCACGAGGGCCTCGGCTCGATCACTCAGTGGCGCAACTTCCCCGCCGAGCTGTGTGCACGTCTGGGCTGCGGTGGTCTCGCCTACAACCGCTGCGGCCACGGCAGGTCCGATCCGCTCTCCGCACCGCGGACCGTCCGTTTCATGCACGACGAGGCGACCGAGGTGCTGCCGCGCCTCCTCGACATCTTCGAAGTGCGGCGGCCGGTGCTGATCGGCCACAGCGACGGGGCCTCGATCGCGCTGATTTACGCCGGCTCGGTCGGCGATCCCTGCGCGCTGGTGCTCGAAGCGCCGCACGTGTTCGTCGAAGACGTGACCGTCACGCGCATCACGGAGTTGCGCGACATGTATCGCACCACGGACCTCCGGACGAAGCTGGCGCGGCATCACACCAATGTCGACTCGCTGTTTCAGTACTGGACCGACGTGTGGCTGCGCCCCGACTTCCGCGCCTGGAATATCGAGGCGTATCTCCCGAACGTGCTGTGCCCCACGCTGGTGATTCAGGGCCGACAGGATGAATACGGCACCGATCACCAGGTCAGTGCGGTGACCTCCGCGATCGGCGGCCGCTGCGAAGGCATCATGCTCGATCGCTGCGGGCACACGCCGCATATCGATCAGCGAACGATGGTTGCCGATATCGTGACGCAGTTCATCCGTCATCTAGAATAAGAGGTATGCCCTCGCCCGCGGGGCGCCTGACGCGCGCCCTGCAGCATCGCAACTTCCGCCTGTTCTTCGGCGGTCAGAGCATTTCCCTCGTCGGCACCTGGATTACGCGCGTCGCGACGAGCTGGCTGGTGTACCGCCTCACCGGCTCGGAGCTGCTGCTCGGTGTCGCCGGCTTTGCGGGACAGATCCCAACGCTGTTCATCACGCCGTTTGCGGGAGTGCTCGTGGACCGCCACGATAGACGAAGGATTCTGCTGATCACGCAGATCGCATCGCTCCTGCAGTCGGCGCTGCTGGCGATTCTGACCTTCACCGACGTCATTACCGTGACCCAGATCATCTGGCTGCAGGTGGTGCAGGGGATCATCAACTCGTTCGACACACCAGCGCGGCAGGCGTTCGTCAGCGAGATGGTCGAAGATCGGCGCGACCTGCCGAACGCCATCGCGCTCAATTCGTCGATGGTGAACGGCACGCGCATCATCGGACCGTCAATCGGCGGCCTGCTCATCGCTGGGTTCGGCGAGGCATGGTGCTTCACGATCGACGCTATTTCGTACGTCGCGGTCATCGGATCGATTCTCGCGATGCGCGTGGCGCCGCGCGCGCGCCACGAGGCGGCGGAGATGCACCTGCTCGAGGAGCTGCAGCACGGCTGGAAGTACGTGCTGCACTCGGTCCCGATCCGCTCGGCGCTGCTGCTGGTGGCGATCGTCAGCATGGCCGGCACGCCGTACACCGTGCTGATGCCGGCCATTGCCGCGCAGGTCATGCACGGCGGTCCGAACACGCTCGGCCTGCTGATGACCGCCACCGGCGTCGGCGCCTTGAGCGGCGCACTTTATCTGGCGCAGCGCGAATCCGTCGTGGGTCTCGGTCGCATCATCATGTATGCGTCGGCCGTCTTCGGTGTCGGCCTCGTGATCTTCTCGTTCACGACGACGCTATGGCTGTCGATGCTGGTGCTGGCCGTCGCGGGATGCGGATTCATGATTCACCTCGCCGCCACCAACACCGTGCTGCAGACCATCGTCGAAGAGCGGCTGCGCGGGCGCGTCATGTCGTTTTACACGATGGCCTTTTTCGGAACCGTGCCCATCGGCAGCCTGCTCGGCGGGATTTTGGCGGAACGCTACGGCGCCATGGCGACGGTGATGGTGACCGGGGTCATTTGTCTGTGCGGCAGCGGCTGGTTCGCCCACAAGCTGCCTGCGATTCGGGAAGTCGTCCGGCCGATCTATCGCGAGCGCGGCATCATCACGGTGCCAGCTGTCGATACGGGTGGGAAGACGTTGTAAGTTCCAAGATCCAAGCTCCAAGATCCAAGCTCCAAGTGGCAACACGAAACGCGTTGATTGTGGGTGCCGGGATCGGCGGACTCGCTGCAGCGATCGCCTTGCGACAGGCCGGCTGGCAGGTCCGCGTGTTCGAGCGCGCTGCGTCGCCTCGCGAGCTCGGCTTCGCTCTTCTCCTCGCTCCGAACGCGATGCACGCGCTGGGCGCCCTCGGTCTCGCCGACGTCGCACGGCGTGGCGGATTCATCACGACAAACGGCGAGATGCGCCGCCCCGACGGCACGGTGCTACGCCGGTTCGACACGGCCTCTGCACGAGCGCTGCTCGACGAGGACGCGGTGTGCATCCTGCGCCCTGTGCTGCACGGTGCGCTGCTCGACGCTCTGGGTACGGCGGCGATCGAACTCTCGGCTTGCGTATCGCGGTTCACCGCGGCAACGGATGCGGTTGAACTGACGCTTGCCGACGGCAGGACCTTCGCCGGCGACCTGCTCGTCGGCGCGGATGGCGTTCGCTCGGTGATACGCGCGCAACTACATCCTGACGAACCGCCGCCGCGCCCGAGCGGTCTGCTCGGCGTGCGCGGCGTGGCGTGCGACGTCGTCGAGGAGCTCCGCGGCGTCAGCGGCGCGCAGTATTTCGGCCGCGGGATGGAGGCGGGCGTCGCCCGTGCCGGCGGACGCGAGGTGTATTGGTATATGTCCGTGTCCGCGCACCGGTTCGGCGCCGCGCGCACGGCCCCAACCATCGCTGCGGAATGCGCCCGGCATTTTCATCAACCGTTCCAGACGATTGTTGCGAAGACCAATTCTGAGGATCTTCGTGTGGACGAACTTTTCGATCGTGAACCAATCGCTGACTGGGGCCGCGGGCCTGTGACGCTGCTGGGCGATGCAGCGCATCCGATGCTGCCGCATGCGGGCCAGGGCGCCGCGCAGGCGCTGGAAGACGCGGTGGCACTCGGTCAGGTGATGCGGCAGGCTGTCGATCGGAGAGCCATTGACGTCGCGCTCCGCCAGTACGAGCATGTACGCGCCGTGAGGACGCGTAAGGTTGTGGAGATTGCGCGGCGCAACGCGCGCGTGGGGTCCATCCGCAGCGCCGCGGGCTGCTGGCTTCGTGATCATGCGATCCGTCACGTGCCGCAGTCCATCATCTTGAAGTCGCTCGTAGCGTTCGGCAAGCCGCCGTCGCCATAGTCTTTGGCGTCCAAGCCCGCCGGAGATAACATCGGTGCCCACCCCATGAGCACGCTGCACGCCGTTGTGGTGACCGCGTCCGATCGCCCGGGGATGATGTCCGCCGTGACGAAGGTGCTCGCCGATCATCAGGCGAACATCCGCTACGTCGATCTCCACCCGGGCGGTGACCGCGCGGACATCTACTTCGAGTTCACGCTCGAGACCGCTGCCGACAACCTCTTCGCCGACTTGAAAGGTCTGGACGGCGTTTTCCGCCTCGAGGAAATCCCATCATTCGCCAAGATCTATGGGAAGCGCATCATCGTCATGGGCGGCGGCGCACAGGTTGGTCAGGTGGCGCTCGGGGCCATTGCCGAAGCCGATCGCCACAACATCCGGGGCGAACGCATTTCGGTAGACACCATTCCCCTCGTCGGCGAGGAAGCGCTCGCGGCCGCGGTCCGAGCGGCTGCGCGCCTGCCGCGAGTCCAGTTATTGGTCCTCGCTGGTTCGCTGATGGGTGGCGCCATCTCGCAGGCGGTGGAGGAAGTGCGGAAGAATGGTTTGTATGTCATCTCGCTGAACATGGCCGGCAGCGTTCCCGACGCCGCCGACCTCGTCGTCAGCGATCCCATTCAGGCAGGCGTGATGGCCGTCATGGCGATTGCCGATACGGCCAAATTCGATCTCGTTCGACAGCAGAAACGAAGGTATTAGCTTGGAGCTTATTTAGTAGCGTTCTTGGGCTCCGCTTTGATGTTGTTCAGCATGATCGGCTGGCTGGCAAAGTTCTCGAGCTCGATCACGTTGTTCTCGTGCGCGACGATTCGCGTTGCGTATGACATCGTGCCCGTGCCGGTGCCATCTCGATTCAGCTTCATCTGGATGACCGTAAACGGATAGTCGACGGAGCGCGGGCGGTTCGTCGCCTCCCAGAACCCGATCGGGCGATCCGTCGCGATCACGATCGTGCGTCCGCCGTCAGCGTCGGTCTGCTGATACGCATAACGGAGGTCGTACCCGAGCGAATCCGGCGTGCGGATGCGGCCCACGGGTTTGTTCTTCTGCAGCTGCTTCAGCAGCTCGTCGGACCCTTTCTCACGCAGCGCGGTAACAAGGCGCGCGCGTTCGGATGCGGGCGACCAGCGGCTGATCGTGATTTCGACGACCTGCTGTCCTGTGCCGTATTCCGGGCTCAGCGACACGGCATTGGCGGTGAACCGTTCCGCGGGCTGGTTCGTTTGCGCATAGGCGAGCGGGAATACCAGCAGCGCCAGCGCCACCGTTGTCGACAATAGACGGGATTTCATGACCGTGGCTCCTTGGGCCGACCTGAAGGTCGGCGTCTACACGAAGACCATTCACGAAGGATGCCCGGCCAGTTTCGCGATGTACTCGCGCTCGTCAGGGCCCAGCCATGGCGGCGCACCGGCCGAGGCGTTCGACCGCAGGTGTTGCGGCGATGAGGTCGCGGGAATCGCGACATGACAGCGTGGTTCGCTGAGGATCCACTTGAGAAGTGCTTGCGGCCAGCTGCGGATGCCGAACGGGGCAAGCGGCTTCAAGGCGGCCGCACTCACGCGCCTCGTCAGCAGCGACCCCTCGCCGAAGGGTCGCATGACAATGACCCCAAGTCCCAGATCGACCGCTGTCGGGAGAATCTTCGACTCGACGGCGCGCTGCCCCGGGTTGTATGGAATCTGGACCGCCTGCACGCGCGGGTCGCGCATGGCGATCAGCACGTCGTCATACGCGCTCGAGCTGTAATGCGTAATGCCGATGACCCGCACAGCGCCTGCATCCTTCAGGCGCTGCAGCTGATCGAGCCGCTTCCGCCACGCCAGCAGGTTGTGCACCTGGTACACGTCGATGCGTCGGTCGAAATAGCCGAGCGCCGCGGTGATCTGCTGTTCTGCCTCGTCGTCGTCCGACGCCCAGACCTTGGTGGCGATGATCGCAAGATCTCGGCGTCCGTCCAACGTCCGGCCGAGCACGCGCTCGGCGTCGCCGTACATGGGCGAAGAGTCGAAGAACGTGGCGCCAAGATCGAACGCCGCATCCATAACGTGCCTGCGCGCGTCTACCTCCTTGCCGCGCACGTCGAACGTCTTCCACGTACCCATCCCGATGACCGGCACACGCAGGCCGGTCGCTCCAAACGCGCGCTGTTCCATCAAGGGTGATCGACTTCGAGCAGCAAGGGGAAATGATCCGAGGCCTGCGCCACGTCAGGGGTCCTCACGATGTCACATGCACGCACGTGCTGTGCGAAGGCGCCGGGCACAAACGCATAATCGAGCCGCACGTGTGGATGTGGAGTCGGCAGCGTGTATCCGACCTCGTTCGGATGCAGCTTCCGGAACGAATCGACATAGCCCGTGGAAAGCACCGTGGCAATTGTGCGCCACCTGATATGTCCCCCGCTCAGCCATACGAGTGCTCGCAGCCGAGTCGGCAGTTTGCGCACGTCGAACATGTCTCCGGGTGCCACCGTGTTGAAGTCTCCGATCAGCACGTGCGGACCTTTCTCGTGCGCGGCAACTGCGCGGAGCAGCGCGCGAAGCTCCAATAGCCGCCGCCGCTCGGTCCACGCGGCATGGACGGCGCTGAGATGCACGCCAAACACTCGCCATGTTGTCGCCGCCGGAGCAATCTCGAGAAAGGCGTGGCGGGAGATCGCCGGACTGTGCACGGCGTACGAGGCGACCGGCGCGCGGCTCATGAATGCGAGCGATTTTCCCGACCGCGACGCCCATTGAGCCATCCCCGTCTCGCGCGCCACACACTCAACCACGTCGGGCCGCGTCGCCTCTTCGAACACGACGATGTCGGGCGAGACGGTGCGGATGACGGCGGCAATCGCTCCTTCGCGTCCGGCGCCGCCGCGCCTGATGTTGTAAGACAGTATGCGGAATGACACGTATCGCGAGCTGAGTCGTGCGGCTACGTTGCTTCGATCAACGTCAAGTACGGCTGATCCAGCAGATCGCCGCGAAAGCGAATGACGACGTCGCGCGACGCCTGGATGTTCACCGGTCGGCCGGCCAGGACCATCAACGCCTCGCGCAGCGGAATGAGCGCCGGCGCGATATCCGGATCCTCCTCCGAAACCGGCCGCGAGTGAACGCCCGGCACAAAAAACCCGGTGGGCTTGAAGAGCGCGACGGCGTCATCGCCGACCAGCGTCAGGTCCAGGTCGCTGGTGCCGGGACCGTCGCTGTCAAACCGCGCGCCGTCCTTCCAGCGATGGCCGGTCACAGCGCTGCCGCGAAGCACGACTCGAGTTCCACGCGGTACTTCCTCGCGAATCAAGCGGCAGAAGTGCGCGAGCCGCTCCTCGTCGCCGCCAAAGGCGAGACGCAGGACGTTGGCGCGCTTCTCCTCTTCGGTGAGGCCGCCCTGAACCGCCTGCTCCCCCGCCTTCGCTGAGGAGTCGGCCATCAGTTTGGAAATCTCCCGATCTTTTGTGTAAGCTCAGGCGCAATGGCTTTCATCATCACCGACCCCTGCATCAGCACCAAGGACACTGCGTGCGTCGACGTCTGTCCGGTCGACTGCATCCATCCGCGCAAGGACGAGCCCGAGTTCGAGCAGTCGCCGATGCTCTTCATCAATCCTGAAGAGTGCATCGACTGCGGCGCGTGCGTGCCCGCGTGTCCTGTGTCCGCCATCTACGACAGCCCGGACGCGACCCCAGAGACGCAGAAAGATCTCATCGACGCGAACGCGAAATACCGCGTCGGCGATGCGGGCGCCTTCGAAGAGGCGAAGAACATCGTCAACGCGCATGTCTCGGCGCACCCGGACCTGATGAACATCCCGGGCACCGAGCGCGCCGCGGCGCACCAGGGGTAGGCCGGCCGAAGCCGGCCTCTCCGCTCAGCGAATACGCGTCTTTCTGACATCGCCCGCCAGGATGGTCCACGCCATCCAGAATCCGCCGGCGGCGGCCACCAGAAACAGCAGCATCGCGATCCACGGGTAGCCGAAGATCGTGAGAGAGGTCGGCACTCGCATCAGCATCGCCGCGCCGACGATCAGGGCGGCGAGTACCAGGCCGAGGGCGATGCGGTTCGCCACTTTCTGCAAGCCGTCGATGATCGACCCCTGATCGATCACCTCCACCTTGAAGCGCAGATCGTTGGCCGCCAGTGCGTCCACGATCCTGTTGACGCGCCCCGGCAGCCGTTCGGCGAACTCGCGGATGTCGAGGGCAGCCGCAAAAACGTTCGCCGGCGTGGCGCTCTTCATCATCCGGCGCCTCATCACCGACGAGGCATGACGCCGCAGCGCGGCATTCACGTCGAAGTCCGGATCGAGCACGCGTCCAACTTCGTCGAGGTGCAGCAGCGTCTTGCCCAGCAGCGTCAGTTCAGGCGGAAGCTTCAATCCGTGCTCGGCGCCGCTGCGCGACATCTCGAGCACCACCCGTCCGACATTCATTTCGCGCATCGTCAACCGATGAAACCGCCCCACGAGATCGGCAATCGCGCGGCGCATGTCGGATTCGTTGAAGTCCTCGCGCCGCTCGCCGATGTTGCACATCACGGTCGCCGCTTCGTCACCATGACCTTCGCCAACTGCGAGAATCAGTTTGAACAGTTGCTCCTGCATGCCGGCGGAGACGCGCCCGATCATGCCGAGGTCGATGAGTGCAATGCGGTGATCCGGCGTCAGCAGCACGTTGCCGGGATGCGGATCAGCGTGGAACACGCCGTCAATCAGGATCTGCTCCAGGTACGCGCGGAACAACTCGTCGGCGAGCCCCGCGCCATCCACTTCGGTCCACTCCACGCGACTGACGGACGTAATCTTCGTACCGCTGATGTAGTCCATCGTCAGGACGCGCGCGGTTGTGAAGTCGTCTATCGGCAGCGGGATGACGATGTTTTCGAAGTCGCGCAGCTGATGCGCGATTGTGACCAGGTTGCGTGCTTCTTCGCGGTAGTCGAGCTCCGAGAGCAGCGTCCGCTTGAATTCCTCGAGGACGCGAGTCGCGTCGACGTTCTTCGCGGCGCCGATGCGATCGATGACGACGGCGATGTCCTTGAACGCGGAGAGATCCTTCTCGATCTGGTCGCGGATGCCAGGGCGCTGCACCTTGACCGCCACTTCGCGTCCGCCGCGCAGCACAGCACGGTGCACCTGCCCGAGCGAAGCCGCCGCGAGCGGAAGGCGATCGAATTCCACGAATGCATGCGAAACGCGCACGCCCAGTTCGTCGCGAACCGTCTTCTCGACGTCGTCGTAGCCAAACGGCTCGACGTTGTCCTGCAGCCGTGAGAGCGCGTCGAGATACTCGGGGGGCAGCAGATCCGCGCGCGTGGACAGGATCTGGCCGAGCTTGATGAACGTCGGTCCGAGCGACTCGAGATCCTTGGCGAAGGCTTCGGCGGCGGTCGGATCGGATGAGCTGACGTGTTCGCCGTGCAGCGCGCGGGTCACAAAGTCAGCGCGGCCGTACTTGGCGACGAACCACGCGAGGTCCTTGTAGCGCCCGAGGCGACCGGTCATACCTCACGCCTGAGCAACCTTCAGGCCGCCGCCTCGACGTAGCGCTCGACCACCGAGAGCAGCCGATCGGGATCGCATGGTTTCCGCAGAATCTGCTTCGCTTGCGCCACCGCCAGGTTTATGTCGCTGCCGGTCACAACAATGGCAGGAATGTGCCGCGTTTCTGACCTCTGAGAGAGTTCCGAGAGGAGTTCGTCGCCGCGCAGGCCAGGCAAGTGGATGTCGAGAACGATGAGATCCGGCA
>Ga0310811_10006794_pt1 | contig 14636 bp, 13 predicted proteins | sample YCmetagenome_FD_207642 | JGI IMG/M metagenome (GOLD analysis project Ga0310811, IMG submission 207642) | Soil microbial communities from experimental microcosm in Duke University, North Carolina, United States - YC | ecosystem: Engineered > Artificial ecosystem > Soil microcosm > Unclassified ...
GGAGCAGCGTGGCGCATCGTTCACCGCTCCGGTGCTCTACCACGCACCCCTGCACACGGAAGACGACGACGCAGCTCTAGCCGAGTCGGTCTACGGGGATCTTGTTCCGCTCTCCGAGCTCGCACCGATGGGAAATCCTGCAGCGCACCTGGTCGAGCACGTCGAGGGCCAGCCGGTGTTGCTGGACGGCAAATTGATCGACACCGATCCCGAGGGACGGCTTGCCAGTCCCGGGCAGCGTACCGCGCTCGCGTTTCGGGACCGGACCTGCACCGAGCCGGGGTGTACAAGGCCGGTGACGTGGTCGTTGCACGCCCATCACGTGACCGCTTATGCCAGGGGAGGGCGTACGACGATGAGAAATCTCGCACTGCTGTGCAGCGAGCACCACAGCCTCACCCACCACCCGGGACACTGAGGGGGCGAAGCGGGATGCAGGATTTCGCGACGCCGCCGACCGCGCCACGGGCCATCAGCACTCTTCTCCCCTGAGGTGGGGGTTCTCTCGTCGTCGGGCGATGCGCAGCACGATCAGGGTTCCGGGGGGAGGTCAACCGGCGAACGTAAAATCCTGCTTCAGCCAGCGACACCGCCCGCCGGTTGACCTCCCCCCGGGTTCCTGATTGCCTCCGGTCGACCGACGACGAGAGAACCCCCACCGAACCCACCCACCACCCCAACCCCACCCCCACAAAACCACAGCCCGACCAGCGGGAATCTCTCAGAGGAGGGCCCGCCGGAGGCGCAGTTGACCCTCGCCTTTGACCCTCGCCTTTGACCCTCGCCTTTGACCTTAGCCTTTGACTCTCGCCTTTGACCTTCGCTTTTCGATCTTAGCTTGTCATTCCTCGGATCTCCCGAGAACCTTCAGCTCAGAAGGGCTTCTGTATGACGCCGCCGAGGGTGGCGGCGCGTTCGGCCATTTCGGGGCCGGGGCCGCCGTCCCAGTCCGGGTCGTCCGGCGGGCTGTCGTCGCGGATCCACAGCGGTAGCTGGACCAGGCCGGGGGTGACCATTAGCGGCATGAGGTCGCCGACGATGCGGGCGATGTCCGGCGCGGAACGCGGTGTCAGGCCCAGCTTCTCCTGCGCGGAAAGCAGGTAGACCGCCTCGTCGATCTCCGCCATGCCGACTTCCTGCACATGCTGAAGCGCGATCATGCTGCCTGGCGGCACCCACTCCACCAACTCGCTCAACGCGGCTCTCGCCGCCTCCGGCTCCCTGATGTAGTCGAGCATTCCGAACAGCAGCACGCCCAGCGGGCGGTCCAGGTCCAGATGCCCGACGACCTTGTGGTCGGCGAGCACCTCCTTCGGCTTGCGGAAGTCGCCGGCGACCACGGTCACGTCGCTGCCGGGGCGTCCGACGAGCAGAGCTCGGGCGTGCGCGAGGGTTATCGGGTCGTCCGCCACGTAGACGAAGCGGCAGTTCGGGTCGATGCTCTGGGCGATCTGGTCGTGGCTGTTGACGACCGAGATCGCGGTGCCCAGCTGTAGGAACTGGGTGATGCCCTTGCCGGCCAGGTAGCGCACCACCCGGCGGCTGAACGCCTCAACCGCGCGTGCGCTGATCACCGAGTCCGGCCGTGCGCGGAGCAGTACATCCACCGCGTCGCGGTCGGCCTGGTAGTTGTCCTTGCCGCCGATCAGGTAGTTGTACATGCGGAACGGGTGCGGCACGGTCGGATCGATCTCCGGCGGATCCCAGTCCCCGGCGATCGCCGCGATCGAGACGGTCCAGTCGGCGCCTGCCGGCTCGGGCACGACCGCGCCACGATGATCGGGCTCTGATTCGCTGGTTCCGGCCATCACGCCTCCCGAACACGCTCGGTGCCAGCGCGTTCTCTCGCACCGGTATCCCGACATGATAAGTCGTCAAGTCTCTCGGCGGAACGGTTCCCGGCTGATTTCACCCCCGCCCGCGCCAGGTGTTTCGCGCCGGTCCAGCCGGTCTCGAACCTTTGAACGACCCCCTGTGAAAAGCGGCTTGCCCCGCTCCGGCGGTCCAGGAGCGGGGCAAGCCTGTCAGCGGCGGCCGTGCGGCCGTTGGGGGGCGGGGTCAGGCGAGGTCGTCGAACTCGCCGTCCTTCGCGCCCGCGAGCAGGGCCGCGATCTCGGCCCTCGTATAGACGAGGGCGGGTCCGAGCGGATCGCGCGAGTTGCGCACGGCCACGCTGCCGTCCGGCAGCGCTGCGAACTCGACGCAGTTGCCCTGGGAGTTGCTGTAGCTGCTCTTACGCCACGAAGCACCTACGAGTTCGGTCGCCGGCATCCCGTTGGCGGGTGTGTTGGTCATCGCTTCGGCTCCTCACTGTTCTCTTCGCTGATCTTCGAGTGCTGTTTCCCTGCTCTTCGACCATAGCGCCGATTCTCGTGCCGATGCACGTGCATCAGCCAAAGAATCTGCAAATTCATGGAGGCATAGGGGGAGTTCGGACCGGGTCGCACGGGCGCACGACCGGCGCGTACGTGATTCCTTGTGAGCGCCGGTGAAATTACATGTCAGGGCACTCATGCGAGAATCGCGGCACGCCGACATCCGCCAGGGTGGCGCCGGGTAGCGCTTCCTGGCGCGCCATGGCGCCGGCTACACGGCGCCGCACGCTGCGATCGCAGAGCCGTGGCGCGACCGGAAACCCGTCGAGCGGTGGGCCGCGTGCCGCCTCAGAGGTCGAATGAGGCCCAGACGGCCTTGCCGTCCGGCAGGTCTTCCCAGTCCCAGGCCGCGGCCAGCGCGTCCACCAGGATCAGGCCGCGTCCCGACTCCGCGGTGTCCGCGGCCTCCTCGGGCCGCGGCGGCAGCGGGCTGGAGTCGACCACGCGGCAGGTCAGCGTGCCGTCGCGCAGGTCGAGTTCGAAGCGGATGGGGCAGGCGGAACCGGTGCCGAGGTCGCCGGAGTGCAGCAGTGCATTGGTGACCAGCTCGGAGACGACCAGGTCGACATCCTCGACCAGCCGCTCGAGCCGCCAGTCGGTCAGCATGGTGCGCGCCGCGCGCCGGGCGCGACCCGCCGACTCGGGGACCGGGTCGAGCCGGAAGATCGCGGTGCGCACGGTCTCAAACGGTTCAACCGCTCCGCAGGTGTCTGCGGAAGTCGCGAGCGCCATGTGGGCATCCGTAGAGGTCGAGGGCCAATCTGTCGGCCTCGGGTACGTCCCGTCGCCGGGTGTGCTCCTCGGGGCCGGTGGTGCGGGGTGCGCGTGTGCCGTGGGTCCGGGTTCGCGGCCCGGATGGTGGTCGTATGAATCAGCATTCGCCTGATCCCTTCAGATTGCAAGGGTCGATGCATATGCCGATGGTGCGCGTGCCGATGCACTTGCATCGTAGCGCCGTTGCGACGCGCTGTACGGCATCTTCGGCAAAGGCGCTTCAAATAGCGCTGACCAGGTGGCAGACTACTGGGACGGACAAAGGGCGGGAGACGGAGTCGGATGGACGGCGCGGGAGACAGTTCAACTGTGCGCCGGATCCTGCTCGGAACGGTGTTGCGCAAGCTGCGCGAGGGCAAGGGCGTCTCCATGAAGGAGGCCGGCTACCACATCCGCGGCACCGAGTCCAAGATCAGCCGGATGGAGACCGGCAAGGTCTCCTTCAAGGAGCGCGACGTCTCCGATCTGCTGACGCTCTACGGGGTCACGGACGACAAGGAACGCGAGCAGATCCTCAACCTCGTCAACGAGGCCAACACACTCGGCTGGTGGCACACCTACAGCGAGTCCCTGCCCGGCTGGTTCGAGGCCTTCGTCGGCCTGGAGACCGCGGCGTCCATCGTGCGCACCTACGAGGTGCAGTACATCCCTGGTCTGCTGCAGTGCCCCGAGTACGTGCAGGCCGTGGTCCGGGCGAACCGCAGCCTGAGCCAGGAGGAGGTCGACCGCCGGGTCGAGGTGCGGGTACGCCGCCAGGATGTGCTCGACCGCCCCGGCGCGCCGGTGTTCTGGGCGGTGCTCGACGAGGCGGCGCTGCGCCGGCCGATGGGCGGCGCCGAATCGATGCAGCCTCAGATCGAGTTCCTCATCAGGAAGGCGGAGCAGCCGAACATCACGATCCAGCTGCTGCCGTTCTCCGTGGGCGCGCACGCGGCCGAGGGCGGCGCCTTCGCGATGCTGCGCTTCGCCGAGCAGGAACTGCCGGACGTCGTCTACCTCGAGCACCTGACCGGGGCTCAGTACCTGGACCGGCCGGAAGACGTCGAACAGTACGCGCGCGTGATGGACCGGATCTCGGTGGACGCACTGACTCCGGAGGACACCCTCAACGCGCTCAAGCAGTTCGCGCTGATCTCCTCCCGGCGAGCACGCTGACTCCGGACTTCGCGGGAGAGCCTCAACGCGCTCAGACAGTTCTCGCTGATCTTCCGGCGAACACGCTGACCCAGGCCTGAGGCTGCGGCCCGCGGTTCTCGGGCAGTGCGGCCGGGAGCGAGCGGCCGCCGAAGACGGCGCGGGTGGCCGGCTCCCCGCCGAGTGCGGCCAACGCCAGTAGCAGCGAACCGGCCGTCCACGAGGTCTTCTCCTCCGGCCAGACCGCCTTGTCCGCGTACACATAGCCGGTCCAGTAGAGCCCGTCCGGCGCGCGCAGGTGCGCGACGTCGGTCAGCAGGCGCCGTGCGTCCCTGAACCGGCCGATCGCCCACAGCGCGATGCAGAGTTCGAAGGTCTCGCCGCCGGTGACCCACGGCCGGTCGGCCACGCAGCGGGTGCCGAGCCCGGGCACCACGAACCGGTCCCAGCCGGCGTCGATCCGGGCCAGTGCTGCCGGGCCGCGCAGCGCCGTGCCGAGCACCGGGTAGTACCAGTCCATCGAGTACCGCTCCTTGGGCGCGAACACCCCGGAGTCGGGTTCGCCGAGCCCGCCGGCGGCAGCCACCGCGCGGCCGAGGCGCAGCGCGGCCTCCGTCCACTCCAGCGCGAGGCGCGGCTCGCCGCGCCGGTCGGCGAGCGCCACCGCGCAGCGCAGCGCGTGGTAGATCGAGCTAGAACCGGTCAGCAGCGCCTCGCCGGAGTCCGGGTTCCACCGGATCGCGCCGTCAGGGCGCTGCAGGCAGAGCACGAATTCCACGGACTGGCGCACGGTCGGCCACAGGTCGGCGAGGAACGCCTCGTCCGCGGTGGCGAGCCAGTGGTGGTAGACGCCGACGGCGAGATACGCGGTGAAGTTCGCGTCCTTAGTCTTGTCCGTCGGTTCGGCCGCGCCATCGCGCGTGTCGGCGTAGTTGGCGTACCAGGAGCCGTCCGCGTTCTGCCGGTCGGCCAGCCAGCGGTAGGCGGACGCGGCCGGGCCCGGCAGGCCCGCGGCGTCGAGGGCCATGGCCGACTCGACGTGGTCCCACGGATCGGTCTTGTCGCCGTGGAACCACGGGATCGAGCCGTCCGGGCGCTGGATGGCGGCGATGCCGGCGGCGGTGCGGTCGATGGCGGGCCGGTCCAGCACCCCGGCCCGGGCCAGCAGCGTGACGCTCATGCGCGCTTGGCGGCGTAGACGACGAGGCTCTTGCCGAGCACCGGATTGAGCAGGCTCTCGCCGATCCGGGTGGTCTTCGGGCCTTTCATGATGTCCCAGACGAGCATCCGGTGATAGGTCTGCACGAGCTTGGAGGCATCGTTGTCAACGCCGACCGCGCACTTGAGCCACCAGTAGGGCACGTGCAACGCGTGCGCGTGGTGCGAAGCGTATGGAGCGAGTTTGACCTCGCGCAGCCGGTCAAGGACCTGCGAGCGGCGGTAGATCCGCACGTGACCGCCCTCCACCTCGTGGTATGCGTCGGATAGCGCCCAGCAGACCCGTTCGGGAAAGTAGCGCGGTACGGTGACGGCCAGTTTGCCGCCGGGCTTGAGCACCCGCTCGAGTTCTGCGAAGGCGCGTGCATCGTCCGGAAGGTGTTCGAGTACTTCGGCCGCGATCACCTTGTCGAAGCTGCCATCCGGGAACGGCAGCCGGTAGGCGTCGCCGCGCACCGCGAGCGACGGCGCGTCCTCGGGCACCTCGCCTGCCTCGCGCATCGCACCGAACATGCCGGCCACGGATTCCATCTCCGACATCGAATAATCGAGGGCGACGACGTGCGCTCCGCGGCGCAGCAGCGCGAAGGAGTGTCGCCCGGCGCCCGCGCCGAGGTCGAGCACCCGCTCGCCGGGGACGATCGGGAAACGGTCGAAGTCGACGGTCAGCATGCCTTCTCCAGGTTCGCCCGGTGACGCTCGGCGGCAGCGGTGGGTGAGGGGGTGGTGGGCGCGGCGGACGCGGCGCGGCGTATCCGGAGCGCACGGCGCGGTGCGGGGATCGCGAGGCGGGGCAACGGGATCCGCGGCGGTGCGGGGCTCAGCACGTGGCCGCCTCCAGGTTGGCCAGGTACCGCTCCGCGGTGGCGATCGCGGCGGCGCGCCAGGTGAAGCGGGTGACGGCGCGTTCCCGCGCCGCGGCGCCGAGCAGCGCGCGCAGGTCGGCGTCGCCGAGCAGCTTGGCGAGCGCGGCGGCCAGCGCCTCGGCGTCTCCCGGCGGGACGGCCAGCGTCGTCTCCCCGTGCATGCCGGCGACCTCCGGGATCGCGCCGCCGGTGGTGGACACCAGCGGCAGTCCGACCGCCATCGCCTCGACCGCGGGCAGCGAGAATCCCTCGTAAAGCGAGGGAACGCAGGCGACCTCGGCCGAACGCAGTGTGCGTACGAGCTCTTCCTCGCTCAGCCCGGACACGAAGCGCACCCGGCCGCCGAGACCGTAGCGTTCGATCGCCCGCTCCACCCCGCCGCCGGGCCGCGCCTTGCCGATCACGGTCAGTCCGGCCGTGTCGTGGTCGGCGCACACCTTCGCGAAGGCCTCGATCAGTATGCCCAGACCCTTGAGCGCGGAGTCGGCGCTGGCCGTGGTGACGATGCGTCCGGGCACCTTCGGCACCGAGGCGTCGGGGCTGAACCGCTCGACGTCGGTGCCGATCGGAATGGTGCTGATACGCTCCGGGCGCACGCCGTAGTGTTCGGTGATCTGCGCGGCCGAACTGGACGAGACGGTGATCACCTCGGGCAGCCGGCGCGCGACCCGGCCCTGCATCCTGGTGAAGCCGTACCAGCGGCGCAGCGAGATCCGTTTGAAGCCGGTGGCTTCGGCGAGTTCGAGGGCTCGGTCGACCTGTATCGGGTGGTGGATGGTGGCGATGGTGGGCAGGCCGAGGCGCGGCAGCCGGAGCAGGCCGTAGCCGAGGCACTGGTTGTCGTGTACGAGGTCGAACTCGTCGCGGCGGCGAGCCAGCAGGCGGGCGGCGCGCAGCGAGAAGGTGGCGGGCTCGGGGAAGCCGGCGGTCCACATCGTGCCGACTTCGAGCACGTCGATCAGGTCGCGGTATTCGCGCAGCCGCGGGGTGCGGAACGGGTCGGGCTCGCGGTAGAGGTCGAGGCTGGGCACCGGGGTGAAGCGCACGCCCTCGTCGAGCACGGGGTAGGGCTGGCCGGCGAAGACCTCGACGCGGTGGCCGAGCAGCGCGAGCTCGCGGGAGAGGTTGCGGGTGTAGACACCCTGGCCGCCGGAGAACGGATTGCCGCGGTAGCACAGCAGGGCGATCCGCAGCGCGTCGCGATCGAACGCGGCACCTCGTGTCACGCCCGACTCCTCGCTACCTGTCGCCAGCTCGGCGCGCCCGCGCGGCGGCCGTCACGCCCGCCGATCCTATCGTCCGCCGATCTTACCAGTCGGTAACAATGGGCTCTCCGTGCAGGCCGGGCGCCGCGCGGGCGCCGAGGATCACCCCGGAGCGTGAAGCCGGAGCGGGCCGCGGCGGCCCTGCGCGCCGGTACGGCGGGCGTCCTGGCGGGCGCCGTGGTGCGCGCCGAGGCAGAGGCCGGACGCTGGGCCCGGCCGGGCCGAAACGGTCAGAGCAGCCGGTCGAGCATCCCGGCGAGCATGCCCTCGTGTCGCACGATGATGACATAGCCCCCGCTCGTGCACATCGGGCACGCATGCGACGCCGGCGGTGAGCCGAGGGCTGCGGCCGCCGTGGTGCGCGCGGCGCCGGCGGCGGGGGCGGTGTGGATCGCGGTGATCGCGGCGAGACCGGCCAGGGCGCCGGCGGCGGACACCACCGCGGACCGCCGCGAGACGGCGAACGGGAGTGCCATGAGGGGACCTCCTTGTCCGAGCCGGTCGACGTTTCGGATCGTCATACCGGCGTCGGACAGATGGCCCGCCCGCGGGGCGCCGCAAACGCGCGTTCCCCCGGCCGGGGCGGAAATCGCCCTGAACGGGGGAACGCAAGCGGGCCCGGGTTGCGCGGCCAGGACGCGCTCAAACCCTGCCGGTGAACTAGACGAGGTCGTGTACGACGCCACCGAGGTCGTACACCACGTCCTCGAGGAGGCCGGTGTTGTGCGGGCCGTACTTCATGCCCTCCGCGCTGGTGCTCTCAATCTTGGAGTCCTGCTTCTCGCCCTTGTCGCTGCCGTACTTCGAGTCGTGCTTGTCGCTGCCGTACTTCGAGTCGCCCTTCTCGCTGCCGTACTTCGAGTCGCCCTTCTCGCCGTCGTACTTCGAGTCGTGCTTCTCGCTGCCGTACTTCGAGTCGCCCTTCTCGCCGTCGTACTTCGAGTCGTGCTTCTTGCCCTTGTCGCCGTCGTGCTTCTTGTCGTGCTTCTTGCCCTTGTCGCAGCTGCAGTCCTTCTTCTTGTCCTTGTCCTTGTTCTTGTCCTTGTCCTTGTCCTTGTCGCCGTAGTGCTCGCCCATCATCTGGGGGGCGTCGGCCATCGTGGGGGCCTCGAGGTTCGCGGCCTGGGCGGCGACGACGGGCGCCTGGCCGTTGGTGGAAACGTCTGCAGTGGCCGCGGACGCGGTGCCGGCGCAGGCGAGCACGGCGACGCCGAGAGCGCCGCCGATGGTGGCGAGCCGGCACGCGAGGGTGCGGGTCATGGAAATCCTCCGGGTTTTTTCGAGCGACCGACCGACTGATCGGTTCTTCTGATCACCCGTCAAGTTCCAGCCGTTTTCGCCCGGAAAACGCCGGTTACTCCGTCCGTAGGGATCCGCCAGGGGCGGCGCCACCGGAGCGCGGCGGCGCCGTGCCTCGGCCCGCTGCGCGGCTCGGCCGCTCAGCCGGTTTGCTCAGCCCTCCGCCGGGATCATCTTGCGCAGCAGATCGCGCAGGTGAACCCGCTCGTCGTGCTCGAGCGCCTTGAGCGGCTCAGCGGCGAAGGTGAGCTTGGCCCAGACCTCGCCCGAGAGCGCGCGTCCCGCCTCGGTCGGCGCGATCAGCTTCACCCGGCGGTCGTGGGCGTCGGGCAGGCGCTCCACCAGGCCGCGCCGCTCGAGCCGGTCCACCAGGGCCGTGACGTTGGACGGCTCGCAGTGCAGCCCGATCGCCAGCCGGCTCATCGGGCGCGGCTCGGCGACCACGAGCGCGAGCAGCCTGGCCTGCGCGCCGGACAGGTCGTGCGCCCCGGCGGCGGCCTCGTAGTCCGCGAAGAAGCTCGTCGTCAGCACGGCGAGCGAGGTGATCACGTCGAGGTCGAGCGGGTCGCGGCGGGTCATGGCTCCAGCGTAGCCCAAAGGTTCACCAACTGAAATATTTGACGGCCTGCGCATCGCGGGTTTAGATTTCCTGCAGTCACTGAACCTTTTGCTTGCTGAAGTAAATGGACGCGCCGAGCATCGAGCACCCGAAGCTTCGGAACCCCGAACCGTTGCACCGCCGACCATCCGAAGGAGCGGACATGGCCGCCACCGTGTCGGACCGCACCGCCGCGCCCGCCTCGCCGGCTAAAGACCCCGTCGCCGCCGGGCGACCCGGGCTGATCCTCACCGCGCTCGTCCTGGCCATGCTGGCCTTCACCGTCGTGCAGACCTCGGTCGTGCCGATCCTGCCGACGCTGGCCGGCGCGTACCACCTGACCACCGCGACCGTCGCCTGGGTGATGACCGCGAACCTGCTGGCCGCAGCCGTCCTCACGCCGCTGCTCGGCCGGATGGGCGACCTGTACGGGCGCAAGTGGGTGCTGGTGCTCTCGGTCGGCGGCCTGGTGCTCGGCTCCGCCCTTGCCTTCTCGGTGCACAGCTGGGCGGTGCTGCTGGTCGCCCGCGTGCTGCAGGGCTTCGGCGGCGGCATCCTGCCGCTGGCCATCGCCGTCATCCGGGACGAGCTGCCGCGGGAGAAGGTCACCGGCGCGGTCTCGCTGGTGTCCGCGTCGCTCGGCGTCGGCTCCGGCCTCGCCATGGTCGCCACCGGCTGGGTGATGCAGCACTGGAGCTACCAGACGGTCTTCCTCATGGGCCTGATTCTCGGCGCGGTCGCGCTCGCCGCCGTGCTGACCGCGATCCGGCACGATCCGGTCGAGGACCGCGACGGCGGCATGGACCCGCTCGGCACCACGCTGCTGGCCGCCTGGCTCAGTGCTCTGCTGCTCGCGCTGTCCCAGGGCGAGGCGTGGGGCTGGGGCTCGGCGTCCGTCGTCGGGCTGTTCGCGGGCGCGGTCGTGGTGGGCGTGCTGTGGGTGCTGGTCGAGCTGCGCGCCGAACACCCGCTGGTCGACGTGCGGGTGCTGGCCAAGCCGGCGGTCGCGGTGCCGAACGTCTCCGGGTTCTGCGTCGGGTTCGTCATGTACGCCTCGTTCACCATGCTGGCCGACTTCACCCAGACCCCCGGCTTCGTCGGCTACGGCTTCGGGGCGAGCATCCTGCACTCCGGCGTCCTGCTGCTGCCCTCCGCCGTCGGCTCGTTCCTCGGCGCGCCGGTCGGCGCGCGGCTGATCGGCCGGTTCGGCCCCCGGACGCCGATGGCGCTCGGCGGGCTGCTGGCCGGCGCTGCACTGCTGTTCCTCGGCCTCCGGCACGGCAGCCAGGGCGACGTCTACGCCGCGTCCGGGATCATGGGCCTCGGGATCGGCCTGGCGTACGCGGCGATGCCCGCCTATATCAATGGTGCGGTTCCGTCGGAGCAGGCCGGCATCGCGAACAGCGTCAACGCCGTACTGCGTACCGTCGGCGGCGCCGTGGGCACCGCGGTCGCCGGCGCGATCCTGAGCTCGAAGACGATCAGCGCGGCCCTGCTCGCGCACACCCCGCTGGCCGGCATGTCGCTGCCCGCCGGTGACGCGTACCGGACCGCGTTCTACGTCTGCGGTGTGCTCGGCCTGGCCGCGGCCGTGGTCCCGTTCCTGGTGCGCACCAGGCGGAACTGAGTCGTGGCCGCGACGGCCCGCCCGGCTTCGCGCCGGGCGGGCCAAACGCCTTGACACGCCTGTTCGGACACCGCACCATGGAGCTCTTTGCCGTCGTGTGCGCGTGGAGGGGCTCGATGTCTGAGATAGATCCGTGGGCGCTGCCGCAAGGGGGTGCGGCCGGCGGGGCGGGGATTCCCGGCGTGCCCTACCGTGCGCCCGTCGTGCTGGCCCAGCCGCTCAACCGGCGGCTGCCCTACGTGGTGCTCGGGTTCGGCGTGCTCTACGTCCTCGTCAGCGTGGCGGAGATCTTCGTGATCGACAACCGCGTGTCGCTGGCGAACCGGGTGATCGACGGCTTCGGCGTCACCAGGGCGCAGGCGGACTCGGCCGACAGCTCGGTCACGAACCTGTCCTGGGCCGCGCTCGTGGTGTTCATCGGCGCGCTGATCGCCATCGGCCGCTGGCAGCGTTCGCTGAACGTGACCCTCGGGTCCGTCGGCGCGCGCAAGGCGGTGTTCGCCCGGGCCGGCTACGTCTACTTCCGGGCGACGTGGGTGATCTCGATCCTGCTGTCGGTGTTCCTCAACGCGTCCTCGGGCAACTTCGCCCCGGACACGCCGGAGCAGCTCGTCTCGCACGACCACAAGTTCATGCTCTATTACGGGCTGCGCGCACTGATCGGCGTCCTGCTGATCGTGTTCACCTACCGGCTGAAGAAGATCTCCGAGGATGCCGAGGCGCGGATGATCGCCTCGCTGGCCCGGTAGCCGTCGCGCCTGTGGCGGCCGCGGGCGTCAGCCGCCGGGCGGCCGCGGCGTGCCTGAGGCCGCCGCGGCGCTGGTGGGGGCCTGCCGTGCGGAGTAGGGTCCCAGCACGGAGGCCGACTACCGGCCGGTAGCGACTCGAGGCGGAGGTACGGGCGATGCGGGCGGCTCTGGTGCGCGAGACGGGCCGGGACGCGGCCGAGATCCTGGACGGGTTCGGCACCCGGCAGGTCGGCCCCGGCGACGTGCGGGTGCGGATCCGGGCCAGCGGCGTGTGCCACTCCGACCTGTCGGCGATGAACGGCGTGCTGCTCAACCGCCGGCCCTTCGTGCTCGGGCACGAGGGCGCCGGCGACGTCGTCGAGGTCGGCGCCGAGGTGACCTCGGTCGCGGCCGGGGACAAGGTCACCGTCTGCTGGGTGCCGCCGTGCGGCCGCTGCGCCTACTGTCTGCGCGGCGAGGGGAATCTGTGCACGGATATTTTCATTCCGACCGCGCAGCGCACGAACTTCACCCTCGATGGCGACGAGATCTACGGCATGTGCGGCACCGGCACATTGGCGGAGGAGGTCGTGCTGCCCTGGCAGTGCGCGATCCCGGTGCCCGCCGACGTCCCGTATGACGTGGCCGCGCTGATCGGCTGCGGGGTGACCACCGGCGTGGGTGCCGTGTTCAACACCGCGGGTGTGATCCCGGGCTCCACGGTCGCGGTGATCGGCTGCGGCGGGGTGGGCATCGCGGCGATCCAGGGTGCTCGGATCGCCGGGGCTGCGGAGATCCTCGCGATCGACCCGAGCGCGGACAAGCGCGAACTGGTCGCGAAGTTCGGCGCCACCCGCGCCGTCGCCCCGGACGAGGCCAAGGCGGCGATGAAGGAGCTGACCGGGCGCCAGGGCTTCGACTACGTCTTCGAATGCGTCGGGCGCTCCGCCCTGGTGCGCCAGGCCTACGACCTGACCCGCCGCGGCGGCTCGGTCGTCGTGGTGGGCGCGGGCTCGCGCGATGACATGGTGCAGCTGAGCATGAACGAACTCTTCTACGACAGCAAGCGGATCCTGCCGTCCATGTACGGCGGCGGCGACGTGCGTCTGGAGTACGACCGGCTGATCCGGCTGTGGCGTTCGGGCCGGCTCGACCTGGGGTCCATGGTCACCGCGCGGCTGCCGCTGGAGCGGCTGAACGAGGCGCTCGACCTGCTGCGCGCCGGCGCCGCGATCCGCACCGTCGTCGAGCTCTGACGCAGCGCGAGGGTCGATCCGGTCATCGAGCCCTGAGATCGGCCCGGCCGGTGGTGCAGACGGTGCAGACGAGGGGACGGGCGCGGTCGAGGACCGCGCCCGTCCGGGTACTGCGACGAGCCGCGAGGGCGGTTACAGCTCGTTGGAGATGAACGCGCCGCCGTTGTACGAGCCCCAGCCGGAGACCGGGTCGTAGCCCGTGCCCGCGCTGTAGCCGCCGTTGTTCCCGCTCGTCACGTCGTGGAACACGGTCTTGTACAGCGAGGACTGCGCCACCGTGTAGATCTCCGAGTCGGCCCAGCCGAACTTCGCCTTGCCCAGGTCGGCCGCCGCCGTGTCGTAGTCGGCGGTGAACGCCGCCCAGTTGGGCGCCGCGGCGCTGGTGCCCCAGACGTCGTACCAGCCGCCCTCGGTGTAGATGTACCAGGGGCTGGACTCGTCGCCGGCCGCCGAGACGTCCGGCACCTCGCGGTCGCCGGTGCTGTTGACCGCCGTCTGGAAGCTCGGGGTGCCGAACTCGACCGACTTGCCGCCGCCGCTGTCCGACCACGCGGTCTCGGACTTCCAGGCGCCCGAGGTGACGGTCAGGTCGGTGCCGCCGACCCCGGAGACGTACGGGTCGGAGGCCGGGTAGTCCACCGACAGGCTGGTGCCGTTGTCCTTGGCGCCGCTGTCGCCGGAGGCCGCGTAGACCGACTGGCCCTGCGCCGCCATCTCTTCGAAGTCGGCGTCGTCGGAGGCGAGGTTGTCCTCCTCGGTCTCCGGCTCGCCCCAACTGCTGGAGACGATCGGGACGTCGTTGCTGGCGAACGCCGCGTACAGGGCGACCTCGCCGGCGTCCGTGTTCGGCGCCTCGTAGACCTTGACGGTCGCGCCCGGCGCGAGCGCGTAGTCGACCTCGATGTCGAGCTCGTCCTCGTCCTCGCCGGAGGTGTCGGTGGTGCCGCCGTCGACCTTGACCACGCTGGCCGCGGTGGCGCCGAGGCTGTAGTTGCTGTTGTACTTCGCCACGTCGCTCGCGGTGTACGCGGAGAACTCGGCCAGGCCGATCGTCTCCCCGGTGCCCTTGTAGCCGCTGGAGATGTCCGAGGTGAGGTTGTAACCCTCGCGCGCGAGGGTCGGGGTGAGGGTGGTCCCGGCGTGCGCGGTGACGGCCTCGGACTGCAGCGCGTTCGTGTGCAGCGCCTCGTTGTTGAGCCCTGCGACGCCGCTGACGATGGACGAGATGGAGGCCGGCAGCGACGGCGCCGCGGCGTTGCCGTAGAAGGATTTCCCGCCCGCGGTGTAGGTGCCGAGGCTGACGTCGAACGCCTTCTCCACCTGGGCGGCGCTGCCGGAGACCGGCAGCGTCAGGTGGTTGGCGCTGACCTGCCCGACGGACAGCCCCTGGGCGTTGAGGTACGCGGTAACCTGGGCGATCTGCGCGTCGGTCGCGCCGTACTCGGCCGCGTACTGAGCCACCGTCAGGTAGTGCTTGTACGACTTCGAGTGCGGGT